>JAEEGL012959127.1_pt1 | contig 14662 bp, 3 predicted proteins | sample 9134231 | NCBI WGS metagenome assembly JAEEGL01 (sample SAMN16246548, study PRJNA631951) | gut metagenome | biome: gut microbiome; feature: rumen; material: fiber-attached | host: Bos | place: Iran: Karaj | collected 2018-10 | reverse complement strand
GTAGCGGCATAGGAGGATAAAGAGTTGAAAATTAATATAGCACTTTCTTGCCGTTCTGGATGTAAACACCCTTTGGCAATTTACCATTTAGCCATTTACCATTTACTATTTTGCGGCCACTCAGGTCGTAGATGGATTGAGAATTGACAATTGAAGATTGAGAATTGTACGTTGGGGCTTTTATTCCGGTGGGATCTGAGGGAGTAAGAGGCTCTATGGTGACACCCTCCAACTTGAAGGCATTGATACCAAAACTGGACTGACCGGTAAGGTTAACAATGATTCCCAATGACACTTCAGTCTCTTCAGAAAGCGTAAAATTAACGATTCCATCGATAAGTTTGGCCCATGCAATGGCTTTCTCCTCGCACTCTGCATCGCTTATCATCTTGCTACCTTCGCATACTACCAATCGGCTTGCCTGCATGTCATCCACGTCACCATGCGTGATACTGAAGGTATAACGACCTGCCGGGAGGGTGACTGCCTGCCATAGGCGATAATCCAATAACGGTGTGGCAAAACCGCTCCATTGTGTCTCGAACTGGATATCACTGTGGTGGCTGGTATCAATATGTGCTCCCGTGGTGATTCCATTCTTGACGATAGCATTGGCATCCTGCCACTTAGAACGAGCTGTGCGCATGGCCAGCTTCAGGAAACGACTGCTATTGTTGCTATTGACCGTACCTGAGCCGGTAATGAACGGATTCTTATAATTTGTAAGGTATTGGGATGAAATATCACCGTGCATCAGGGCTTCCGTATCAAGGGTGAAGACTCCCAAAGCAGAGTTCCATGCATCACCATCAGGGCCAAAGCCTATACGCTGTGCATTGCAGGCATTGGAGGTACGGTCTAAGACATCACCACTATTCTGGTTGAAATCATAATACAACAACAGATTATCCTCTGCCTGGGCAGACTGAACATCACTGATATGCTGATTGCTATATGCTTTTACCTTATCGGCTGTATGTGCTGAGCCCCACAGTCGGACTTCGTCTAACTGACCTTTGAAACCATCTGCCCCCATAGTGATGCTACCTAAAACGGGCATACGGGTAGCCAACTTGGTGGTTGGACTACAGAAGAGTAAACCATCACGGTAGAACTTAACCGTTCCTGCACTGTAAGTAACAGCATAATGGTGCCACTCATTCGTCAGGATATAGCCTTCATCGGAAGGAACGGTCTTGCTGCCTAACTTGACGGACAGTACACCCTTACTATCAACAGAGGTTGAGAAACTACCCTGTGCCGAAGCAAGACTCACACAGCCCTGATATTGCTGCGGACGCATCCACCAGTCGAGGGTAAGTGCCTTCTGCTCCTCGGTAAACGGACAAGAAACCAACAACTGCTCTGAGCCTGTGAAGTTGAGACAAGATTTGGCATCATCATTGCTGACTATCAGATAGCGTCCCATAAAAAGGGTATTCTCGCCCAACTGGTTGATGACGTGCAGGCTGACGTCATATACACCAGGAGCGGTAGGAACCACATAAGGCGACTGTTCACTGGTAGTCAAGGAACGACAACCATTACTCAGCTCCCACTGCCAGGAGAGAGGGCTATAACGACTCTCGTCAATAAGTTGGACTCCTTCGCCCAACATGATCGCCGTCTGAGAGATGTCAAAGCGTGCTGCAGGAGCCGACTCGCGTACCGTTACCTGCTTGGTCACACTGTTAGAACCGTATGGATTGGTAGCCGTAAGGGTTACCTGGAAGGTTCCTACGATGGGATACAGGGCAGTAGCGTTGGTACCTCCCAACTGCTCTACCTCGGCTCCGGGCATACTCCACTGATAGGTGCAGCCTGTAGCCTCCGTCTTGTTGATAAAGCTGAACCTATCACCAGCAGGAAGCGTATCATTGAGGACCTCAAAGGCTGCCACAGGGCTTTCTCCCGGAAGCACTGTCACCTCTTTTTCTGACGTCAGCGAGGTGCCGTCGGGGAAACTTGCGGTGCAGGCAACATTAAATGTACCCGGGGACGGGAAATTTAATGTAACTAGTTGAGAGTTTAGAGTGTAGAGTTTAGAGTCAGTGGAAAGTGTAGAGTTATTCACTCCCCCAAAGGGGGAGATGGAGGGGGCTTTCCATTCCCATTTGATGGCATTGAGGGCAGTTTGGGCAGTAAGCTGGAAGGGGATGCCAGCCAAGTGGGTGGCTTCATCCTCAACAATGGTGAGGGTAGGAGTAGGTGCTGAACCTGTGAAGGGAGCTTCGGACTCCACGACCTCATGGGTACCTACATGGAAGGTGGCATGCTTTCCGCTTATACATTCGCGCAACAGGGTCTTTCCGTTCACCTCGATAGTCTCCATAGGCAGATAAACCAACAAATCGGGTTGCAAAGCTGGAGCCGCTATACGAACACGCATATTGTTCCTAATCTCTGTCTGCGTACGGGCTGTCTTCCAGACCCTAATCTCATCCAGTCCGCCCAACCACCAGTTATTGGTATCTGTATGGCCAAACTGAAGGTCGCCAAATGCTGACAGTCCCGAATAAGTCTTAGAGGTGATGGAACCTTTCTTTGTACCATTGACATACACCGAAAGCATACTACCGTTTATGACAATGGCTATGTGGTTCCACTTCTTAGTAGTGGTGAAAATGTTGGAGACATTCAGACGGTCGGTACTGTTACTCTCCCACCCTACGGAGAGGCTTCCGTTGCTGTTGTTGTGAAAGAGGAACTTGCCCCAACCGGGACCTACCTGATGGGAATAGTTGACGTTCTTATCGTTGCGCATCCAGAACTCAATGGTAGCCTTTCCCAACATCTCTGAAATGGCATTGGGTATGGTGATTCCACTCTCTGTAAGGTTGACTATCTGATTTGAACCCAGTTGTGGAATCTGCAAAAGAGCGGTATTAGATGAAGCTGACTCCTGCCCGTACTGACCTGCCTGATATACTGCTCTTACGGTAAAGGGGCCTGTTGCCCCATCTGCAGGCGTGTAGAAGGTTTTCTCTGCTGGCAGCTGAGCCACGAGTTTTTCTCCCTCATAAACATGGTAACCTGTTAGGGTAAGACTGGAAGTCTGTGGAGCCTCCCAAACCAGCACCCCGTCTTCCACACAAAGATTGGTAGGAGGATAGAGCTGTTCACCCGGTACAATAACACTGATGACGGTTTCCCTGCCCTTATTCTTGATTTCCACATTCTGTTGGTCGAAGGGTATTTCCACACCATCATTCTCTACTTCATAATTGATAATGGAAGCATTATAAATATGTCCGGTTCCGATAGCGCCCGTCTTGGTCTTGACAACAAAGAAATATTTGAGAGGTTTGGTACGATCTACTGAGAAGGTCAGGTCTGTAAGGTCGTAGCCAAACTCCATAGGTTCATTGTGTATGCCATCTGCCCAACGGCCCAGCATAGGAACCTCCGGAGCAGGATCTGCTCCTAAGGTGTTGCCTGCATAGCGGAAATGTTCAAAAGGAATAGTCTTTTCAGGCTTGGTGGCATTCAGATTCTCTGCTACACCAGCAGTGAGCAACAACTCACTACGATGCGTGTAATCCATCAGCAACTTAATGGTACGCAGCGGACGATAATCCTGTCGGATAACAAAGGCTCCTGGAGTCCAGGTCCAGGTATCCGTTCCTACCGCATAGGAGTATTTATAAGGACAATAAATGAAACCCTTGTTCTCCCAACCGTCGCCCCACGAATTGGCGATGATCCAGGCTCCTACCTCATCCTCGTCCACCTCGCCTATCTTACCGTCACCATCCAAGTCGAACTCTATACGATCGTCATAACCACAAACGGTAAGTGCATGGTTAAAGGTATCGCCCCATGCCTTTACGTACTTCATGCCCACAACCCCAGCAGCCTTATTGGCGGCAGAGGTAGGGATAGCTGCCCAATTTCCGTATGCAGCTACGCCTATGCCTGCCACACCGCCTCCGTGCATGGTCTCATCACCACAATGGTTATAGAGCCATTCCTTGAGCTCCTGCCTTCCCTCTGGCGTGTTGGTGGGGGCCATGGAAAAGTCATAGGCCGACCTATTCCACATGGCACTGAACCACTTGTCGTAGCCCTGCATCCAACCGTAGTCGGGGTCGTCATGCGTCTGCGGACCAAAGAGCCTGCTGTAGGTTCTTCCACCGTATGTTGGCACATTGGGGATTCCGTTTCCTTTTGCCATTCCCTCTGTTGAACTGGTCTGGTAAGCCAACAGCCAGGTGAAATGTGAGGGGTACTGGTTCTCGGGCAGGGTAGCATCCGCATCACGATAACTGTTTATCTCGTGCGTAAACTGATAACCTACTCCCGCAGCAGAACCACAGGAACCACCATCCTGATTAAAGATGGGAGGGAAATACTTATCCTGTCCGTTATAGACAAACGGAGGCAGTTGGGACTTAGCCTTACGAGCCTTACGCCTGGCAACATAGTCGGCAGGCTGAGGCCTTGGGGTTACATCGTATTTCAAGTCAGGAAAGACGCTGCGGTCTATCTTTACCACCTTACCATCTGGCAGTACATAGTCTTCTATTTGGGCTACACCATTCATGGTATAAGCCACGCATGCCAGCATTATCAGACTCTTGGTTTTCATTGAATAATAGATTTAAGAGAGTTGAAAGTTGAAAGTTGAAAATTCCCTCCCCTCGGGGAGATGGAGGGGGGTATGTAAATAAAAAGGGAGCCTCTGGGATGATTCCCAAAAACTCCCTTTTATCTAGATTAGGATTCGATTACTTTACAAGTACCTTTACTCCATTGAGGATGTACATACCCTTGCCCAAAGACTTCAGGTTATTGAGGGTAGCACCAGTCTTCAAGAGCTTACCGTCAACACTGTAAACATCACCAGGCTGGCTAACATTCTTAACAGCAGTAGCAACATCCTTAATGCCATCGACAGCGTCTTGATCATTCAGGCAAATTGCGAAGTCATATTCAACGGTAGCATCAACCTCAGGACAGAGTGCCTGGTTAACCAGAACACCAGGAGCAACCAGGTTCATACCGGTCTTACCAAGGCTGGTAGCGAAGTTAGCATCGAAGATGATGTCGTTAGCACCAATAGGCTGGTTAACCATGCAAGCAACGAAACCGTTGATGGTATCACCTACAAGCTTGAACTCGGGTTCTGCAGCCATAGAGAACTTAACAAGCTCGGGGTCTTCCTCTGCGTCGTACTGAGTAGTATCACCAACAATATAGAATGCAGGAGCACCAGCTTCGATGATTTCAACCTTCTTCAAAGCCAGATAGGTCTCATCGTTCTCATCAGTATACTTACCAAGACCTATGTAAGCAACACCCTCCTCGTCCTTATTGGTAATAGAAACGGGAGAAGTGAAGTTGTAAATCTCACCGGTCTTAATGCTCAGGTTGAACTCGAAGTCGGCAGGTTCAACAGCCTCAGCCTCACGGATAACGATACCAGAGTTAGAACTTGGAGCAGTATCAGTCCATGTACACAATCTACGGTTAGACTCTCCGGCATGCAGATTATTAGTGGAAGAACCGTTGAGGTTGGTACCACCCAACAAGCTTCTTTCATAGCCAGGAGCTGAGTAACGGAAGAATGTTGGAGTAAGCTTCAGGAAGAGGTCGTTAGAGTTACCATCGGTTGAATGGATAAACATACCGTTAGCCTTGTTCTGGATAGCATACTGAGAAGCTTCCTTCTCTGCACCGTTGGGCAGAACTGCCTTACCAACAGAAGTATTGAACTCTCTCTGATAAGCACTATATGCCTGCTTAGCAGTAGCAAACTGCTCAGCTGTAGGATTCTTAAATACATTAACAACCTTATTCAAATCATTATATGTATTCTGAAGTTCCTTAGCTGTTGCAACAGGTTCCTTGTCGGCCGTTATAGGATACAACTGGAATTCAGCACTGTGGAAATAAGTCCAACCACCATCCTTATCATAAGGACTTGCTGAAGTTATTACCTGGAATGGATCAAATTCTACATCATTACCGGCTCTGTGAGTAATAGTGAAACGCAGATAGCTGTAAGAACCGCCCAAATCAATAGCAGGACTGAATACTGTCTCACCGGGAGAAGTGTAAGGAGTTGTGAAGTGACCGATGTTAGTCCAGCTCTCGGCATCGTTACTACCCTGAACGTACATACGAACGATATGTCCGAAGTCATTGCCACGACGTACGAGACCTACCTGGATAAGACCAGAAACAGGCTCATTCAGTGCAACCTGCAGATAAGGCTGTTGTTTTACTTTCTGGTGCCAGTCGCTGTGCCAGAATGTGCTGGGATTGCCATCGATCAAGTCATTAAGGTTCTTACCCTCAGCCTCATCACTTGCATTACTTGAGAGCTGCTTAACATCTGTAATCAGGGCATCACCACGAGTATAGGTAGTGCTCAGATCGAGAGCCACAGCAGAGTTTTCCATAACCTCACTGAAGAGACCTGTATAACTAACTTCCTCCTGAGGACGCTCTATGAAACGGAACTTGCTAAGATCCTTATCTTCAATTTCATCATCTGCCATGAAGAACAAGCGAGAAGCGTCACTGACTGCATCTTTCTCGTAAGTTTCGAGATGTGTAACGTTAGCAACTGCCTCAGGATCTTCTTCTGTAGGAGCAGCTTCCTCTTCTGTTACCTCATAAGCAGTAGCTACAAAGGTACCCCACATAGTAGCCTGATCCTCGCGAAGACCAGTCTTATCTGCAGGACCCTTGTCGAAGCCATACTTATCATACATTTCCTCTGTTGGGAACATAATGCGATACCAAGTACCGGTCTTAATACCGTTAGCCTGCTCTGCTACGCTCTTTGACATAGCCTTCAGCATTGCGGCATACTGGTGAACCTGAGCAACGGTGTACTTACCGCTTGCCTCATAAGCCTTAGCCTCAGCATAGAGCTTGTCATAAGCCTTGGCAACATCAGTGCTTGCCCACTGGCCGGGTTCTGTACCCTCAACAACACCCTCAGTAACCTTAGCATACTTCTTCAGGGCATTACGCAATTCAGTAGGATCAATCAAGCCACCCTTGAACAGGTCGTATGCATTCTTCAACTTCTCATAATCTGAGTACTGAATATCTTCGTCAGCAATTGCTAGGTTCTCGTTGAGGGTTGCCTCAAGATTTGTAGCAATCTCACCAAGAGCGTTATAGCGAGAGTTAGGATTATCCTTAACGGTGCTTATCTGGATTTCTGCAGCATGCCAATAAGTACGGTGCTCCATATCACTGCCATCTTGCTTTTTAACCTTCGTAACAATTAAACGTACATAAGGATATGCCTCAGCTACAGTGAAGTTTACATGATTTTCTGCGCCATTGCCAACATTAGGAATAGTCAATGTTGCAAGAGGAGCCCATTCTTCATCAGCAGCCTCAGGATCATTAGCACCGAAGAGCATAATCTCTGCGGGATGGTCATTGTCTGCACCATTCCTCTGACGGAAATAGAAATCGCAGTTACCAACCATCTTCTCCATTCCGGAAATCTCCAGGTAATGGTATGATTTTTCATCGTAAGCCATCTGTGGCTCCTGGTTCGAGCCGTGCCAACTGGTATGCCAGAAGGTACCACCGTCATTATCAATCAAGTTACCGATGTTTGTTCCTTCTGATTCATCGCTATTAGGACTGCTTAATTGAGCAGCAGAAGCAATCATATCCTCTCTAATGATATCCTTAGATTCCTCGATAGCAGCGGCAACCTCATCACGGAGTTCCTGATTTTCCTGAACCAATATGTCGTGGTTCTTGATAGGCTTGAACTTCTCAACAAGTTCTGCAACCTCTTCTTCAGAAACAGGCTCCAGATACCATTCGCTGGTACCAGCATCAGTGCCATAGATATCACCCATGTCATAGGTGCCTCTCCAGAAGCCCATATCCAGATCCTTGTGAGAATCCTTACCTCTGCTGTGGCCATTCTGGTGAAGGTATCTTTCAACATGACGGGGATCGCTTGACAAACGGATGTAGAAAATGTCTCTTTCATCCTGATCGTCATCATCCAAGTCAACAATATCACTGGCAGCATAGTCGAATGTTACGTGACTGATCTTTGTAGGATCATCGGTAAGCAAGAAGCGGTTTGAACTCTCTTTGTTGGGATATGTCTCCATACCGACATTCTGCATCAGAACGCTGTCGCCAACCTGAGTAAGTTTCCATACGTAGTTAGCCAAATCCTTTCTGAGGGTACCGAACATAACATTGCCTGGGAAGTTCTTATCGTAAGAAGCCAACGCAGCCTTTGTTACGTAAGTGCGCTCCGTATCAATCAGTTCGCCAGACTCTTCGTCACGAATCTCCGTGTCGGTATAGTAACGCATACGGGTAATAATGCGGTAGTAACCGTCCTGAGGAATCTTATAAGAAATTTCAGAAGCCAAAAGGACATTCCACATAGAATCAAGTTCATTCTTCAAAGCATTAGCGCCATCCAAATCGGGACAATCCGGGTCAGTAGCGGGATTATAATCCTCATCAAAGAACTTCATTAAAAGAGGATCAATTTTGTCAAGCTCAGCCTTGAACTTACGCCAGGTATCCCAGTCTGCAAGTGTGCCGTAGCCAGGGCCTTCTCCTGGATACATATTCACAGATGTAGGCTCGTCAACATCGTCAACAGCCTGCTGCTCATAAGTATTGTATATTCCCTCAAGCGCCATCTTTATCTGGTCCTTATCAGCTGGAACTTCGAGTGACCAGATATAAGCAACCTCATAGCTATAACAAGGTTTGGGAACTAAATACTCAGCCTCGGGATCTTCTACCTCCCAAGTCCAGAATGCACGACCGGCATCTTTCCAGCTTTCCTCTCCGTAAGCAGTGTTACAAGAACGGATAGCATACTTGCCCGTTTCGGGATTCAAGTAGAAAACCTGCCTTTCCCAGCTCTCACGGTTGTTGCCACCGTCCTGACGATAACCTGTTTCCGTGGGGTGCAAAAGTGCCTTATTATCTGTCAGGGTAGTGTTAGAGAATCGGGTGTTGTTTCCGGGATCAATAAACCATGCTGTGTTAAAAAGTCTGTCTCCATCAGCAGATGCATCTCGCTTAGTAATTGCAAACAGATAGGCTCCATCCTTATCCTCTGTCAGGTAACCGCTTTGGGTTACATACCACTTTGTCTCGCCTACTTCTGTAACGAGATAGTACGCACCATCAGCAATTTCTTTCAATGCTGCTTCATACTCTGATTCTGGTGGGTCTGCTGCGAATGCACTACCCAACTTAAACATTGTTGCCAACGGGAACAACAACATTAATAAAAATAAGTAACGTTTTCTCATCGCTTTAAAAAGTTTTTAAGGTTTGTAAATATTGTTTGTTTTAGTTAGTTATGTTTGCCTTAGTTAGTATGGTTACACACGCTTTATTTTGCAAAGATAAGCGGAAAATTTGTGCTTTCTTGCAAAAATGATACAATATTTTTCTCTTGTAAACGTTTTTTAACATAAAAAGCGCCTTTCGGCGCCTTTTACATAATAATATAGGGTTAAATTACTTAACCATGACCTTTATCCCATTTAGGATATACATTCCCTTGCCCAAAGACTTCAGGCTATTAAGAGTAGCACCTGTTTTAAGAAGCTTACCGTCTGTGCTGTAAACATTACCAGGCTGGCTAATCTGCTTAACAACGGTAGCAACATCCTTCACATTATCTACCACATCTGCACCGCTGAGACAGATACTGAAGTCGTATTCGGCATTAGGATCAACATCGGGACAGAGCTCCTGAACCACCAATACTGCTGGAGCAACCAGGTTCATACCGGTCTTGCCAAGACTGGTAGCATAATTCTCATCGAAGAATATGTCATTAACGCCAATTGGATGGTTAACCAGGCAAGCAATAAAGCCGTTGATGGTATCGCCCACCAGTTTGAAGTCGGGTTCAGCAGACATTGTGAACAGAACAGCTTCGGGTTCAGCCTCTGCATCGTACTGGGTTGTATCGCCAAAGATGTAGAAAGCAGGTGCGCCAGCCTCTATCGTTTCTATCTTCTTCAGTGCAAGGAAGGTGGCACCGTCCTCATCGGTATACTTGCCAATACCCGCGTAGGCTTCACCTTCTCCCTTATTGGTGATTGATACGGTAGAGCAGAAATTGTATATCTCACCTGTTTGAATATCCTTATAGAAGGAGAACTCTGCAGGCTCCACAGGACCTTCCTCACGGATAACGAGGCCAGAGTTAGAGTATGCTTCTGACGAGCTCCATGTGCAGAATCTGCGGTTAGACTCTCCTGCATGCAGGTTATTACAACTATTGCCATTGATATTCACACCACCCAGCAAACTTCTCTCGTAACCAAGAGCCGTATAGCTGAAGAATGTGGGAATAAGCTTCAGGTTAACATCATTGGTACTGCCATCTTTAGCCTTTATGAACAGACCAGTAGCCTTGTTCTGGAGAGCATAAGACGGAGCGGGACCGTCAACTCCATTGGGAAGAACAGCCTTGCCAACAGATGTATTGTACTCTGTCTGATAATCTTTGTAAGCCTTCTTGACTGTTGCAAAATCCTCTGCTGTAACATCCTTCAGGACAACCTTGTTGGCTGTTGTATAGGCCTGTTGCATGGTCTTAGCTGTTGGGCTCAGTTCCTGATTGAATGTTATAGGATAAATCTGGAACTCTGCCATATGGAAGTATGTCCATTTCTTATTCCAGTCGCTTGCACCTGTTATTTCTGCGAAGGGATCAAATTCCATATTGCCACCACCGTCAGTTCCATATCTCTGGGTCAGGATAAAGCGCAGATAGTTGTATGTTCCATCCAAATCGACGGGCTGGCTGGTAACGGTCTCGGTAACACTGCCAAAAGGCGTTTCCAGATAACCTACGTTTTTCCAGTTCTCTGCATCTGTACTACCCTGGATATACATACGAACAACATGGCCGTTAGCGGCGTTTCTGCGAGTGATATCCACTTGGATAAAGCCAGAAACGGGCTCGTTGAGGGCTACCTGCAGATAAGGAATCTCCAGAACTTGCTGTCTGTAATCGGTATGCCAGTAAGTAGAGGCATTGTCATCGATGAGACAGCCGGAAGAGAGTCTCTGACCATCGTAGTCAATATCATTGTTACTGGAGAACTGGGAAGCATCCGTAATCAGTGCTTCGCCTCTGGTATAAGTAGTGCTCAAGTCAACAGCTGTAACTATATCCCCCTTGGCCTCGGTAAACACACCTGAATAGTCAGGATTCTTTACAGGACATTCAATGAAACGGAACAGGCTGACATCCTTGTCTGTTATCTCATCCTCTGCCATGAAGAACATACGATTGGTCTCACGTACATCTGCCTTCTCAAACGCCTCCAGGTGTGAAACATTAGTGGTGGCGTCTGGGTCTTCTTCCGTGGGATTAGGAACCTCTTCTGATACCTCCTTTGCTACAGTAACAAAGGTACCCCACATGGTAGCCTGATCCTCACGAAGGCTGGTCTTATCAGCAGGAGATTTGTCGAATCCGTATCTGTCATACATTTCCTCCGTTGGGAACATGATACGATACCAAGTATCCTTCTTCACCCCATTGGCCTGCTCCATAAGGCTCTTTTGCATAGTTGCGAGCATTACAGCATACTTGTGGTTCTTCTCAACGGTATACTTACCTGCCTTGTTGTAAGCTACGACCTCGGCATACAGATTGTCGTAAGCTGTAGCGATATCCGTGCTTGACCACTGGCCGGGATTTGTACCTTCCACAACAACCCGGGTGGCATTAGCATACTTAGCCATAGCCTCACGCAACTCGGTAGGATCAACCAATCCATTCAGGAACCTCTGGTAAGCTGCCAACAATGCTTCATACATCACTACGGTGATGTCATCATCATCTACAGCACAGTTCTCGTTGTATATATTCTCCAAGTTGGTAGCTATTTCGCCAAGGGCTACAAACTGTGAGTTGGGATTGGGCCTTACCGTTAATATCTGCAATTCTGCTGCATGAAAGAAATTACGGGTAGAGGGTGCCTGTTGAGTACACAAAAGACGAACGTACTCATAAGGTGTTTCTATAACGAAGGGAACTGTATTCTCCTCGCCGCTGAGGACATTGGGAATCTCAATTACCGCCATTTCTGCCCAATCCTCATCAGCAGCCTCAGGATCGTTCGAACCCACAACTATAAACTCCTTCGGGTGGTCGTTGGTAGCAGCTCTCTGACAGAGGTACAGTTCACAATCGCCTACCATATCCTGCATACCAGAGAGCTGGATATAATGAGTACCCTCAGGAGCAGCTCCACTATAGTCACTGTGCCAGTATGTACTCTTATCACCATCGATGAGGACACCGTCTGAAAGGTTGCCACCATCGGTTTTACCGGTAAGTTCATTATAGCTGAAAGGAGACGTCATCTGACTGGCAGACGTAATAAGCTCCGTTCTGATAACATCCTTGGCAACAGTCAGCGCCTCAGCAACCTCAGCACGCAGGGCATTGTTCTTTTCTATCAAAATATCACGGTCACGAATATAAGCAAAAGCCTCAATAATCTCCTTGGCCTCATCATCAGGAACATACTCGAGATACCATTCACTGGTTCCCCTGTCGACTTCCTTATTGAAGGTTGCAGCCCAGAAACTCAATTCCAATTCCTTACCGGCGTCTGTACCAGAATTGCCAGATGCTGTTCCCACATCGGTCTTACCACCATGACTTAACTGATGGAAATAGTTGCTGCCACCCCTGGGTTTGCCGGCAAGTCGGATGTAGAAGATATCTTTCTCGAAGGCATCTTCATCCGTCTCAACAACATCATAGCCAGCATAATCAAATACCATGTGGCTGGCATCATCCACGTTGGTAGTCATGATAACCCTGTTCTGCGAAGGAGAAGAGAAGCTGACATATGTATCCATGCCGGCATTCTGAATTTCAACGCTATCGCCATGCTGCGTAAGCTTCCAAAGGAAGTCGGCCCTATCCCTTTTGATAGTGGCATAAACACCCTTGTTGGCATGTTCTGAGCTGATAGAGGCAGCTAAAGCCTTATCAACATATCCCGATTCAACATCTGGATTCGAATAACGTAATCTGGAAATAATACGGTAATAGCCATCTTGGGGTATCATATACGGACGCTCGCTGTCTAATATCTTCTGATACATGGAATCTGCATCAACTCTTGCCTGATTAGCCCATTCCAGAGTAGGAGCATCGGGGTCTTTATCCATGTCATAATCTTCTTCCACAAGCTTTTGAGCCGTCTGATATACCTCCTGAAGCAGATTCCAGAATTTCAGCCAGGTCTCAGCATCTGCACGCTGGCCGAACCCTGTACCTATATTCATGGAATAGCCATCCTCGTCATCATAAACTTGTTCTTCATAATCTACAACGATTGAATTAAGGACTGTCCATATCTGGCTCTGGTCAGAAGGTAACTCCAGTTCCCAAATGTAATTAACATCGAAGGAATAACCTACAGTAGGACCTTCATTGATTGCCCAGAAAGACTGACCTACCCAATTCCAGCCACTTGTACTGGTAGTGGAAGCCGCATTGGTAGCACGCACGGCAAACTTCCCGTTTTCATTCAGGAAGAATACCTGAGCTTCCCATGTAGTACGACAATCTGAGATACTATGGGTGTTGATCTTCTTATCAGCAATGCTATTGCTGGCTGCAGGATTGCTGAAGTAATTACCTGTACCACCATCAAGATACCAACCATAGGTCTTGAACTCTCCGCCTGACGTCTTTTTGAAAATGAACATTCCTGCATCGAGTTTATCGTATGCCAGAAAGCCATCACTGGTCAAATAACACCTAAGGCCGTCCACATCTGTTGCGATGTAATAGGTGGCACCATCTGTGATAGCAGCCATTGCAGCGTCATACTCTTCGTCGGTCTGTGCATATAGCCCACCCGACCTGAACATTGTTGCTAAAGGGAACAGCAACGTCAGTAAAATCAAGTAACGATTTCCCATTGCGAAATAAATTTAAGGTTTGCAATTATAGTTATTAATAATAGTTTATAGCATAACGGTTTACCGTTTACGCTGCAAAGATAAGTTTTCAGAAAGAACTTGCAATAAAAAGAGACAAAAATTATTTTCTATGTGGCTGATTTTAACAGGAAAAGCGCGATTACGCGCTTTTCCTGTATCAATACCATTATTTTACTAAAGTCTAAGGCCTAATTTCCTTAATAAGGTTTCTTCCTTTACCCCACTTGTCAATCATAAATAGAACAAAACGGATGTCCACGCCTATGCAACGCTGCAGGGAACTATTGAAACTGATGTCGCCCGACATTGCTTCCCAGTTGCCATCGAAGGCCAAACCTATCAGCTCGCCCTTGCCGTTAAACATCGGACTGCCTGAGTTTCCGCCTGTGATATCGTTGTTGGAAATAAAGCAGAGGTGCATATCACTGGTATTCTTATCGGCATACTTGCCCCACTTGCCTTTCTGCATTAATTGTACAATATCAGCTTCCAACTGGTAGTCTTCTATCTCATTTTGTTTGGCAGCTTTGTCGAGCAGGCTTTGTGCATCCGTATAATACTGGAAGTGTTTCCCCTGTGCTGTATAGTCCTGGATAAAACCATAGGAGAGTCGCATGGTAAAGTTCGCATCGCTATAATGAGGTGTCTCCTGCTCCATCTCCAGCAAAGCCTGGGTCAGCAAACGTTCGTTATATTTTATAAT
>JAEEGL010469393.1_pt1 | contig 14662 bp, 10 predicted proteins | sample 9134231 | NCBI WGS metagenome assembly JAEEGL01 (sample SAMN16246548, study PRJNA631951) | gut metagenome | biome: gut microbiome; feature: rumen; material: fiber-attached | host: Bos | place: Iran: Karaj | collected 2018-10 | reverse complement strand
TTCCTGGATTATATGATTGAAAAGGGCGTCAGATTCGCCTTTTACTTCAACTATATGCCCGTAGGCCACACGGGTGACTCCGCTCTTATTCCCCGCCCCGATCAAAGGGCGCATATGTACACCTGGCTGCGTAAGGTGAGAAATTCAAAGACCGGTAAGCCGCTGTTTTTCCTTGACTTTCAGAATGACGCGGAGTATGTGGGCGGCTGTATTGCAGGCGGAAGAAACTATTTCCACATTAACTCCGAAGGCGATATGGAGCCCTGCGTCTTTGTCCATTATTCCGATTCAAATATCCGGAGCAAGACCATCCTCGAAGGCCTGCAGAGCCCGCTGTTTATGGCGTACTACCATAATCAGCCGTTCAACGATAATCATCTCAGGCCCTGCCCGATGCTTGAGAATCCGGATTGCCTGCGTAAAATCATAGGCGAAACCGGAGCGCGGTCAACGGACCTTATTGAGAAAGAGGATGTGAATGTGCTCTGCGGCAAGTGCGATAAATTCGCCGCCGAGTGGAAACCGATTGCCGACAATCTCTGGCAGACCATGACTCATCCCACTCCCAAAACACAGTTTTACCGTGACACCGAGCAGGCAAAGGCTGATAAAAAGACAGATAAATAACAATTAAACAACGGGGTGCTGATGCAAATCGGCTGAGATTATACCCATGAACCTGAACCCGGTAATGCGGGCGTAGGAAACATAGGATTACTTTAGCAGCAATGCGCCCGTGAAAAACGGGCGCTTTTTATTTTAACAATATACGGAGGTATCAAAATGAACAGAAAAACAGGAATATTTGTGCTTGCAGAGTCGGCAATAATGCTTGCCCTTTCAGCCACTCTTATGGCAGTAAGTGAGTTTATACCCTGGCCCGCGTGGCTTCAGGGAGGCGGTATTTCCCTTTTCGGGCAGGTGCCCATAATCGTTCTTTCCTACAGAAGAGGTCTCAAAGTCGGTATTCCCGCGGCTTTGCTTCTCGGCGTGCTGGAGCTGATTTTCGGTCTTAAAAATTTTGCCTGGGTCAAGGGTATTGTTTCATATATTGTTGTTGCGCTGTTTGACTATCTTATTGCTTTCGGCGTGCTCGGCTTCGGTGGAATATTCAGAAAGGCAAAAGGCCGCCTTGCCGCTAAAATCACAGCCGGCGCTGTTTTTGCAAGTGCGCTCAGATTTGTTTGCCATTTCCTGAGCGGTATCACGGTATGGAGTGAATACACTCAGGGTAACGGTGGATTTACAAACATCGATTCACTCATTCACGGCATTAACAGGGGCTCGGTTATTTATTCGGTAACTTACAACGGCGGATATATGCTGCCCGAAACGATAATTACCGTAATCGGGTGCGTTGCTCTCGCCCTCGTGCTTCCCCGGGAGCTTAACCGCTTCCTTAACTCCGCCTCGGGTGACGAAACCTACCGCTCCATAAGGTGAATTGAGAAATAAAATTATTGAAAAATCCGCCGAAATATGGTAAAATATCCGGGAAATAAGCAAAGGAGGCAATTACATGCCTAAGAGAAAGGATTTTATTTCCTGGGATGAGTATTTTATGGGTATCGCAATGCTGTCATCCTACAGAAGCAAGGACCCCAATACCCGTGTCGGCGCCTGTATAGTCAACAATAAAAACCGCATAATGTCTATGGGTTACAACGGCTTCCCCATGGGCTGCAGCGATGATGAGTTTCCCTGGGAAAGAGCCGGGGAGGAATATGACACAAAATACCCCTATGTATGCCACGCCGAGCTTAACGCCATTCTCAACGCGAGAGGTACCAACCTCGAGGGCTGCAAAATCTATGTTGCGCTCTTCCCCTGCAACGAATGTGCCAAGGCGATTATACAGTGCGGCATTAAGGAAGTAATTTACCTTTCCGATAAATATGACGGCACACCCGGCAACAGAGCGTCAAAGAGAATGTTTGACGCGGCGGGGGTGAGCTATAAAAAGCTCGAAATCGACCGCAGGGGTATTATGATAGATTTTACCGTCGAAAACATATAGACGGTCGGGGCATAAAAGGCGAAAAACAAACAGACAAGAAAAAAAAGAAGTACGGGTTTAAAACTCGTACTTCTCTTTTTTATTTGTGCTGATTGTCATAAGGAATAAATTGTTTTGTCTGTTTTCGGCGTTCTTTCGGCCTTGCCGTATCTCGATACTGTCGTCGGCCGAAATAATCGCCGTTTTCATCCTTTTCTGTTCCCGCCCTAAGTGCCGCTCAAGAAGCAACATCAAAAATAGCTGTCATCTTGAGCGAGCGGAGCGAGTCGAAAGATCTCATGTAGGGCAAGCATACATGCTTGCCGCAATCAGGATATGTGGAGCATAATATTATCTGTCGCTCCGCGACCCGAAATTGCGCCTTGCGCATTTTCACAAAAATCAAGGCTGTAAGCGTTTGCTTACAGCCTTGGATTTTTATTGTGTTTTGCATCAAAACGGATTGTGACCTGTCGCGAGGCGGACTATAAAGCCGATTATCTTGCCGCCGAACTCGCCGTACATATCCACATAGTAATCAAACTCAACGCCGTCGGCGATGATTTCAGGCTCGGTTTTTTCACCGAGACCCAGCTCCTTGAGCTTTTCAAGCACAAGGCGTGCTATGACTATGTTGCCCTGAGTGTTGGGGTGTACGGTATCGCGCGCAATATATTCTTTATGGCCGTTAAGCGCGCCCGCAACATCCACTATTTCATATGCGCCCGGGTGGTCTTCAAGGTAGCCGTAAATCATATCATTCACGGTTTGGGTGCCGTGCATATAAGCATCGCCGAGAAAGCCGTACCACGAGCAGAGCACTGTCTGGGCAAGGATAACAACATCCGGGTTCAGGGCATATATTTCGCCGATGATTTTTTCAAAATTCACTTTCATCTGAGCGGTGAGCTCTTTGAATCTCGGGGTTTCAATGCCGAAAACGAGACCCGCGGCTATACCCACAACTCCCTCATCGGTGAAGTAGTCATTGCCGCCGATTGACAGGCTGATTATATCCGCCTGCGTAATAAGCGCGCGGGCGTATTCGTCACCGGTTATCTGATTAAGCAGACCTGTCGTAGTCCTTGCCGTGCGGGCAATGTTGTTGTAATTGAATCCGTCTGTGTGGGCGACTATCGCGCCGTATGACGCTTCATCGCTGTTTCTTACTCCGAAGCCCTCGGCTATAGAATCACCCATGAGCAGGTAGTTCGTCTTTGCCGGGGCCTCCGGGTCTTGCGCACCCGCCGCGCTGAAAGTGAACGTGAAAAGCATAACGAGCGCAAGAATCGCCGAAATCCATCTTTTTCCTGTTTTCATCTTTCCGTTTCTCCCTGTTGTCAGAATTTTCCTCCTCCGCCTCCGTGGCTTATTCCGCCGCCGGAAACGTGGATGCTTGTACCTCCGAAGTGACCGCCGGAGCTGCCCGAGCCGCCTTTTGAGCCGGTGTCTTTGGGCTTGGGAACAGCGGAAACATTGGAGTAAAGGAAAATATCATTAAGGTCTGCAATGTTGAGCGAATCGGAAACCGCGTAGTTCCTCGCTCCGCTCTGCACTCCTACGCTCTTCAGGTTGCTCTTCATCGGAGAAGTGCCGAGGAAGGCGGAAATAACTCCGAGCACGGAGCTTATTACTGCGCTTCGCCCTGCCGGAAAGCTTTTTTCAACCTCCGGTATATCGGTCGCGTATTCGCTTTCACCGTCGTCCTCAATCCATATATCATAGATATCGCCGCTTGCGCCGGACTCAATCAGGGATGACGACTCGGCGGCGAATGAAGCAAACGCGTTGTAGTACTCTCCGGATTTAAGATAGGGAAGGATTCTCTCCTCTATTCTCTGAATACCCGCGTCCGTGATATAATCGAGACACACGCCGGATGTGGTTATCCAGTAATCTCTCTCAGCCATTGACATAACAAGTGCCACGGCGTTTGCACCGAAGTCGCCGTTGTCAACATAATCATCGGCAAAGGCCTGCATATCATAGTAGCCGTCACGGCTCATATCCTCAAAGGTTGCCACGATTATCTCCACCCCGGTCTTTTCGCTGAGCTCGTCAAGAAAAGATGAGAGCTGAACCTTTTCATCATTTGAAAGCAGACCCGCTTCATCGTTGAGATTGTCCGAATAGGCGAAGGCTCCCACACACAGGGAGAAAATAAGGATTGCGGAAAAAACAGCGGTAAGGATTCTGAATGTCTTTTTCATTTTTCCGCCCCCTTATCTGAACAGCAGGAACTGGACGAGGAACGAGGCGGCGGCTATGCCTGCGGCAATTGCGGCAAAGTATTTGTGATACTTGCTCTTGTCAATGGGCAGGTCACCGACGAATTTACCCGTCTGTCCGTTCATTGCAAATGTATATTTCTGATTGTTCCAGGTTGTATTCAGGAGCCAGACAGGGCACAGTGTGTATTTTGCCCTGGTGTCCGAGAGATTTATAACGCTGCTTTCAACCTCAACTGAGGCGTAGCCGTTCACGGTTGATTTGAAGGCTTCTTCCGTGCTTTCCTTTATTCTCTCATTGGCTCTCACGGCGGATTGCTCCGCGTCAACGTCGTATTTATCGGCAAGATACCCCGCAAGGTATGCAGTCTGAAAATCAACCGCTTCGTCAAAGTTATAAGGCTCTATGGATTCCATAAGAGTGTCGTCTATGTTTTTTGAGCCGTCAACAGGTACGTTGGTAAAGTCAAGCGTGCCGCTGCGGTTTATGCCGTAGTGTGAGGTTTCGGTGTAGATATTCATCGCGTCTTCCCACACTCTTGTTTTTGTCGCTTTGTATTTGATGTCGGCCTGAGCGCTTGCGTCAAAGAGCCAGAAGGGCACATATATGCCCTTGATTTCGTCTATATGATTCTGGTCTTTGAAAACGGAGGGCAGAAGCTTCTTGCCCTCAAGGTGTTTGTTGAGGCCGGCCTTGGCGGCGTTCTTATCAAGCTTGAAAGGTATGACATAATCGGGCTTGAGCATACCGCTGAACTGCTCCATCATTACCACGGGGTTGCCGCAGTAGGGGCAGGAGGTGGCCGCAGTGTTGGCGTCGCCCACTATTTCACCGCCGCAGCTTGTGCAGACATAGGAACGCATGGAGCCCGCCTCTTCCTCGGTCCACTGAGCGCCGGCGCTCTCCTCCCACTGCATATTGTCCTCGGGCTTGTCAAGCCTTAAGTCAAACTGCCTGAGGGCTTCCATCTCAAACTCTGTATCGCAGTAAGGGCACTTCATTTTCTGAAGAGTGCTGTCAAAAGCGAGCGCTCCGCCGCAGTTGGGGCATTTATATTCCTGAATCTGTGCCATTGAATAATCTCCTTAAAAACAGTCTGCCGCACAGGCAAGCTGTACGGCAGTTTATTTGCCTGCTGTTACTGAGCGTCTTTGTCGTCAAAGATGTCTCCGCACTCGGGGCAGAACTTGGGAGGATTGTGGGGATCCTCAGGCTGCCAGCCGCATTTGTCGCACTTGTAAAGAGGTGCGTCGGCGGGCTTCTTCGCGCCGCAGTTGGGGCAGAATTTACCTTTGTTTACAGCGCCGCAGGAGCAGGTCCAGCCTTCGTCGGCGGGTTTCTTCGCACCGCACTCGGTGCAGAAATTGCCTGTGGCTGTTGCGCCGCAGGAGCATACCCATGAACCCGCTGCGGGGGCTGCGGGTGCCGCGGGGGCTGCGGAAGCAGCCTGCTGCTGTTGCTGCTGACCCATAGCGTAGAGGTTCGCTGCGTTCATTGCGCCGCCTGCGTTCATTGCCATTCCCATGCCGACAAAGCCGTTCATCGCTCCGCCTTCATTGGCTGCCGCAGCTCTCATAGCATCGGCGGTCGCGCCTGTGATGGCGGCGGCGCCCATGGTGGGATCCTTGTAAACAGCGGTCTGCTGAAGTCTCTTGATGAGTTCCTGATCCTCTTCGGGAAGAGTGACGGAGCCCATAGCTACGGAAACTACCTCAAGGCCTCTGATTTCGCCCCACTTCTGAGAAAGAACCTGATTCATGGCGTTCTCAAGCTCAACTGTGTGGGTGACTATCTGATTGGGACGGATCTGAAGGTCGCTGAGCTGACCGAAAGCCGGCTGAAGCGCGCTTACAAACTCTGTTTTGAGCTGGTTGTCAATCTCGTCTCTCTTATACTCTGTGGTTACGTTGCCGCAAACATTGGTGTAGAAAAGAAGGGGATCGGCGATTCTGTAGGAATAAACGCCGCTGCATCTTACGGATACATCAATGTCAAGGCCGATTTTGGCATCGACAACTCTGAAGGGGATGGGGTTCGGAGTGCCGAACTTGTTGTCGATAAGCTCTTTGGTGTTGAAATAATACACTCTCTGATCTTTGCCGGTATCGCCGCCGTATGTGAATCTTTTACCTACAACCTTGAAGGTTTCTTTGATTGATTCCTTGAGATTTCCGGTGAAGATTGAGGGCTCGGTGGAGGTGTTGTAAATGAACTCGCCGGGCTCTGCGCATACTTCAACGATTTTTCCCTGCTCAACGATAATCATGCACTGGCCGTCTGCCACGGCAATGCCGGACCCGTTGGAGATGATGTTGTCGTTACCCTTGGTGTTGGAGGAGCGTGAGGTGATTTGCTTAACTCCTCTTGTCATAAGTACATCTTTGGGCATTGCTTCGCAGTAAAAGAATTCCTTCCACTGATCTGCAAGTGTGCCGCCTAAAGCGCCGGCGGCTGCTCTGATAAGGCCCATAGGTAAAAACTCCTTTCAAATTTATATGTAAAAATTATACCAAAATGAGGCGCTTAATGTCAATAATCGCCGCATTTATCGAGCTTGTATGATTGCACAATAATATCAGTAATTATAGTGATAAATAAACAAAAAACAACTTGATTATTGAAAAGAATTAAGCTATATGCTAAAATATCACAGATAATAAAGACAGCAGAAAGGGGAGATGGCTTATGGCTTCCGAAGCGGTTCGCGAAGAAAACGAAGAAATCGTTAACGAATCTGCGGGTCTGCAGGCAGCTCATAAGGACAGACGCTACGTCGGCACCAAAGAGACGGCGGCATACATTCTCTACGATATCGCGCAGTCCTTCAATATCAACAAATACAGCGATATTTTCATAACGGATATCGTTAAAATCGGTCTGAGATTTCAAAGTATAGTCAGCTTCGTTGTCGGTCTTTGGGATATGGTAAACGACGTATTCCTTGCCGCGATAGTTGACAAGACGAGGACCAGGTGGGGCAAGTTCAAGCCCTGGCTTATTATTTACGCTATACCGGGCCTTGTGCTCTACACTCTTTATTGGACGATGCCGGTTACAATCGGCGATATGGGCAAATACGATATAGGCAAGCTGATTTTCTTCCTGATATTCAGCCTTATCCAGAATCTGGCCGATTCAACCAAGGGTATAGCGAGAACGGGAATGCTCGCGACAATAACCCCCAACATAATTGACAGAACCCGTCTTATAACTGAAGCAAACCTCCTTTCCGGTTTTGTTGAAAAAGGCCCCGAAATTATCATGGGTCTGCTTATTGACCTTGTAAACCACGGCAAGCTTAAAATCAAAATGCCGTCCCTTTATATATCCGCAGGCGTATTCTGCAGCGTTGTAAGCGGCGCGTTCGCTATTGCCTTTGCTTTTATTGCGAAGGAGAGAGTCAACCAGACTGTTGACAAGCCGAGTATAAAGGCAAGCTTCAAATCCATTTTCACCAACAAACCGCTGTTGCTGATAACTCTTTCCGAATTTCTCGGAGCGTTCAGCATAGGTTCCGGCATAAACTATTACTACATAAACGTACTGGGGCTTGCCACAATGTCCACCATCGTCGGCATACCGGGTGCGATAGTTTCCCCGATTTCCTACTCCTATGTTCCCTGGGCAAGGAAGAAATTCTCCACCAAGACTCTCTGGGTCTTCGGCTCTCACATCAACGATTTCCTTATGGTCGGTGTGTTCCTGATAGGCTCAATCAACAAGAATTACAAGAAACTCGGCGCGATGATACCGGCGTTTATGTTGCGTGAAACAATCTGGATGTTCTTCTGGGGCATAAGGTCTGTTATTCCCGAAGAGATGAGAAACGAATCAATCGATTACGGCGAATGGAAAAACGGTTACAGAAACGAAGGCCTTACCGGCGTTGCCAAGGAGCTTCCCAGAAAGCTTATCAACACCTTCGGCAACACCATCAAAGCCGCTATTCTCCACAAGGTAGGTTATGTGGAAGGCGCAGGCTTCGGCGGTCAGTCCGAAAAGACCGAGTATTCACTCTTCTGGATGTGTACAATACTTCCCGTTATCACAAGCATTTTCTCCATTGTACCCAAACTCTTCTATGACCTCAGCGGCGAAAAGAGAGACAGAATGTACGCCGAGCTTTATGAGAGACGCGCGGCTATAGCAAACGAGGTTAACAAGTTCAGTGAAGATGAGCCGGCAGAGGCAAAAGCGGAATAACAACAAAATATCACAGTAAAAACCATGACCCGCGGTCCTGACCGCGGGTCATTTGATATCCTTAAAGATTATTCGTCTTTGCTGAGCTTTGAAGTGCTCCTCTGTGCCATAACCAGGCGGGCGTAAATGCCGTTGTTCTTAAGCAGTTCACGGTGAGAGCCCGTCTCAGCTATCCGACCTTTTTCCATCACAACAAGGCGGTCCGCGTTTCTCAGAGTAGAAAGGCGGTGGGCTATGGCAAAGGTCGTTCTGCCCTTCACAAGGCGGGCAAGAGCCTGCTGAATCTGCTCCTCCGTTTCGGGGTCGAGCGCGCTTGTCGCTTCATCAAGAATAAGAATTGACGGGTTTCTGAGCACAGCCCTGGCGATTGATATTCTCTGCCTCTCTCCGCCGGAAAGATTGTGGCCGTCTTCGCCGACAAGAGTGTTGTAGCCGTCGGGCAGAGCCATAATGAAGTTATGCGCGTTTGCAGCCTTTGCCGCCGCGATGATTTCGCTTGGCAGGGCATCCGGCCTTGCGTAAGCTATGTTTTCATAAACGGAGCCGGTGAAAAGGAAATTCTCCTGGAATACCACGCCGAGCTGCTCCCTGAACTCGTGCTGTTTCATTTCTCTTATATCAGTGCCGCCTATGCAGATTGAGCCGGCATCGGCATCGTAAAGGCGCATAATTAGGTTTATCAGCGTGCTTTTTCCCGCGCCGGAATGCCCCACAAGGCCTATCATTTCGCTCTGCTGCACTCTCAGGTTTATATCCTTGAGCACAGGCTCATACGCCTTATAGCCGAATCTGAGCGATGATATTACTATTTCACCGTCGAGGTCAGCCGGCTTCGGGCTTTCGGCATCCTCCACATCGTGCTTTTCGTCAATTATTTCAAAGATTTTAATCAGCGATGCCGCAAGGTCGCCCAGACGCTGGGGAAGCGAGCTCATCCACCTGAGCGGCTGATAAATATAAGCGAGGAAAAGATTGAATTCCAGCAGCTGACCGACGCTGATTGTGTTGTTTATTACCATTCTGCCGCCGAAATATATCACAAAGAATTCGCCGATGCCCATAAAGAACTGAAGGAGAGGGAAGGCGATTGCCCACATATGCTCGTTGCTTACGCACACATCGGCAAGCCTTTTTGAGGCGGAGGAGAATTTCTCAATTTCTCTCTTCTCGCTGCCGAAGGTCTTGACCACTCTTATGCCTCTGACTATGTCGTGCAGTATGGAGTTTTCTCTTGATTCACAGCGCCACTGCTTCTGATAGCGCACTCTTATAGTGCTCCAGAATTTGTGTATGGCGTAAGTCACAATCGGCACGGGGACGAGCACAATGAAGGTAAGAAGGGGACTTATGCTGAGAAGTATAACAAGAATCACTATGAACATAAGCAGCTTTTCAAGCGCGTACATTCCCTGCTCAACAATGAAATTCTTCACCTTCTCGGTGTCGTTGCTCACCCGCTTCATAAGGTCGCCCGAGGTTTTCTGTGACATTGATGAAGCGGAAAGGCGCTGAACTTTATCGTAAACCATTACCCTCAGGTCATTTGAAAGATCGCCGCTTGCCACATTTGCCTTGCGTTTGCTTACGATGTTAAACAGGCGGCTGAGCACCTGAGAGCCCGCCATTATGAGAGCCACGGCGATAACGCCGTGTACTTTCGCGCCGGCGGCAAGGGTTTCGCTGTAAAGATAGTCATCTATGAGTCTCGCGTTGAGCACGGGCAGCAGCGCAGAGCAGGCGGAGGAGAGAATCACAAAGAAAGCTGAAATAAGCAGGGTGCCGGCGTAGGGCTTTGCAAGGCCCAGCAGGCGCTTCGCAAGGTAACCTTTTTCAACGCAGAAAAGGCAGGTGCTCAGACCCTTTGCGTAGTGACGCCCGCATTTAGGGCACACGCGGAAGCCTTCCGTGGATATTTCCGTCTCTTCGCCTGTTGACAGATAGTGGTTTATAACTTTGCAGAATTCTCCTATCTCTTCAACGCAGGCCATTGAAAACCTGCACACCTCAAGGCTCTCGCTCATATCTTCCGGAGAGTTTTCGGGCACGAGCTCGAGCGTGGCGCAGCCGACATAGGGGCGTATTACCAGCTCCTGTATGCCCTCAAGAGGAGCTTCAAAATATGTTTCATCGCCGCATACGGCGGAAATTATGCCGCCGCTGAACTGCAGACGGCCGGTGATTATTTCACCCATCGGGTTCAGATCGAACTTTGCCTGTGTGAGCATGGTAATTCACCTCCTTTGCGGTGAGTCTTGTTTTAATAAAGATAGGGCTCAAGCAATCTGCGGCTCTTTTTCGGAATCGCGTCAAAATCGATAATACGGTATCTGTTGCCGTCAACATCAATCAGGTCAAAGCCCTTTTCGTGATAGCGTATATTTTTTGAAATGTCTTTTACCGTAAAGTTTCTCTTGAGATCGCCGAGCATCACATCAAAATAAAAGTTGCCGAATTTCTCTTTGATTGAAAGTATCTCCGTGATAACCGGGCTGAAATATCTGTGCCCGAGCTCTTCATTCATAAGCTTTTGGTTATCCTCTGAAAAATCGGATATATGCTCTATTATGCCGAGCTCTTTCCTCTCAACATCCGAAATGCAGATATAGTCATCCGAAAACGTGAGGGGGAGGGCTCTGGTGAGTATGACCCTGTTGAATTTCTGCCCGTTGATCTCGGCTCCGAGGAAGCCCTTTTCGGTTTTGAAGAATTCGCAGGAGGCAGGGGATATGTATTCTGCTTTCAGCGTTTCGGGCGATATCGTCTGTCTGAGCGTATCATTGCTGCTCATTGCTCTGTTCCTCCTCTTCATTGTTGCTTTGGGCAGAATCGGCGCCTATGGCTATTGTTTTAAGCGCCTCGGATTGTATCTTGTATTGTTTGTAGAATTCGCCTTTTTTCTCAATCAGCTCGCTGAATGTGCCGTACTCCGCTATCGTGCCGCCGTCAATCACGGCAAGATAATCGGCATCTCTCAGGGTTGAAAGCCTGTGAGCGATTGCTATGGTTGTTCTGCCCTTTGAGAGTTTCTGAAGAGAGTTCTGTATATTTCTCTCGGTTTCGGTGTCCATTGCGGCGGTTGCTTCATCGAGAATGAGTATCCCGGGGTTCTGTATTATAGTTCTCGCTATGGAGATTCTCTGTTTTTCGCCGCCGGAAAGGCGCTGACCCCCGGCCCCTATTCTTGTTTCATATGCGTCGGGCAGCTTCATAATATAATCGTGGGCATAGGCCGCCTTTGCCGCGGCAATCACCTCGTCCATCGACGCGTCGGGTTTGGCGTACCTTATGTTATCGGCAATGCTTCCGATAAACAGATAAATATCCTGAGAGACAAGACCTATGTTTCTGCGTATGTCGGCAAGCTTAAGGTCTCTTACATCCGTGCCGTCAATCTTTATGCTGCCTTCCTTGGCATCATAAAGCCTTGATATAAGATTGGCAATAGTTGTTTTGCCGGCGCCTGTTTTGCCCACAATGCCGAGCATGTCGCCGGCTTTGACCTTAAGAGAGAGCTTCCTGATTACGGGTCTTGCCGGCTCATATTCAAACTCAAGCTCGTTTATCTCCACATCTCCCCTGAGATTGTCAAGGGGGATTGCGTTTTCTTTTTCGGTTATTTCGGGCTGCGCGTCACAGATTTCAAATACTCTTGTTGCCGAGTCAGCGCATCTTGACCACCAGTTTGTTACCCAGGCCATAAAGCCGAAAGGCTCCTTGAGCATTTCAAGATAAACTATGAAGCTCAGAAGGGTGCCCGCGGTCATTGAGCCGTCGCCTCTTGCGACCATGGTGCCGCCGTAGCAGAGTACCGCGGTTGACAGAAGCAACACAAGTATTTCAAGCAGCGGAAAGAGCGTTGCTTCCGTCACGGAAAGTTTTACATCGGCGTTCCTTACCTCACGGCTCATTTCGCTGAAGCGGTCAAATTCGTCATCCTCTTTGGCAAACGCTTTTATGACTCTCTGCCCGTTTATGTTATCCGAAAGCATTGAGCCGAGCCTTGAGTGAAATATCCACACCTTGTGGTGCATCCTTCTGAACATTCTGTCGCCCAAAATAATTGTGAAAACAAGTACCGGAGCGGCAAGAAGCGCAAACAGCGAGAGCTTCCAGTTCATTTTAATCATAAGTATAAGCACGCCTATAATGGTTGCAGAGTCGATTATTATCCTGGGCAGACCGTCTGTGAAAAACCAGTAAATGTTGGTGGCATCCCTCATAACTCTGTTCATAAGGGAGCCCGTCTGCTTGGATGAATAGAAGTTGACCGACAGTCTCTGCATTGCCTCAAAGATTTTCACCTTGATGTCATACATTACTTTCGGCATAATTGTGGCAGACATATACTGCTGAATCATTGTGAGAATAATGTTGAGCACGCGAATTCCGACAATGCTGAGCACAAGCGTACCGAGGGCCTTTATCAGCTCGTTTTGCGGCAGGCCGTCAGGGTTGGAGAGCACGTTGTCATAGAGGCTTCTTGTGCTTATCTGAGGCACAAGTACCATTGCTGCCGATGAGGCGACCATCACGAGCACGATTGCGGTAATCTGTGGGATATGGCCTCCGAAAAACCTGAAAAGACGTATTGCCGTGCCGGAGTTTTTCATATGACGGGGGCATAAATCTCTGTCCGGAGGGCAGGGGGCTCCGCATTTCCTGCAGGTGCCGGATTCATCGGGCGCTTCGTTTATTTCAACCTCTCCCGTATTTTTAAAAGAGTTGAAGGCCTTGGCAAAAGTGCCGAAATCACCGAGCTTGCCCAGCGAGAACCATATAAGAGGCTCATACTCACCGTCTTTTACGGCCATCAGCCGCCCGGTGGAAAGGTAGCTTTCGGTTTCAAGCGAGTCAACATCTTCAAGCGGGATGCTTCTGACGGAGTCGAGCGTGTAAGACGGCTCAACGGGTGTGTGATTTTTCTTCACCTTTTCAAGCTTTTCTTCGCCCGTGGCGATATAGAGCCCTTTTTCGTCAAAGAAAAGCCAGGCGTCACGGAAGCACTGCTCGCTGTCCATGTCACCTGACACATTATATTTCAAATTGCGAGTGTCAAGCCCCGCCTCATGCAGCTTGGCACAAAGCGAAGGATGAAACTCATTTTTTCTTTTTTCGGGGAAAGCGGAATCTTTTCTCTTTCTCTTTTTCATCTTTACAGCAAATCTCTGTAATAGAGCCCTCTTGTATATTTTTCTGTATTTATTCCCTTATTATACATTTCCGTAATCTTTTCGCACTCTTCGCCTGTTTCATCAGTAAAAAAGAGCAGATGATAATCAAACGGAAAATCACTTTTTCTGTCAAAATTGCACACTGGCAGAGAGTTGAAAATATAGCTGCATCCGTTGCTGCACCGCACCGGGAAACGGGCCCCGGTTCTGTCCTCAAGAAAGCTGCTCTTTTTGCACTCATCGCAGCTGATTTCGTTGGCAACCGGGCAGTTTCTGGTAATCATAACAGGCAGCCTTCCGTAAAGTAAAACTCCTTTACGGCATACATTTCCAATATTGTTTGCCTCACGCACACCTGTTTCAGGTGAGAGCAGTATATCTTTCGCGCCGAGCGCGGAATAAGCCTCGAGTGAGAGGGTGTTCATCGCGTTTGTGCCCAGCCCGCAGGCGAAATCCATATTGCACTGCTTTGCCGCTTCAATGCCGTCAAGGTTGCAGCACCAGGCAAGTGAAACTCCATATTTATAAAGGGTTCTGAGCTTTTCAGAATAATAATCCGCCTTTGAAAAAATCCCGGCAGGTATTTCAGCGGCGATTTCAGCACCTGTTGAAACGAGCTTCTCAACCATTGCTTTGCTTGTATGCGCGGGTATGATAATTCTTTCGGCATTTTGGGGTATTTCTGTTATCTGGTCCTCGGAAAAATAGCGGATATGCAGCTTCGGCTCGAGATGTCTGCAAGATGACTTTGTAAAGGAAAACGGCTTTACAGATTTTTCCGGCCTTTCGGCGATTTTTTCTTCAAGACCGGCCAGCGCATCTCTGCGAAGAGCGTTTATTGCGGCGGCGGGAATGTATAATCCCGGCTCAATTTCGCATCTGACAGCGCCCGGAGCGAACTGCGTGCCGCCGAGTTTGCCGAGCCTTTCGCGGGCTTCCCGAGGCGTTAATTCTCTGCTGAGCGCCGCGCTCGGAACACTGCCGGAATACGCCGTGAATGACTTGCCGTGTGTCGACACCGTGAGCTTTGCTTGCTGCGCTGTTACTGTCAGCTCCATATCGG
>JAEEGL016160085.1_pt1 | contig 14663 bp, 11 predicted proteins | sample 9134231 | NCBI WGS metagenome assembly JAEEGL01 (sample SAMN16246548, study PRJNA631951) | gut metagenome | biome: gut microbiome; feature: rumen; material: fiber-attached | host: Bos | place: Iran: Karaj | collected 2018-10 | reverse complement strand
GATCCCAACTCAATGATCATATCCTTGATCCCTTTTAATGCCTGCCAGGGATATTCAAATTGCAGCAAATAGTCCTTAGCCAAAGTGTGATCAAGATCATAAAGATCTGTTGTTTTATACATTTTTCAATATTCCTTTCACCCATACCATACCAAAAAAACTTTGATATTATCAAATCATTATCATGTAAAACGACAAGAGAAACTCTGTTACAGTCTTGATTCTGCTTTTTATTTCCTCTTTAACGATCCGCTTAAACCGTGACAGCATCCGCCGAGTCTTTCGATAACTGTCAACCCTCGTCACCCTCATAGGGCCAGGCGCTAATAGAACTCTACGCTCCTTCCAAAAGTATCTATTTTACTTATGGCCTTCCAATAAAGAAAAACCATAACCTTATCTTAACACAGGTTATGGTCTTTTAAGTTTTTGAATTATGAACTGTTCAACAACAGCAATTGCCATGACTTTTTAATTTGGAATATAAGTTGTTTCTCCGTTTTGAGGCAATTCTTCCTGTTCGATTATCTCATCTCTCTTCATCATTTCCATCTGTTTCTTAACAAACTTCACCTGGGAATCGAACAAATGAACGACATACAGTTTTCTATCCCAGCCCATCGAAGCAGTACCCATCATATCTCCAATACCACCCAAATGGTAAGTAATGATATCCCACTCTCCGTTATTATTCAGCTGCATGTTCGCAAGCTTAAAGATATCCTCAACATCCATGTTCGTCATAAACTGACCTTTCAAAGCATCCAGTAACTCACTGTAATTCTTTAACATCTCTGGAGATATGATTTTTTTGATAAAAGCTTTTAGGACAAAAGTCTGATGTTCATTCCGTCCATAATCTCCATTACTTAGTGTTTTTCTTGTTCTGGCATAAACTAAAGCCTTTTCACCATTGAGATGAATCAAGCCCTCACTAAAGCTATAATTTCCAGAACTAAAATAATACGGATTATCAATATCGATTCCGCCTACTGCATCGATGATCCTTTTGAATGTATCAAAAATGACCTCTCCATAATAATTGATCTCAATATCTAAATAATCAGAAACGCCTTCAATTGTATTATATATACCGTTGTTTCCTAAATGCGTTAGCTTATCCATACCGTGATCTAAAGCTGGATTAGGGATATAAGTATCTCTCGGAATACCTACTATCAGCATTTGTCTGGTATTCGGATTGACAGTCAATATGAGATTGACATCAGTCCTTCCGTATATTGATAATCTTCCGCTTCTGGTATCACAACCAGCTACATAAACAGTAAATGGTGTATCAGTTATATTCGTCCTTATAGGCAGAGCACTTTCAGCTTCCGACTGGATCACTCGTTCAACGCTATAAACGATCTTAGTCCTTTCACTGAAATCTTCAAAACCCTCAATCTCCTCAATAAGGTCAACATAGACCTCATTTAGGACTAACAGATCGCCTTGTCTATAATATAACGCCTTTGCAGCCTCAACTACATCGTTCTTCCCAACAACGGTGATGCTGATCCCGTATTCGTCTTTGATGCTGTCCAAAGCGTAATTCTGATTATCCTGATCAATTCTTCTTTGAATAATGAATTTTGCGTTTCTATCTATCTCTGCATCATTATCTTTTAATGCATATACATTTATCACAGAAGACATACCGATCTGATCTGTAAAGATGCTTTTAATACGGTTCTCAAGATTTGGTAAAAACACTATTCCGGCAATCATGCAAATTATTAGTAGCCCATTCAAAATGCATGATATAATTCTGCCCTTTCCCTTGACTAATATGCTAACGATACCCGTAATACATACGATTAAAATCAATCCTAGTAATAAAGGCACCTTCAGCTTTGAAGGGAAAACAAAAAAACTGGTTGCTGCAAAATATAAACAAACTGCTAATAGTTTCAGCATTAGCCAGGTAATCATTTCATATTTCTTTTTCTTCACTTTTTCATTATAGACATTTCTTAAGCATTGTAAATCACTAGGTTACATCTTTCTTTTGTTAGTTATTCTGTACAATCAATGAATATGATTGAGTCTTCCTAACTAAGCAAAACTAATAATGAGGTTTATAAACGAAACTATAAGGCACCCTAAATACCATAATATATTAGCCTGTGTAATACAAAGCTTAAGTAACGATCCGTCTCCTCCCCTGATTGTCATTTTGCTAAACACTACATCTGATAGACAATTACAGCAGACGCCAACCAGAATCCAAATACCATATGGAATAACAAGTCTACTAGCAATTGTTATAACTCGGTTCTTAACATCAGAAAAGGTAGAATAGTTTCTTTGAAAATATCCGCTAATAAAAATGAACATTGGCATTTGGAAAAGTCTTATGGCTGCTGTAAAGAAGTTTTTCTCATAGCCGTCACAAGAAATATATGAGCAAACATGACCCAAACTACAAGAATGATAAGAACACCTTTTATAAAATCCCATTCAAGCTTTCTTTCTTTTGCCATGCTTTACTCCTCTATAAAACATATCACCTTATTGGTGATTCAATCACGAGCGTTTCAAAACCGTATTAACGACTTTGATTAATAAATTCTTGTTTATATACATGAAGAATCCCATTGCTAAAAACAGTAACATAGTATTGATGGCCGTCTTATTAAAATAGACTCCAATAAATACAAGGATCTCGACGATAATGACTAGTAAACTTCTCTTTTCGATATGAAGCTTAACGTGTTTTTGAATCATAGCATATCGGCATATTACTAGAATCAGGTAAGCAAGTAGAGTAGATACAGATGCAGCATAAAGTCCAAAGCGCCTAACCATGATAATATTAATTGCAATATTCGAAACGGCTGCGACCATATTTGTAGCGCCATTTTGTTTTGTTTCCTTTTTTGCAATCATTATTCCTCCCATAAACTGGACGACACAGGAAATCCCAGCAGCAACAATTAATATAGGGGAATAGTAATACGCTTCAGAATACTTATTCGCATCAAACAGGAAACGATAAAACAAGAAATTTCCGCTGACAAGGACTGCAGCAGCCGAAAAAATAAAGGGTATTAGTTGGTTAAATACTTTGTTGCAGTATATGGCATAATCATCATCCGATACCGTTTCAGATGCTGATTGAACCCACGAAACATGAAAAACCGAAAATAGCACATTGACTATCGCTGGAATCTTATTTGCAACTGCATATATTCCGTTTGCAGCAAGGCCGATATAATTATTGATTATGAGACGATCAGATACATTCACTACCCACCAGGAAATCGAATTGGGAATCAATGGCCATGAGTAAGCCAGCATTTCCTTGATGGAGTCTATGTTGATTTCCTTTATAGAAATCAATTTATATGTTTTTGTTGTAAAGAATAAGCCGATGGCAGTCAGAAAATATGCAATTGCATATCCAAGGACTATGCCCGCAAGCCCCCACTTAAAGACTAGCAAAAAAATTGTTGATAACGAGGAAAGAAGAACAACAGATATGAAGCTGAAAAGGGAATACAATCCAACTTTTTTCAATCCTCGCGCAATTTCACTAAAATACGTTGATAGTAGCTGAGCAAATAGTAAAACACATACTGGCCATCCGAAGTTTATCTTACTCCAACAAAGCGAAACCAAATAAAAAAGAAAAATACCGACAACATAACCTACCAGTGCAACTGCAAAACTACTTGATACCACGCGCCTCTTTTTTCCGTTTTCTAAATCATCAAGTAAGAAACGAAATGCCGCTTCAGCAATCGATAGAGTACACAAAGGAAGAAGCAATGATACATAAGTAGTGATAAGATCGAAAGAGCCATATTCCTCTACTGACAACCAACGAGAAAAAAGCGGTGCCATTAAGAAAATGATACCTTTGGATGCAATTGATCCAAGCCCCACTATAAAGGTGTTCTTTATTAATCTTTTTCCTTTATCTGCTGTTGCCATTCTTTTTACTCTCCGATCTCTATTATCAAAATCATATGATTAGTCATTCCTGACTTTCATCAAGAATACAGATCTTAATCCATCACAACTTGTATCTACAGAAATATAACCGTCACTTAGACTTGGATGCAAATCACATCTTTGTTCACCAACAAAATGAGCATCATGATAGAATCTGCCCACTTGCTTCTTTTCCTTCTTCTCGTCATCATAAATAAACAGGTATTGATTATTTAATCTGTTCTTCTGGGGATATGTATCCGTTATTATTTTACGAGAGGTAATAAACGTCGGATGCCCATCCAAAATCAAAGACTCAGCACCAAATTGAGAAAAACCACCTTTTTCAATATCATATAATCGATAGCCTTGTTTGGCGTGATTGTGAAAATCAATATATGTCGTCAATATATGTGTATCATCAAGCCATGTATAGTGAGAGGTCTGCACCTCTTTCTCTAGTAATTTAACATCTACTCCATCAATATCCGAAACCATCAAATGAACTATATTTCTCTTTCCAGGCTCAGTAACTATATAGAAAAAGATAAATCTTTTTCCCGACGGCGAAATACATATATGATTAACATAATCTTCTCCGGTTAAATCACAATCACATACACCCTTCAGCTTTGCCAGAGACAGAAGTAAATAATTATTGTTGTTATTCAAATAACATTTAAAAATGCCATCGTCTTCTAAGGAAACTCTACCAACAGTACTATCATCGAAAACAGAATAGCCATATCCTGGACGTAGACGTTGAAGCCTTGCAAAATTTAAACTAAGTCCAATTCCTCTGCTTGAATCAATATCATATAAGGCTCTGGAGATTACGTTAGTGGTCTTTTTTGAGCTCACATCGACAATCCTAGAAATATAGTCATTATCTCCTGAATCGTTAAAAATCACATGTTTTGAATCATACCACCGCAATCGAGCACCTTGCTGCCAACACCATGCACTGCTACTATCGAACATTACAAGGTCTTTATCCTTCAAACTATAATATCCTAATTGGATTTTATCCTTGTGTTTCGAAGTTCTCGGTAAAATATGAACCAAGTATTTGTTTTTTTCATTATCAAAATAATCTATATCGTAGTATCCACGGAAAACATGAGCATCTTTCTGTTTTATTTGCAAGCTATCCTCTATAATACTCTGGTTAAGCTTGTATCTGGGAGCAACTCGAAAAAGGACTTGACATCCATCAAGATAAGCTTTCACTAAACGCTGATTCATAATAATACCCTCATTTTTGTAGATGTAACCGTCTTAATATGCTTCTAGTCAAAAGTCTCGACAATTCTTGAAGGTAATATAATGCCCTTCGATCAGTTACTACATTATTATGCAGGAAATCATAAAACCATAGTTTTCTTCCAGAAACACTTTCTTCTATATCTGTTTTCTTTGCTAATACTATATCATCCCCAACAATATCCATCGCTACTGCTGTTTCGTAAGGTTTCATGTGTCCATTGAATCGAAAAACAGCGTTAGGAGCTTTTCCAAACGTTAATACGTATTCTTTTGAATATTGATCTTGAGTCTTTTGAAGATCAACCTGGAAATCATATGCTACTAGTTTGGGATTTAATCGTTTAAGAACGTTTGACTCAATTTCAAAATTTGCGTCATAAACAGCACTTGATTCGTCTAAACTGAGTAAATGATAATCATGCCTTTTCAGCAATATGGGGACTTGATATGTCACGTTATTCTTTGAATTATGATGTCCAGCAATCCCCATATTATTTACTACAGAAACTCTTGGATAAACGATATATGTCCCAGACTCTATCAAATACTGAATGTACACAACCTTAAAAGAAGTCTTTTTCCATCCGCGTACATAGGTTGGTAATATTTCATCATTGCGTTCGTATGTTTTATACCATTCTTTAAACTTAGCCCATTTATTCTTCATCCATAGGTTGCCCCAATAAGGATGTTGGAAAAAATAAGAATCTCCTCCGTCCTCGATAGGATAGAACCTTCGTGAATTGAATTCACAGACTAAAGGAGAATAGAATGAACCTCCTGCAATTCTTTCATCACTATGGTATTTCTCAATAAAAGCCTCGGCACAGTCAATAATGTAAGGAGATACAAATAAATCATCCTCTAGAAAAATAACATTTTCATATTTTTCTGTTTGATCACCAACCCAGATAAAATGATCTCGTAAGCCAAGACGGTTTTGATGACAAACAATCTCTTTGTTTCCAAATGCCCATTCAAATGATTTTGCTGTATCAATTACATCTTGAGTAGCTTCGCCTTCAATACTAAGAACTAAAGTAATATCTTTTCGAGTTGTAGCCAGTCTTTTGAGAGATTCCAAAACCCCCATCATAGCAAGAGCTCGATTATACCCAATTAGAATAATTGCAATTTTACTCATTTGTATTTCCTTCTATCTATTCCAAATAAAGTAATATGGATAGTCATTACGTGTAATCTGACAATAAACCGTCGCCAGTATAACTACACCAACTACAATCAATTTCTTATACTTGCTTTTTTCTACTTGATTACAGAAAAATAAAACAGAGTATAAGGATAAGAACGCTGAGAATCTTGACATAAGGGTTAATTGTAATCCCATAAGTGCAAAGGTCAAATGAAAGAAGGTTGCATTTAGCCAAACATTTTCTCTATCTTCTGTCAGATTGTCTGTTGCAGCGCTCTCTTGATTTTCAACCTCATTTTTCATGACCTTTCTATTTTCTATCAAGTATGTTCCAATGGAATAAACATCCATAAGGAAGGGAATCAGCACACTCTTCCAAGAATAACCACCATACTGCCATTCACCGGTAAAATACCAGCTCCAGTAATACCTTTGGACAAACCCAATGATAGTGGGTAATGCAATAACAAGAACAACAAAAAGGATCGGATAAACTAGAATACTTTTCCGTTTCAATTTTAAGTGAAGAACAAAGTATAACGGTATCATCAAGAAAGCCGAACTATGAACGAATCCAGCCACAATAATAAACGCCAGATTTTTTATCGGTTTTTTTTCATATAGAAAAGAACTACCCATTACAACAATGCTAACAGCCAACATATGTCGCATAATGTTAAACGAGGTATAGTACGTTCCCGCTTCAACAAACAATATGAATGCAAGTAAAAGGTTTGATGAGTACTTCTTAATTTGATAAGCATTGCTAACTACGATTATGATAGATGAAGCAATAAATAGCCAAATCACATCATGAAAAATATGATTGATGATGTATTGGAATAATAAGTATCCTTTTTCGGGGTATGTAAATAAGCTTCGTTTTAGAATTGCATCTATTGTAATACTATTAAATCGACTATATATCTCCTCATATCCTGTATAGTCAGACGTAAAATCTCCTCGAAATGCTGAGATGAATATTAGCAGAACAACAACCAGGAAGAAATATATGTTATTCCCGGACTGATCGTTAATATGGTTATTTCTCAGTTTTATGCGTTTATTCACTAACATTACGCCAAATATCGTAATGAGGAAATCAACCATGAAGTAAACTAACATTTATCCTCTTTCTCCAACTATGAATTTTACTATTCTCTTTACCTGTTCATTAGCATCTTTATTCTCAATAAGGAACTGCTGTGCTTGATGTCCCTTATATCTTAACTGGTCTTGATCGTACTTTAATACTAATTTAATCGTATCTGCAAAACACTCAACAGTTTCGTCTTCAAAAAAATATAGGTATGGATAATACTCTTCCGGAAGGCCCGGTAACTTAGTCATCAATACTGGAGTACCAGATGCCATATATTCAAATGTCTTCGATGGGCATGAGTACTTTGCAAGATCTATATTAGTAGGCCTTGGATTCAGCAACAAATCCACTTCTCGCATTCTTTGAAAGACATCATCTTGCGAAAGTGTACCCATATACGTCACATTATCGTATTTATCAATTAAACTTTGCAATCTAGCAGCATCAGCAGGACTTCCATACAGCTGAAGATCTGCTTCAGGGATAAATCCGAATGCTTCTATAAGCTTATCCACTGCATACCTTGGATCCAATCTTCCAGCATACATACAAATTGGTCGAGACCTGTCTTTGGCAATATTATTAGGAACAATTTTGCTGATATCCATCAACCCTTCTAAAACGGTCCATTTATCCTCTTGGAGGTGGAAATAATCAGCCATGTACTTAGTGTATAGAATATACTTATCTAAACAAGTCATTAGCGTGTTAATTCTCATCATGTCCCGTTCTTTTAGGACTTTTTTGATTCCTTTTTGAACTGACATATACTGTGGAAGGTCAGGTACTATTATTGCAACTGTAGTATCTGGATATTGCTTCTTTATATCACGTGCTGCTTGTAAAAAAGGGGAATGCATAGAATATAACAGTATTGTTTTCTTTTCATGTTCATTCCGTTGTGCCCATTGAAATGAGGCTTTCTTAATTTGCCTCGCTCTGTCAATAAAACCAACTCCTTCAATATTGTTAAACCCAACTGAATGAATTTGAGCTTGACCAATTGACCATTCGTCTGCTGGAACCCTTTTAATGCTTGTTTTAGGAAATGCCGGTATCCGTGGTGCACTCACAACTTCAATACTATTAAGGCCTGCATTGCATAGTCCTGTAATCAAATACTTTTGAACTATCTCCGCTGGTCCTGGGTTAATATTCGCGTTAACAAATGATTTACTAAGAGAAGCAGATGTAACTGTCCCTATCAACAGAAGATTTGTTGTGTGCATTTTCTACTCCTCTCGTGAATTACAAATTGTTTTGCTCACCATTGAATTATGGTTTTTGCGTACTTTTTGCTATTCTTAGTATTCTTGAAATGATTAAGAAAAAACTCTCCAGCTGTATTACTCTCCGTTCCCCCTTGAACTAATCGAATAGCTTCGACAAGTTTTTCTGGCTTATCAGCTTCTACCACCGGACATCCTGCTTCATTCATAGCTTTCTGACCAAACCTGCTATCTGCTCCAATAGCAAAAATGATCGGCTTCTGGCATGCAAGACATGTGGCTGTCTTACTTGGAAGAGCTGTTCGATATACATCTTTCACAAGAGGAATTATATTCACATTTGCCGCGCTGTAAATCAAAGGAGCAAACGTTGGCGGTTGCATTGGCCAAAAGCTGATATTGGTAATTCCAAACTCTTTTGCTCTGTTTTCCAATTTATCCTTATATACACCATTTCCAACGATATGGAACCAGACAGACTTATCATCCTTCATCAACTTCGCTGCTTCGATGAGGATATCGACATTCTGCATCACGCCAATGTTGCCAGCGTAGGCCACATTGAAATAGTTCTTATCGAACATATGAGAAACCGGTGTAAGATCAAGTTCCTCATACAACTCATCTTGATAAGACCAGTTATAAACAACCTCGATTTTCTCTGCGGGTATTCCATCAGTGACCAGCGTATCTTTCATATCCTCTGAAATCGTGATAATGTGATCGGAATGTTTATAACCATATCGTTGTTCAGCAGCCAAAATTTTGAACACAAGACTGCTTTTCTTTATGCCGCCGCTGTATGCCAAATTATAAGGAAAGATATCTTGAACATTGAAGGTCACAATTGCCTGCGGTAACTTTTTTCTCACAGCCTTCACAGCAAATCCCGCCACATTCGTCGATTGGATAAAAACGGCATCGTAATCTGAGGTGATGTATTGCTTACAAGCATTTATATACTTGAGCTCAGTAAGATACCGTGCAATAAAGTTTCCTTTATCAGCAGCCTGATACGGAATCACGTCGGTCGTGACACCATATATGGCAAGTCTCTCTGGTATAGCTGGAAGTCTTCCGCCTGTGTTTTTCTGAATAATATGAACGGAGTTTCCTGCCTCACAAAGTCTCTCAATAACAGCAGAAAGCAAATGCTCCGACGTCGCGTGTTGATCAAATCCGATAAACATCCAAAACAAAACTTTCATTTCGGAGCCTCTCCTTTCCGTTTATTTCCCAAACTCAGCCTTAACGCAAGTCTCAGTAGCGCCGATCCCATACTGGATGAACTCATCCCGGAAACGTCTAGTGTTCGCGCACTCAGATTCGTAATCTATGTCCTTAATCCTCGCAAGCAACTCGTCTTCTGTCCGACAGCTCTTATTCGGATACCGTTCATCGATATCAAAATAGGTTCCACGCTCAGCAAGGTACGTCTCATAGTCATAGGCGTATATAAACATCGGTTTGCAAAGGACAGCATAATCAAACGCTATAGCGCTGTAGTCAGTGATAAGCATGTCTGACGCAATCATCAGATCATTTACTGCCGGGTAATCGGAAGCATCTCTTACAAATTCATCATACTGAACGCCGAGAACCTTCGTGGTCTGATGATGAGCTCGGAAGAGAACGACATATTCTTCACCAAGCTCCTTTTTCCATACATCAAAATGGATTGGCGGTTTAATCTCATAGCTCTTACCACCGTCTGTACTCTCACGCCATGTTGGGGCGTAGAGGATGACTTTTTTGTCTGCCGGAAGTCCAAGCTTCTCATGCATCATCTCTTTCTTCTTCTCATCGGCCAGCCACAGTTCCTCATTTCGTGGCATGCCACAACGAAGATACGTGCTTTCCTTTGCGTTGAATGCACTCTTCCAGACTTTCTCATCGTGATCACCGGAAACAACCAGATGATTTACCGTATCAAAGTTGAAATCATTTCTCCCTTCTACATCATTACCGATGTGCTTAAGAGCGATACCATGCCATGTATTCAGGTAAACCTGATTCTTTTTCTTAAACCGTAGACCGCGTTCAATATTTGTATTTGTGATCCAGTATTTGGCCTTCAAAGCAGTTTTGAAATATACCGGGGTATCAATCTTCACTGTTTCCAAGTTAGGAAACTTCTCGGGATGCTCAAACGCCCATACACAATGATACTTTTTATACTCCGGGTGAGCTTGCATATAGTCGTAAATAGTTTTCGGGCTATCATTGAATCCCATACCCATGAAAGAGACGAAGATAGCTAACTTGTCATCTGTAGGAAGCAATGCACCCCAAACACGAAACACAAAGCTCATAATGACGCGATAGAGTTTTTGAATAATTGCATTGTGCTTGAGAATATAGATTAACCTCTGTCGCATAGCTCAACCTTCGCCCTCTATTTTAATATCTTTTGTCTTCAATAGAACCGTCTTCCTAATCTGCGTGCTACTTGTGCTCTGCGTATAAGGGAAGTAGACAATCTCTACTCCTTTATCCTTGAAGTACTCCTCATACCGCTGGAATCGGGGTGTTCCTTTATAATCTGAGCCAACAAAAAGCCGATCATAATGCCATAGCTCCCATGCATCCGAATCCTCTGTGCAAGAATCCACGACCTTGTCAACGTACTTACACGCTCCGACAATAGCTTTACGCTCTTCAAATGGAATAAAGGTTTCCTTTCCTTTCCACGCTCCCGAACCGTGGACACCAACAATCAAGTAATCACATTGCTGTTTTGCCCGGCGAAGTAAATTCAGATGGCCAATATGGAAAAGATCAAAAGTACCAGAGAGGTAACCGATCTTTATCCTCTTCTGATTGTCCAGCCGCCCGCTGTTCTTCTTGAACTCAAAGCTGTGAAGTCCATATTCGTGAGGATCGTTATGATAACGTTCAAGCACATCTTTGTAGATTTCTTCATATTGAGGGATAAAACGAGTGTCGCGATTGAACAGATGCTCCAGGATTTGCTCAGCAAGAGGACCTGTAATAGACAGATCATTCTTACCCCCATAGAACTTGGAGCCTTTGAAACTTGCTGGGCTGACATCAAGGATTCGATTGTTGGAGCCATATGCTTCCAGTTCAATGTTCACAGACTCTACGAAGCGAACCACACCCGCCTTGGCAGCTGCATAAACTGCAGCGCTTGGTGTCGACATCCAGCCGCTGATAGAACCCATAACGCCAGCATAGAAAGTTGGATCATGCATAATCCGATCGTAGAAAATGCGGAATATTTTTATTGTGGAGACAGTATCCACTGTCAGCATCTTTTCAATCTCTGCTATATGGTGAAATTGGAAATCAGCCACACGACCGATACCCGCCGTCACCATAAGCAGTTCAACGTCTTGCTCAGCCGCCAGCGAATAGAACAAATCTTCGTCAAAATCGAGAAGGTCACAATAATTGTGGTTGTATGAATTCTGGTCGAGCACACCGTCATCAGGGCCTGACCTGTCGCAGATTTCGAGGTAATAGCCTTGCTCTATAAGTCCTTTACTGATGGCAAGCCCAATTCCGTTACTGCCGCCAACAACTACTGCTTTTCTCTGATTACCCATTTGTTCACATCCTCAAATAGCAATAAAGTTCATTCCTGCCATGGGGAATCAAATCCCCCAAAACAACACGAAATGCTTTGGAGCCCAAATTCTCAACTCCGGAGCGATCTCGTCCACACTACCTTTTCATACTGGCCTTCATATCAACCAGCTCCAATCTATCGTCATCACCTAGTCTTCCGACCTGTGCTTATAGCTCCGCCCACCGGTGACACCGGCTTAACCTCGAAGATCTGTCCCTCATCATCCCGACCAGCCAATCCGAACCGTGTCGGCTATTGTGAGTTCCTGTGGCTGCCGCCTTAATGTGTATCTTCTATCCTGAAACTATCAACGGTTTTTAGCCCTATGATTGATGTGTCTGTTCTTGCCTGAAACTATCAAAGGCACATAGCATATACTGATGACCCACGATGTATTTGCTACATTGTCTTAGCCTCTTCTATAAGCAGAGTACCGAAGGCACACATAGCGGCTTTCTTCTGGAGCTGGCTCGTTTTTGTTCAATCTGTCCTATTTAGCGACCGTTTCAGCACTACTTTCTGTGCCATCCGTTGCATTTTCATGGTCCATGGCAGTTGTAGCACCTTCCACAATTCCTTCAGTGCTTTCAGGCAAGAAGAGGATCTTTACAGTATAGAAAATAATCTTCAGGTCTTCAAAAACACTTGCGTTTGAGATATACATCAGATCCATTAAAAGCTTGTCATATGGTGTAGTATTGTACTTTCCATATACCTGTGCATATCCCGTCAATCCTGCTTTGACCTGTAATCTCAACGCAAATTCAGGCAATTCTTTTTCATACTGTTCGGCTATTTCAGGTCTTTCGGGGCGCGGACCAACGATCGTCAGATCGCCTTTTAAGATATTGAATAATTGAGGAATTTCATCGATCCTGACTTTTCGGATAAATCTTCCCACTTTCGTGATCCGATCATCTTTACTGCCACTGGAAAGTCTTGCAACACCGTCCTTTTCCGCATCCACCTTCATGCTCCTGAATTTGTACAGATCGAATCTTTTCCCGTCTTTCGTCAATCTGCACTGTTTATACAATATCGGTCCATGATCTTCCAATTTGATGCTGATGGCAGTAATCATCATAATAGGTGAAAACAGTATGACTGCGATCAGCGATAGAACGATATCGGTAATCCTCTTTATGATCGCATATTCAATATACGGATTATAACGATCCACCTTCATCAATAAAAGATGGAATAAATGTTCATCCTGTGCTCCCTTAAGGATGACATCGCCGACTCTCGGAATGATGTACGTCTTTATATTATTTAATAAACAATATTTTGTAACAGTATTTCTGTCGTGACTATGAACACCGACCAAGAAAACAACATCGGCTTCATCCAATAAGGAAAGATTTTCTACACACTCTTCAATTCTGTATCTGTGAATCACATTAAACTTATTTGTCAGATTATAATCTTGGATCAGATCGGAAAAGCCTTCTCTCATATCTCTGACCACAATGGTCTTCTGTGAAGAAAAAGCCGAATAATACCATTTCTGGGCAAGAAAACTCCAAAGAATTGCGGCAAATATCTGGACCACGAAGACAATGATGAGCGGTATTACATTGATCAGTCTCCTGTTTAACAGACTGATCAACAAATAAATGATGAAATTGACTTCGGCCAAAGACAGAGCCTGGCTGTAAGTCATCTCGCCTATGCTGCTGTAAGAAATCCTAAATGCTTCATATATCCTTCCGATGCTGAAATACAGGATCGCATATATACCGATTACGGTCCAATTGCCCCTTTTATAGAAAGAAGCTCCAGAAGTTTTTCCATAAAAAGAATACCAGGCAATCGCAAACATCACAGTCATGATCACAAGATTGATGATCTTAACGACTCTGAGGTTTATATCGTGATAGATCTTGCTTTTAGCTTTCTTTTCTTTCTCTTCCATTACTATCTCTATCTGCCTGTTTTTTCTACTCAATCGAATCGATCACCTGATTTACTCTTTGAATAAAAACCTCTTTTGTAAAGTAATTCTCATATACATTCAATATCTTTTCATTATGCATACGCATATCTATGATCTCTTTTGCATGCAAAACAGATGTTTTATCCACATTGAATCCGACGCCATATTCATTAATTAAACTATAGGTATCACCCTGGATCGAATTGATGACAGGCAAACCATAATTGAAATAATCGATGCTTTTGACAGTCAAACCGATATACAGTCCTTCTTTATAAATATTCAATCCCGCATGGCACTTGGAAAAGATCTCTTTCTTATCATTCGGATCGTAAGTGACTCCGTGATAGATCAGCTCACACTTCGATTTTAATGATTCCAGCAATCTCTCCTTGCTCTCGCCGCTGCCTATCACATGTAAAACAACCGGCATGTCTGCAGAATCG
>JAEEGL014825360.1_pt1 | contig 14663 bp, 11 predicted proteins | sample 9134231 | NCBI WGS metagenome assembly JAEEGL01 (sample SAMN16246548, study PRJNA631951) | gut metagenome | biome: gut microbiome; feature: rumen; material: fiber-attached | host: Bos | place: Iran: Karaj | collected 2018-10 | reverse complement strand
GGACGTCCGTTCGCAGCGGCTCAATCTCAACGAGATCATAGCAGCCTTTGACAAAGGAAAGACGGAGGAACATCCGGCTGTCGCTGAGGGAGGTGAGCCGGAGCAGATCGATGCCCTTGCGTATGAGAAGCGGACCGTTGTGGATTCCCTTGTCGTGGAGGAGGCACCGGAGAAGTTCGGACTCTTTGTCGTTCCGGCCAATGTGACGGCGGATGTGCGTTTTGCGGTGGACCATCTGGACTATTCGACGACCGTGTTGCATGATTTCCGTGCCGGAGCCTCAATGCAGCAGCGATGCATCCGTCTGGATGAGGCGCGGGCGACGACAGACATGGGAAGTTTCAACTTGGACGCTTTTTATTCGACCCAGTCCAAGAAGGATCTGGCGCTCGGATTCGGGCTGAAACTGAATGAGGTGACGGCGGAGAAAGTGATCGAGTTCTTCCCGAAGATCGATGAGGTGGTACCGATGCTCAAGTCCTTCAAGGGCATATTGGACTGCGAGATGGCGGCTACGACGCAGATCGATACCAATATGAATTTCCTGTTGCCGACGCTGGATGGGATGTTCAAGATCCATGGCACGCAGTTGGTACTCGAGGATTTGGGCAGTCTGAAGAAGATCGCCAAGACCTTGCGGTTCAAGGACCAGATGACGGGCCGTATAGACGAGATGACGGTTAATGGCGTGATCTCGGACAATACTTTGGAAGTGTTCCCGTTTATTTTGGCTATCGACCGCTATATCGTTGCGTTGCAGGGTGTCCAGCGGCTCAATAAGAGTTTCGATTACCATGTCAGTTTGATCAAGTCGCCGATCCTGCTGAAACTGGGTGTCAATATCTTTGGTCCTTCGTTTGACGCCTGGAAGTTCCGCCTTGGCAAGCCGAAGTATCGTTCGACGGCCGTACCGTTGTTCAACGAGGAGGTGGACAATATGCAACTCAACCTGGTTTCTTCGATCAAGAATGTCTTCTCCAAAGGGGTGGAACGCGTCATGCGGGAGAGCCATGAGGCCCAGGCAGCTATTGCACAGCAGAAGAAGGCCGTTGCTTACGATTCCGGTTCCGAGGAGTTGCTGACACCGGAGGAGCAAAATGAGTTGGAGCGCCTGATGATGGAAGAGGAGTTGGAGGAAGAAACGGCAGCGCTCAATGAGGAAATTGACAAGATTATCGAAGGAATGTTATAATTTTTCTATCTTTGCGTTCACGCTGCGGGTGTGTTGGAATTGGTAGACAACCCAGACTTAGGATCTGGTGCCGAAAGGCGTGTGGGTTCGAGTCCCACCATCCGCACTTTTTCATTATGCATACTTTCCGTTTCTTTTTTTCCAGCGCTGTCATTCTCGCGTTTTCTCTTTTGGTTTCATCTTGCGGGAAGACTGTTCCGAAGCAGCAGATCCCTTATTCCAATCCGATCCTTGCCTCCGATTGTCCGGATCCCAGCGTCATTGACGACCGGGATGCGAGCGGGTGGTTTTATGCCTATTCCACGCGCATAAAAAAGAAAGATGGGTTTGTTACGCTGCCGGTTTATCGTTCAAAGGATATGGTGCACTGGGAGTTTGTCGGAGATGGGTTTGCGGACGGCGATGTCCCGCAGTGGAGCCCCGGCGGCGCACTCTGGGCGCCGGATGTCAATCGCATCGACGGACACTATGTCTTGTATTATGTGATGGGGCACTGGGGAGACCATGTCCGGAGCGCCAGTGGCGTAGCGGTGAGCGACAGTCCCACCGGGCCGTTCCATGATGTCGGGATGATCGTCAGCGCGGCCAATACCGGCGTAATGAATTCGATTGATCCCGTGTTCTTCGAGGATATGGGCAAACGCTATCTGTTCTGGGGCAGTTTCGGCCAGGGGTCGGGCATCTGGGCCGTGGAACTCTCTCCGGACGCTCTTTCCATAAAGGAGGGTGCGAAACCGATTCAGATCTCTGCCATCAACACCGAAGGAGCCTATGTGGTCAAACGGGGCCGCTGGTACTATATCTTCGCTTCGCGCGGCACCTGCTGCGAAGGGGCGCGCAGTACCTACCATATTGTCGTTGCGCGGTCAGAGAATGTGCTGGGTCCTTATACGGATCCTTCCGGGAAGTCTTTCCTGGAGGACGACTACAGTTATACGATCCTCTCATCTTCCGAGGATGCCGTCTTTCGTGGCCCGGGGCATAATTCTGCCCTCGTCCGGGATGATGCCGGGAATGACTGGCTGTATTATCATTCCTTCTGGTCAGGCAACGATTATCAGGGCCGCTGCCTGCTGATGGACCAGGTGGAGTGGAAAAACGGCTGGCCTGTAATTGCGAACGGTCATCCTTCTCGAGAGTCCGCCGGACCGGTGCTCCATCGGGCCAGCCGATAGTCTGAGCATGAAACACGTACTCTTCCTTCTTGCGATACTGCTCCTGGCCTGCTGCGGATCCGGGAAAAAGGCTGTTCAGGTCGTGGAGCCCCAGATCCCCTGGGAAGATGTCCCGGGTCAGGAATATGCACCGGACAGGCTGATTATCTTGTATGATGAAGCAGTAGGTAAAGACCCGCTGGTGAAGGCCATCCGGTCGTATAAGGCCGAAATAATCTACGATTACAACCTTATCCCAGGAATGGCCATCCGGCTGCCGGAGGGCAGCGATCTTAAAGCAGCTGTCTCCTTTTTCAAGCAGGTGAAAGGGGTCGTATCCGTCGAACGGGATCGTATCTATCGTCTGACGGATCCCGTGAGGCCGAAACTAGAGATACGCTGACCGTTCAACGGCAGATCATTGGCAGGGAATCTCCGGGGCGAGGGCGGTCAGGCGCTCGCGGACCGCAGTGTCGGAGACTGTAAAGCGGGTGTGATACATGGCGTCGTAGTCGAAAAGCAGGCCGACAACCCCTTTCAAGGCTTCTTCTTCCCATCCTTCCCCCGTAAGGTGGATGTCCATGATTGCATGGCAGGAAAGCTTGTGAAGGATAGGCTGCAGCCGAGCCTCCCAGTCTCCGGGAGCCAGGTCGAAACCGATCTCCTGCGCACCGGTCGCCACGGCGGCGCCGAGGGTCCCTAAATCATTGCTGAAGAAATAGTTCCTTTCTGCAGGCATCTCCGCGAGCGGCGGGCAGATAGCGCTGCCTCCCGGGCGGTATTTCCAAGGCCGGCGGCCGATCTCGATGTACTCCGAATGCATGGCGGGCGGATTGCCGTAACCCGCAGGCTTGAGATATTTCTTTTTGGGATCGAATTTCACGTCCAGGCAGCGGACCTGGGAGCGCAGTTTGCCCAGGATCTTGCCGGTCGGGGCGACGACGCAGGAGCAGCCGCCCAACTTGCCCCGACGGCCCATCGAAACGCTGGCGCGCACCAGATAGGCGCCGGTATTATACGCACAGAAGGTGTTGATGATGTCCAAGGCCCGGAAGGTGTCGCTGCGCTGGTGGGAGCAGCCGATGATCACATCCGGCTTCCAGCGCGCGATGTTGGAATAATTCTCATAGAAATAGAAGTCGTAGCAGGTCAGGAAGGCGTAACGCACGCCCTCGATGTCCATCATCAAGGGTTTGGTCCACTCCTCGGTGTAAGACTTGTCCAGACCGTATTTCTTCCATTCGCCGGCCGTCAGGTGCTCCTTGTAGTACTTGCCGAGCAGCGCTCCGTCGCGCCCATAGACATAGACGGCATTGCGCGGAACTTCGCATTCGGTGTCGATAGCCCCGCAAAAGACGAGCGTGGAACAGCGGCGAGCCGTTTCCGAGCAGGCTTCCAGCAGGGTGGGGCCGTATTCGCGCGCAATCTTGAGAAAGTCTTCGGGCTGTGGTGTCGCGCCCGGGACTTCACTGAACTCGGGCAGAACGACGATATCCAGGCTCTTGTTGCATTTCTTCAGTGCGCGGAGGGTCCATTCGAAACTCTTGTCCAGGGCTTGGCGGTCCATGCCGAATTCCGGCTGAATGACGCGGGCTTTCATCGGCGCCGCGAGGGTGGGTATGCTCAGGGCAAACAGGACGGCGAGAGAGAGTAAACGTTTCATGACAGGGTTGGGACTTGTTTCTTTCCAAATAGTTTATTGATAATCAAAGCGATGGCGCCATCTCCGGTCACGTTGCAGGCCGGGCCGTAGCCATCGAGGGCCAGATAGAGGGTCATGACGAGAGCCGTCTGGTCGGGTGAGAAGCCCATGATCGACTCCAGCAGACCGACGGAAGCCATCAGAACGCCGCCCATCACGCCGGGAGCGGCCACGGCGGCGATGCCCTGCATCAGCACGAAGTGCGCATAGACCGCAAAGGGCAGGGGTGTTCCCGTCAGGTAGGCAACCGCGATGGCAGAGACAGCCAGTTTGATGGTAGAGCCGCACATGTGGACCGTGGAGCAGAGCGGGATGGTGAAATCGACGATATCATCCGGGATGTCGTTCTTGCGCGCGCACTCCGAAGTGACTGGGATAGCCGCGGAGGAGGAGCAGATCGAGAACGCCGTGAAGTAAGCCGGAAGCATGTTCCAGAGGCACTTGAAGGGATTTTTTCCGGCGATGGCGCCGGCGATGCAGTATTGGATGATCAGATAAAGTATGGTCAAGACGATGCCCGTCAGGATGATCTTGGCGCCGGACGCGAGCACGGAGGCGATCACGCCCCGGGCGCTCATCTCGCAGATCATGGTAAACACGTACCAGGGCAGCAGCGGGATGATCACGCGTTCGATGGCGAGACGGATAATACGTTCGAACTCGTCGAAACCCTTGCGGAGAGCTTGAGCATCCGTAAAAATGATACCGACACCGATGAGAAAGGAGAGCAGCAGGGCGGTCAGGACATCGCAAACGGGCGGGATCTTGAGGTCGAAGTAGGGGAGGAACTCCTTCGCCGTGGCTGCATCCGTGGCCAGTTCGCCGGCTTTCAGGTAGAGCGGGAGCGTGTGCGAAGCGCACAGGTGCGCAAAAAAGCCGGAACAGATCGTGGACAGATAGGCAATCCCCAGCACGGCGAGCAGCATCTTGCCGGCACCCTTGCCGACATGGGCGATGGCGGGCGTGACCAGCCCCAGGATGAGCAGGGGAATGATAAACTTCAAAACTTGGGCAAACAAGACATTGAAGGTCTTGAAGATCCGGACCAGCACCTCGGGGGCGATCAGCCCCAGAAGGGCACCGCCGGCGATGGCGAGGAGGACCTTGACGAAAAGACCTGCTTTAAACTTTCTCATAGCCATTCGTAACTTCTCTCGTAAAGATAGGAAATTATTGCGATATTTGCCTTATGCAGCAGCAAGTCCCCTCACCCCGGCCTTATTCGACTCCCCACTATGAAGTGGAGCGGATCGGGGATGTCGTCTATGCTACGGCCAACGGTTATTGGAGCGAAGCGCCGGCGCGTGCCCCCTTCCCGGTGGGAAAGATGATGTGGGAGGGGATGCGTCGCCGTCCCTTGGATCTGAAGATGGATATTTACCTTCCGGCCGGGGACGTTTCTGCATCCAGGCCATTGCTTTTGATGATGCACGGCGGCGCTTATTGGATCGGCAACAAGGAAGAGAAAGGACAGGTGGCTTGGTGCTCCCATTTCGCCTCGCTGGGTTATGTGGCGGTTTCGATTGATTACCGCTTGGGTTTCCGGCCCCATAAGTCGGCTATCGTGAAGGCCGAGTGGGATGCCGTCGAAGATGCCGATGCTGCCTTGGCTTATTTGCTGGGACGGGCGGATCTGCGGATCGATCCCACCCGGGTCTTTGTCGCCGGGACCAGCGCCGGGGCGGTGACAGCGCTCCATCTGGCGTACGAAGTGTACGGGGATGTGCCGCCGAAAGGCTTTCAACCCCGTCTGGGGCCAGGCTTCCGGATCCGGGCTGTCGGCGATCTGTGGGGATATGTCCGGGATCTGGCGGTGCTGGAAAAGGCGCGGGTACCTATCCTGGCGTTCCAGTCAGAGCACGATCCGGTAGTCCCTTATGACCGAGGTTATCCCTTGAATGCCAGGCTGTTTACAGATGCCGTCTATGGGACCAAGGCTACCTGTGAGCGCGCCCGTGAACTGGGTATCCCTTGTGTGCTTCATTCCTGTCAGGAGAAGCGTCACAAACTGCACTTGAATGCTGACTGGACCTTGGGATTGCGCTATGAGGAGATCCGTGATACCTTGACTGCATTCTTTGCCGAGGAACTGGAAAGACTGCCTTAATTTTGTATTTTTGTCGCCTGTATGAAAAGCGTTTTCAAAGAGAATACCCGATATAAGGCACTCTTCCTGTCTCTGCTCTTGTCTGCGATCGGCTTTGGTTTGTATAAAGGGATAATCGACAATTATCTGGCCGAGGTGGTGGGGATGATGGAGATGGATCGGGGTGTGGCGGAGTTCTTCCGCGAATTGCCGGGGCTGCTGCTGATCTTCATCTTGGCTCTCCTGTACCGGTTCTCTGCTGAAAAGATGTATAAAACGGGCATGATCATCATGTTCGGCGGCATGCTGCTGCAAGCCTTTGTCTCTCCGGTCAAAGCCCTAGTGATTGCCGCAATTTTTATCTATTCGCTGGGCGAGCATATCCAACTCGGGATGAAAAATACCCTGTCCCTGGAGTATTCGCACCTGGGCAAGGGCGGTCGCGCGCTCGGATTTCAGAATGCCATCTACCAGATCGGCAATCTGGCCGGCTACATCGCTGTCATTGTCGTGGTGGCGCTCTTCGCCGGAAAGCTTATTTTCAAGCCGGTCTTCGTCGCTTCCGCTGTCTTTATCGGCCTGGCGATGTTGGTCTCCTTCCGGCTGATCGGCAGCAGTGAAACGGATGCTGCCAAGCGGCGTTTTTATTTCCGGCGCAAGTTCCGGAAGTATTATATGCTGGAGGTCTTTTATGGCGCCCGCAAGCAGGTCTTCTTCACCTTCGGTCCCTATGTTCTGGTTCTGTTCTATGGGGCAGATGCGGGCGTGATCAGCCTGCTCTTTGCGATTTCCGCGATCTCTTGCTTCATTTTTGCGCCGCTGGTCGGCAAGTTGATCGACCGGGTGGGTTACAAGCCGGTGATGATCGGTGATACGCTGATCTTGGTGATCGTCTGTTTCTTCTACGGTTTCGCACACCATCTTTTCCCGATGCATACGGCCTTCATCATCTGCTGTGTCAATTACGTGCTCGATTCCGTGATTTCCTTGGCCTCGATGGCGGCCAATGTGTATGTGCAGGACATCTCCGACAGTGCCGAGGAGATGCGGGCGACGATTTCCACCGGGATTTCTGTCAACCACCTGATCACGATCCTGATCGCCCTGCTGGGCGGTTGGATCTGGAAGACGCTGGGTGTGGAGACGCTCTTTATCCTTTCTGCCATACTGGGCCTGTGCAACAGCGCTTATGCGGCGACCATCAAGGTCAAGCGGCGTTGATTGCGAGCACTTTGCGATAGATATCTTTCAAAATCAGTCCCGAGAGCGTAAAGCCGAAGATGGCCGTGATCGAGACGGTACTTCCGTTGGCATATTGCTCCGAAGATCCCAGATTAGGCAGGACTTCTTCGTCATAGACACAGAGGAATTTACGCCGCGGGAGGGTGCCGTTTTTACGGAAACGCTTGCGCAGGATCGCACCGAGCGGACAGCCACGGACCTTCCAGAATTCGGCAACCTTCACTAGGGTCGGATCTAACTTCAAGGCTGCTCCCATCGAAGAGAAAAAGACTGCTTTCGTCTCGCAAGCATGGAGGATTAGGGCAGCCTTGTCTTTCAAGGAATCGATGGCGTCCACGATGTAGTCATAAGCGGCGAGGTCAAAGTTTGCCGCTTTTTGTTCGGAATAGCTTGCCTGGATAGCTTCGATCTGGGCGTCGGGGTTGATTTCCAAAAGCCTTTGCTTCAACGCTTCAACTTTCACTTGGCCCAACGTGCGGGTGGAGGCCATACTCTGGCGGTTCACATTGGAAGCACAGACACAGTCTGGATCAACGAGGGTCAGGTGTGTCAATCCGGAGCGGATCAGTCCCTCCGCGCACCAACTCCCGACCCCGCCGACGCCAAAGAGGATGACACGCGCTTTTTTGAGTGCATCCATCATCGGCTTGCCGAGCAGCAGTGAGGCACGGGCAAAAATGTCCTTATCCTGCGTTGTTTCCATCTCTTGAATCATCAGGCTCAAAGATAAGGAATAATTTGTGGTTTTTGCGGTGCAGATACCTTATATTTGTTTCTCTAAACCCGCTTGTCATGAAAAGAATCCTGATCTGTTCCTTGGCTTTGACCCTTTCGCTGTTTGCCCTTCGGGCGCAGAAACCGGCCATGGACCATTCCGTCTATGATGACTGGAAGTCGCTGAGCCGTGCCGCCGTCCCCTATGACGGGGAATGGATGTACTATACCGTATCGCCGCAACAAGGCGACGGTGTTCTTCACGTGGTCAGTGCGCTGAATGGGAAAGAATGGGTTTGTCCTCGCGCGACGGAGTTCAAACTCTCTGCTGACGGCACGAAGGCGGTCTATCGGATCAACCCTTTGTACGAGACGACACGTCAAGCCAAGATCAAGAAGAAAAAGGCAGATCAATTGCCGCGAGACACCCTCGCTATCCTGGATCTTGCCACGGGAGCCGTGGAAAAGATCGAGGATTTCAATTCTTTGCATCTTCCTTTCCTGCTGGCGGATTGGATTGCCTATAGCAAGCATGTGGACAAGAAAGACAGTTTGCTCAAGAAAGAAGATGTCATCGTGCTGAACATCCGGGATTTGAGCCGGGATACCTTGCGCAGGGCCTCAAACTTGAGTTTTAACCGTCCCGGGGCGCGGATTGCTTTCACGACAACGCCCGACGCCAAGGATTCGGTCCATTGCGCGGCCGTCTGTCTCTATGATCCGGCCTGCGGCGTGACAGATACGCTCCTGACCGGAGACAAAAAGGCGAAGTTGGGCAAGATCTATTGGAACGAGACCGGAGACCGTTTTGCTTTCTATGCCCGTCTGGACACGGCCAAGGCCGTGGAAAAGATGATCGATGTCTATACGTATGCGGACGGAAAGGTATGCAAAGCCCTGGACCATGCCCATCCGGCCATTCCCGAAGGGTGGAAACTCAGCGACCAACCGGGTCTGGGCTGGCGTTTCGGGGACCGGGTCTTGACGGTCGGCACTTGCCCCATTCCGATGGAGAAGGATACCTCCTTGGTGGATTTCGAGCAGCCCCAGCTGGATATCTGGACCTGGAACGAAGACTATCTCCAGCCAGTCCAGAAACTGCGGCTCAATGCGGAGAAGAACCGGAGTTATCTGGCGCTGCTGCGTCTGGAGGACGGTTCTTTGACGCAGATTGCGGATGAGCAGTTGCCGGAAGTGAGTATAGGAGTGGATTTCCAAGGAGATAGGATCCTGGCATGGACCAACAAGCCTTATCGGGTGAAGCAGCAGTGGGATCAGAATCCTTGCAGCGACATCTATCTCGTGGATCTCCGGGATGGCAGTCGGACGCTTGTCACTGAGGCGGCTTCCTGGTCCCGGATGACCCCTTCTCCCGATGGCAGTCGGGTGGTGTATTACGACGCCGTGAAGCGGACATGGAATGTCTATACCTTGGCTGATGGCAGCCAGAAGGACTTGACAAGCGCTTTGGGCGTGGCTTTCTTTGATGAAAAAGATGATCATCCCTGCCTTCCTCCGCCCACGGGCGGTGCCGTCTGGTTCGATGATAACACCCGGGTGACCTTGCGCGATCGCTATGACGTATGGGTGCTGGACATGAGCGGGAAGGCTGCTCCTTTCCGCCTGACGGAAGGATTGGGGCGTAGCGGGAAGTGGATGTACAACCTCTCGCTTCCTTACAGTAAACCGGATTATGCTGCCCGGGGACCCCGGATCGATTCATCCAAGCCGCTGTATTTCACGGCGATGAATGAAGATACCAAGGAGTGGAGTTTGTCCGTCAAAGACTTGAATGTGCGTCGTCCGGTCTTGAAGACGCTGGTGTCCGGTCCGTACAAATACGAACTCATGTCCGTATCCCGGGCGCCGAAGAAGCCCGTTTTGTATTACACAAAGGAGTCGTTTGAGACGGGGAAGGATCTGTATGCTACGGCCGACCTGTTCAAGACGGAACAGCGCCTGACAGAGATCAATCCCCAGATGCATGACTACAACTGGGGCACGGTGGAACTGATGAAATGGAAACGTCCGGACGGGATCGATGCTGAGGCGCTGCTCTTCAAGCCGGAAGACTTTGATCCGGCCAAGAAGTATCCCGTGATCTTCTATTTCTACGAGAAAGACTCCCAGACGCTCTATAACGCACGTACGCCGGCGCCCAGCCGTTCGATCGTCAACATCCCGTACTTCGTCAGCAACGGTTACATCGTCTGTGATCCGGATATCTATTACAAGAACGACGGTCATCCCGGCCGGGACGGCTTGGAGTCCGTGATGGCGGCTGCCGATGAGGTTTGCAAGAACGCCTGGGCGGACGAGGCCCATATGGGGATCCAAGGCCAGAGCTGGGGCGGTTACCAAGTAGCCTATATGATCACGCAGACCGGCCGTTTCGCGGCAGCGGGATCCGGCGCTCCGGTCTCTAACATGACCTCTGCCTATGGCGGCATCCGCTGGAGCAGCGGCATCGTTCGGGAGGTGCAGTATGAGCAGGGACAGAGCCGGATCGGCAAGGACTTGTGGTCCGGATTTGACTTGTATTATGACAATTCGCCGCTCTTCTTTGTTCCGAATGTTACGACGCCGGTGCTGATCATGTCCAATGATGCTGACGGAGCCGTTCCTTGGTGGCAGGGGATCGAGTTCTTTACGGCCTTGCGCCGCTGTGGCAAGCCGGCCTGGCTGCTGCAGTACAACAAGGAGGCGCACAATCTGAACGGGCGCTGGAACTCAAAAGACCTGAGCATCCGCTTGGAGCAGTTCTTCGGCCACTATCTGAAAGGGGAACCGATGCCTGTGTGGATGTCTGCCGGCGTCCCGGCTACGCAGAAAGGTTTGACGCTGGGCTATGAAACGACCCGTTAGTTTCTTCTCCTGTTTTTCGCTATCTTTGTTTTGAAACCTGTTTCACCATGAAAAAGTTAATCGTTGTTTTGTTAAGTCTTGCGCTGGCTCTTCCGGTCGGCGCCCAATATGTTCCTCCCGTTGAGGAGGAGGTCCAGGCCAGCCTGGCGGCCTGGCAGGACCTTAAATTCGGCATGTTCATCCACTGGGGCGCCTATAGCCAGTGGGGGGTCATCGAGTCCTGGTCGCTCTGCCCTGAGGATATCGACTGGCAATACAAGGCCCGGGGAGACCTCGATTATTTCGAGTACAGAAACCGCTATGAAGACCTGAAAAAGACCTTTAACCCAGTCGGCTTTGATCCGGATAAATGGGCGGCAGCAGCCGAATATGCCGGGATGAAGTATGTCGTCTTTACCTCCAAGCATCATGATGGCTTCTGCATGTTTGACACGCATCAGACCGACTACAAGATTACATCGGAGGAGTGTCCTTTCCATACGGATCCCCGAGCCAATATCACGAAGCAGGTTCTGGATGCGTACCGTGCCCACGGCATCAAGGCCGGTGTCTATTTCTCGTTCCCTGATTGGCACAACAATGACTTCTGGTGGCGTCGTTTCCCGCCCAAGAGTACCAAAATCAACTATGATCCCCATAAGCATCCGGAGAAGTGGGCGGCCTATCAGGATTTCATCGCTGCCCAACTGGATGAACTCAGCAACGGAGATTACGGTGACCTGATGCTGATGTGGTACGATATGCCGGTCACGGATGAGGGCCGCACCGTGGAATATGACTGGGCACGCTTCGCCAAGGTCGTGCGGGGCAACCAGCCCGGCCTCATCATGGTCGGCCGCGGCATGAAGAATGAGTATGAGAACTACCGGACCCCCGAGCAGGAGATCCCTGAAGAAGCGCTGGATTATCCTTGGGAGTCCTGCATCACGATGACCTACAGCTGGTCCTGGCGGAAAGATGCAGCATACAAGTCAGCACATCAGATTCTGTCCATGCTGGTGCAGATCGTATCCCGGGGCGGCAACCTGCTGCTGAACGTAGGCCCGAACGGAAACGGGGAGTTGGATGCTGACGCTTATGCGCGGCTGCGCGAGATAGGGGATTGGATGCAGGTCAATGGAGAAGGGATCTATGGGACCAAGGCCATCGCTCCTTACCAGTGCGGGAAGGTGTATTATACGGCGAAAGGGGATGACGTTTATGCGTTTTATCTGGCCGATGAGGGAGAGAACCTTCCTTCCCAACTCGACTTGGGCTCCTTCCTGCCCGTCTCTTCCCGGGGCGTTACCCTTCTGGGGACCAAGCGTGCCTTGAAATGGAACCGTACGTCCGAAGGTACGCTCAGCGTTCAGGTTCCCAAGTCCGTCCGGGACAAACTTCCTTGCGACCACATTTGGTGTTTCAAGATCAAAGTCAAATAAACCAATAATGTCTGTTATGAAAGTACGTTTTTCTATGATTCTGGCGGGGATTGCAGCGGTTTCCCTGCTGGTCGCTTGCTGCGGTAAGGGCGAGAAGAAATGTTGTAAACAAGATGAGAGCTGCTGCGGTCAGAAGGCCGAATGCTGCCAGCAGTTCTGCAAGAAGCTTCCGGTGGGTGTGCAGCTCTATAGCGTCCGCACCGATCTGGAAAAAGATTTCTACGGCACCTTGAAAGCCATCCGTGAGATGGGCTATGCCGGCGTCGAGTTCTATGGCGAGTATTATGGCAACTCGGTCGTGCAGGTCAAGCGCTGGTGCACCGAGCTGGGACTGATCCCGTTCTCCAACCATGTCCCGTTCCAGCAGATGATCGATGATGTGGACAAGGTGATCGCGGAGAATACGGTCTTGGGCGTCCAGTACATCGTTTTCCCCTACATGGATGAGGCATCCCGTCCCGGCATTGATCCGGAGCAGTTCAAGGCGACCGTGAAGAAGATCGGCGAAGTGGGCGCAAAGGTCCGCGAGGCCGGTTTCCAGTTGCTGTACCACAACCACGATTTCGAGTTCGTGAAGTTGCCTGACGGCACGGTGGGTTATGATTACATTTTCTCTTCGAACGCGCGCGAGAACGTCCAGAATGAGCTGGATGTCTGCTGGGCAGATTATGCGGGCTTTGATCCGGTCGAGGTCCTGAAGAAGTATGCCGGACAGACCCCGGGCGTCCATATGAAGGATTACTATCTCGAAGGCAAGCTCAGCAAGGCTCCATATGCGCTGATCGGCATTTCGACCGACAATTCCATGAAGGATGAGGGTGGCTGGTTCGAGTATCGTCCGTTGGGCGACGGCCAGGTGGATATCCCGGCAGTCTTGAAGGCTGCAATCGACGGTGGCAGCCAGTGGCTCTGCGTTGAGCAGGATGAGCCCAATAAGGGCCTGACCCGTCTCGAAGGCGTCGCCAAGAGCGTCCAGTACCTGAAAGGCCTCGACTTGATGTAGGCTTTACGCCTTTGCTATTTACGGCCCGGTGGCGCCTTTAGTCGTCAGGATCAGGCTGATACTCCAGCAAATCACCCGGCTGACAGTCCAGAGCCTTGCAGAGGGCGCTCAGAGTGGTGAACCGCACCGCCTTGGCCTTACCGGTCTTCAGGATGGACAAATTGGCCGGAGAGATACCGATCTTCTCAGCCAGCTCCCCGGAGGACATCTTCCTCCGGGCGAGCATGACATCTACATTGACGATAATGGCCATGATTATTCAACCTCCTTTTTCTCCGCTTCGGGTGCCTGCGCTTCTGCGGGCTTACCGGCGAGGTAAGAAGGAAGTTCCAGTCCGGCCATCTTGAAAAGGTCCGTGAGCGGAGGGACGGAGCCCATCAGTCCGGAGATGAAGTTGGAAGTGGCAGTCTTGCCGTCCTTGCCATTGGCGTCCCAGACCGTGACCTTGTCGATCTTGATACCCTTGACCGCCTCGACCTGGGTCTTGACGAGCTCGGGCAGTTTGTCGGTGATCAGCATCGTGATCGCTTCCTGAGCGTTGCCGCCGGCAGCATCAACCAACTTGCCGAAGCCTTCAGCCTGCTTGGTCAGGATTTCGAAGGTACCGCGAGCTTGAGCGTCCATCTTGGCGTAGATGGCATCAGCCTGACCCTTCGCCTCGCGACGGACTCTCTCCGCCTCAGCCTCCGCCTCGATGATGAGTTTCTCTTTTTCGATCTGGGCTGCCACTACGATATTAGCCTCCTGGGTGGCCTTTTCGCGCTCGGCGCGGGCCAATTCAGCATCACGCTCGGACTTGTAGGCTTCCTCGAGAGCCTTAGCAGCCTGGACTTTTTCGGCAGCGACAGCCAGACGCTCTGCCTCAGCGGTCTTTTCACGCCGCATGGCATCGGAATTGGCGATCGCGATCTTGGAGCTATTCTCACCCTCGACGGCCAAGGCATTGGCCTCTGCAGTCTTGATACGGGTGTCTCGGCTGGTTTCAGCAATCCGGATGTCCTTGTCCCGGTCGGCTTCGGCCTTACCGATTTCACCATAACGGTTCTGCTCGGCGACGCTCTTCTTCGCGTCGTTGATGGCCTTGGCGGCGGCTTCCTTACCGAGCGCTTCGATATACCCGGACTCATCGCGGATATCCGTGACGTTGACGTTGATGAGCTTCAGACCGATCTTGCGCAGCTCGGCCTCGACGTTCTGGCTGACGGCGGCGAGGAACTTGTCGCGGTCGGCGTTGATCTCTTCGATGTCCATCGTGGCGATCACCAGACGCAGCTGGCCGAAGAG
>JAEEGL013674523.1_pt1 | contig 14663 bp, 12 predicted proteins | sample 9134231 | NCBI WGS metagenome assembly JAEEGL01 (sample SAMN16246548, study PRJNA631951) | gut metagenome | biome: gut microbiome; feature: rumen; material: fiber-attached | host: Bos | place: Iran: Karaj | collected 2018-10 | reverse complement strand
TTTTTCCCTTCCAGAAGAAAAGAAGGTTTCCGTCGATTTCCGTTTTTTCCAGCCGGCTGTGCACCAGCGGAAAGAGGTTTTCCAGTTCCCGGTGGAACGCGAGGAACTTTTCCCGCTGATCCGCGCCGGGAACGGAGACCGTCTCGCACCGGATCATCCGGGAAAGTTTTCCGGCGTACCGATTCGCCCGTTCCGGATCCGGCGCGGGTTCATAGGCGGATTTCCGGGAGGGGATGAGGAGCGTCCGCAGCAGGGAAACCAGGAGCAGGAGGAGCAGGATTCCAGGAAGGATCAGCAGGATCCACAGTACAGTCATGGATCAGGCGGCCTCCTTCCGCTCTTTTTTCCAGCGGATCCAGCTCAGGATGATGGCGATGGCGCCGCTGGGGATGATCATGAAGCTGGTGGAGGAGGTGAGGGACGGCACCAGGGTAAACAGGAGGATCATGGCGCAGAGAGGAACCAGCGCGAGACCGGGCGCCTTCCGGTAATACCGGCAGGCCATGGCGCCGAAGAGCGCCGGCACGACGTTGTCGAAGGCCGGGCGCAGGACCGTGCTCTGCAGCACCGGCTGCAGCGGAATCATCAGCACAACCCCGCCGGCCAGCACCAGGATGGTGACCAGCGCGGAGGTCGCGATGGACAGCGTGGAGATCACTTCGTTTTCCGCCGTGCCCGTTTTCGCGTCCGTCAGTTCCCGGGCGTTCATGGCGCAGGGAATTTTCATGTTGATCAGGTTGCCGGTGATAAAGGCCAGGTAGCTTCCGCCCGCACCCAGCATCGGCGTATAGACCAGGTATTCCACAACGCTGGAAAGCGTCCAGACAATTCCGACGGCCAGGAAACCTTTTCCGGCGGCGGCCAGGTCCGGCATATTGCCGAGGATTCCCCCGATGACAAATGGCGCGCCGACCAGCATGATCAGAACCATCACGGAGAAGATCCGCCCGAGCCAGTGGGTCCGGCTCAGATACAGTTCATAGGAAAATTCACGTTTCATTCAGGCCGCCTCCCTTCACAGGCTCACCAGGACCGTGGCAATCATACCGAAAAGCATGCTGCCCGCGATGGCAAAATTGTCCACCCAGTCCTGGTTTTTCTTTTCCTTCAGCCAGATAAACACGCCCATCATGGCTGCCGCGGCGGCTGAGGCCACCAGGGGCGTCCAGCTGCCGAGGAAGGAGAAGCGCGCGGTGACGTAATTCAGTCCGGCTTCCGTTTCCACGGGCTTTTGGGAAATGAAGCCGCCGATGTAGCTGCCCAGGTAGGCGCTGACCATACCGATGAACATGGCAACCATGGCCCGGTCACCGAATCCGCCGGACTGCTTTGACAGGTCTTTTCCTTCCAGGCGGCGGAGGTACCGCTTGTTGAAGAGCGTCGTAAGAATCATGCCCCACATGATGCAGACGCTCATCAGCAGCGCGATGGTCGGGAAAGCCTGGGTCGTCATTCCGCCGGCGCCCAGCCGGACGCCCAGCTGTTCCGCGGCACCTTCCGCTACGGAGGTTTCATAGTGAAGCGCCCCGATGACGCTCAGCCGCAGCCAGGGCCACGGCGTGCCCAGGCTTCCGCTCAGGGCAAGCACGCCCAGCAGGATTCCCACGCTGGGCAGTATCGAAAAGGTCGCGCTGGAAGTCACCGCCCGGCGCATCCGCACCGGATCCATGCCCAGCGCTTTGCCGGCGTGCCACGCGCGCACAATGAAAACCACGCAGATCACGGCGATTGCCGCGACGATGACGCCGCAGACCAGCCAGATTTCGCCGCGGTTCAGCTGCTGCAGAACCGAATTTTCCATATCCATCCCTCCGGTTGCTCAGATGAACGGATTATAGCACAAAAAAGTTTCCATAAAAAGGGGAGGGCAGGCCGCAGCCCTTGACAGGAAGGCCCCGGGCCGATATGCTTCAGGAAACGGGATAAACCGTACCGCATGCGGGAGGAAACAATAATGGCAAAAACATATATCCGAGGCGCGAACCCCTACATGCCCCTCTGGGAGCACGTGCCGGACGGGGAACCGCGCGTATTTGAATACAACGGGGAGAAGCGCGTCTATGTATACGGCTCCCACGATACGGAACGCACACAGTACTGCGGGCCTGACTATGTGGTCTGGTCCGCACCGGCGGATGACCTGACGGACTGGAAGTGCCACGGCGTCTGCTACCGGGCGGAGAACGGGAATCCCCTTTACGCGCCGGACGTGGTGCGGAAGGGCGATACCTTCTATATGTATGCCGCGGAGGACAGGGGATCCAGGATCATGGTGGCTTCCGCGAAGACGCCCTGGGGACCGTTCACAAACCCCGTACAGACGGAGCTCGGGTTTGATCCCGGCGTCCTGGTGGACGACGACGGGCGGGTTTATGCTTACTGGGGGTTCTGCGCCTCATACTGCGCGGAGCTGAACGAAGACATGGCGACCATCCGGCCCGGCACGCTCCGCGAGCATCCGCTGACCCACTGCAGTGCGCAGTGGGCCCGGGACGACGGGCATTTCGGGAAGGATTACTTCTTCGAAGCTTCAAGCCCCCGGAAGATTTTCGGCAAGTATGTGTACATCTACTCCAAACGCACGGAGGAGGACGTTCCGGAGCTGGGCGTGCATGAACCCTGCAATGGATTCCTGTCCTACAAATGGAGCGATTCCCCGCTGGAAGGATTCCGGGACGGGGGAGACATCAGCTTCAACGGCGGCGAGATCCTGACCGGAGAGGACGGAAACGGCGAGATGACCTACCGCTGGGGGAACAACCACGGTTCCGTCATGGAGGTGAACGGCCAGTGGTACGTTTTCTATCACCGGCAGACCGGCACGGATGAGTTTTCCCGCCAGGCCATGCTGGAGCCGATTGACGCGGCGCAGGGAGCGGACGGGAAGGTTTTCCTCGGAAAGATTACCTACCGGGGAGGGAAACCGGTATCCTCCTGTCCGGTGGAAATGACCTCCCAGGGACCGCAGGTGAACGGGCTGGACGCCCGGCAGTGGATTTCGGCAGGCTATGCCTGCCACCTCCACGGCGGAAAAACCCGGGCATATATCGCGCCGGTATACGAACAGCGGGAGGACGTTTCCGCGCCGGTGAAGGACATTTCCGACGGCACGGGAATCGGGTTCCGGTACCTGCAGTTCGGCAGTAATTCCCCGAAGACTGTAACCGTGCGGATGACCGCCTGCTGTCCCGTTACGGTTACCGTGCGGCTGGACGCCCGGGACGGGAAGGAGATCGCCTCCTTCCGGGCAGACGAAACACAGGGAGAATATACGGTTCCGGTATACGGCGCAGGCGTCGGAAAACACGCGGTATACTTCGTCTTCTTCTCGGAACAGGACGGCCCGGCGGCAGAAATGGACCGGTTTACATTTGACTGAAACGGTTGCGAAAAACACGGGCGTGTGATATAATCCGCCCGTTGCCATGGAGCGGTATCGAAGTGGTCATAACGGCCCTGACTCGAAATCAGGTGTACGGCAACGTACCGTGGGTTCGAATCCCACCCGCTCCGCACAAAGCTGAGGCACCCCTTTGCGGGGTGCTTTTGCTTTGGGCAGAATGAAGTTTAGGAATATGAACCCGCGGTACCGTGGCAAACGAAGAGAGCGTCTCCCCGGTGGGGAGTGCCGAAGGCAAGCGGCCTGAGTTTGTTGGCGCAAAAGGGAGAATGAAACCCGCTTCAAGGGTTTCAGGCGACCATTGAGCGAACGGTATCGAATCCCACCCACTCCGCACGGAAACTCCCGGCTTCAATGAAGCGGGAGTTTTTTGTGTCCAAGTTGTGATAAAATAATGAAAATCAAAAAGAAACTTTACTTATCTTTCGACCGTATAATGAATGAGGATACTCATCCGAGGGGGAGGCTTTTCCATGACCAAGGACACGTTCGGGCAGTTGTATCTGCAGCTGCTTCCCGGGTTATACAGGCTTGCGCAGAGTATCCTGCATCACCGGGAGGACGCGATGGACGTGGTCCAGCAGGCAATCGAAAAAGCCTGGAAAGTATCCGGCAGGATACGCGCCGGTGAGGAAAAAGCCTATATCTCCAGAATCGTAATCAATGAATGCCGGAATATCCAGAGGCAAAGAATGCGCGTCACGCCCAGGGCGGATTTGGATGGGAAGGATCCGGAAAGAGCGGACAATGAATTATACCGGGCTGTTTCCGCCCTGCCTGAAAAGTACCGTCTGCCGCTGCTGCTTCGGTATATGGAAGGATACAGCGAAAAAGAAACGGCAGAGACGCTGCATATCTCTGTCGCGGCCCTGAAATCAAGGGTTTTCAGGGCAAGAAACCGATTAAAGAACATGATGATTGAGGAGGGTGACGGATCGTGAAACGTTATTCAGGGAACGATCTGCAGGCGCTGTATGAAGAAGCGCCGCAGGAATTGTATGACCGTGTGAACCGCTCGCTGGCAAAACTTCCGGAAGATATGCGGCCATTGCCCCTGATCAGCAGGAGACTCAGAATCTGCCTGATTGCGGTGATTGTTACGCTGATCGGCCTGATGACTGCCGGCTTCGCCACGGGAACCATCCAGAGATGGCTGTATACATATGAGTATACCGTCCTTGAGGATGGAACCGCTGAGATACGGAAATATTATGGCAACGACGAAATCGTGGCCATTCCGGAGGAGATCGACGGGTATCGCGTGACGAGTATCGGAAACAAGGCGTTTTATCAATGCCATTTCATCAAAGAGGTTACCATCCCGGAAAGCGTAACCGGGATCGGATGCCAGACGTTTTCCGACTGTACTCATCTGGTCTCCGTTTCCATTCCTGATTCGGTGACCATCATCAATTCATATGCGTTCGCCCACTGCCATGCGTTGGAAGAAGTGCGGATTCCCGACAGCGTTGATATTATCAGTTACGGGGTTTTTAGCTATTGCAGCTCGCTCAGGAGCGTCCGGCTGCCCGAGAAGACAGTGGCACTTTACCGGGATCTGTTCTCCTACTGCACTTCGCTGGAAAGCGTCGAGATTCCCGGGTCTGTTACGCTGATCGATGATAATGTGTTTTCTTTCTGCGAAACATTGACCGATATTATGCTTCCCGAAAGCTTGACCACAATCGGACAGTTCGCTTTCGGCCACTGCACCAGCCTCAGGGAGATCAGGATTCCGGCGGGTGTAAAGGCAATCCACAGGTATGCTTTCCTGGCGTGCAACAACCTGAGGCTAACCGTCACGAAAGATTCATATGCCGCCGAATATTGCAGAGAAAACAGCCTGCATTATAAAGAACTGCCGCAGGTGAAGACTGGGCAGTGAGCGGTGCGGTATAAAAACATAGAGCGAAAAGGGAAAGATGGATTCGATACAGCACGCAAAAACACCCAAATATAATGAAAATGTGAATTCGAATCCCACCCGCTCCGCCAGAATGAAAGCACCCCCTCGCGGGGTGCTTTTCATTTTGTCTGGGTAGGAGAGAACCCACGGCCGTGGCAAAGGAGCCGAATGTCACCGCAGTGCGCTGTCCGGCGAAGCCGGAAAAGAGGCGAGTTTGTTGGCGCGAAATGAGCATCGAGCGCGCTCCAAGCGCGAGAGGCGACGATTGAGCGAACGGTATCGAATCCTTGGGCGTTTTCCCGTTCGTCCGAACCATATTCCTGTATTCTTCACACAGAACGTCATAATCCGGATACTGCTGCCGGATGACCGGCAGGCACGGATTGTACTCTTCCAGACAGCGAAGCGCGTCGTCGTAATCGGAAAGCAGGTCCTCGTTTACAATTTCCGAGTATGCCGCAGCCGAACAAAACACGATGTACAGCACTGAAAGCAGCAGAACAGTCTTTTTCACGGCGAATCTCCTGACTGACTACAGGTCATAAATAAAATATTTCCGCAACAGCAGCCTGAAAACCAGATCCTTGTCAATTATCCAAAATACATCCTGCCCCGTCAAAAGAAAACGGGGCGGAGGAATCCTGTCAGTTCATTTCCACCAGGACCGCCTCTTCGGGTGAAAAGTAGTCATTCAGATCGCTGCTTAATCCCGCGGCCATACAGGCCTGTTCAAAAGATATTTCCTCGAGGTTGCTCAGATATACGAAGCATGAATCCGCTGCGGCGTTCGGCATTCTTCCCTTGATTTCAAGCCGGTACTGATAGGCATAGCCGTCACACATCCATGTTCCGTCGGCCATTTCCTGGTATGTCTTCATGTTTCCATCGACAGTGTCTTTCACAGACTCTTCTTCAGGCACAGTTGCTTCGTCTTCCAGGCCTGCGGACGGGCTGAAAAAAATATAGCGCGCGGTCAGAACCGGCAGGCTGTAACAGGGAAAAGCAGCATCCGCGTAAATCCGGAATGATTTATCTTTTTCCAGGCTGAAGCTGCGCCCCTCAGGGCATTCAACAATGACCGGCAGGGAATTTCCGTCCTCGCCGGCAAAGAGAACGGCCCGCGCCGGGCTTTGGGAGAGAACCTGGCGGACAACGCCTTCGACCATATAGACCTGGCCGTATCTCACGTCCGGATTCTGCTGCAGATCAGAATAGCTTTCATCGATCAGGGGCCATGCCTTCCGGCTGTATTCCTCAAGAGGCAGAACGGAATCAGCGGCTGCCGCTTCTTCCGCGGTGATGTTCGGAACCACCTGCGGCTGATAAGTCCCGTCCGCGAGCCAGTCCAGGTCCGCGGCAAGGCTCAGGGAGGCAGAAAGATTTCCGCTCTTTACCTTCAGGTCTTCCAGGCCGTCCCAGCCCTCATGCTCCAGGTAATAATCAAAGGAAGCGTCCACTTCAAATTCATAAATAAACATACCGTAAGACAGGTCAACGACCGTCGGAAGATTCTCACCGCCGCCGACGCCATAGAAGGAATATCCTTCCTCCAGGAGTTCGCCGACCGTCTTTCCGGCCTGCGCTTCCAGTTCCTCCCGGCTTTTCGGCTTCGCGGTAATTTCTTCGGTATAGCAGACTGGCAGGGACCAGGCATAAGCGTTGAAAGCTTCAAACGCGGCGTCTGAACTGTCTGCTGACCCCGCGGCCATGTACAGTTCTTTCGCCAGGTCGTCCAATATTGTAACCGTACGGTAATACAAGCCGTCCTTCTCTGCCGCAACGGAGAGGTAATCGATATCGCCGCCAACCGCAGCGTATTCTCCCGCGGCGTCAACCGCGTCGCGGAAACTCATGGAATCGGACCGGTTCTCCGCCCGAAAGGGCGCTCCGCAGATTTCGCAGCGTTTCAGCGCGCAGTACGGCTCGTCATTCAGCTCACCGTACAGGAAGCTGCCCTGCAGCGGCAGGTACTTCGGGTTGACGCGTAAACAGTTCTGGTCCAGGTGGTAGTATTCTCCGCCGTCCGGCTGGTAATACAGAACCGTATCCGCCGCGATCTGTTCAGTACTGATTTCAGGCTCCGTTTCCACAGAAGACTCTTCTTCCGCTGTTTCGCGGGAGTCGAGGCCGGTGGGATTGACGTACCAGAGCCCATCCTCCTCCTTCCGCACAAGGAACTTTATTTTATACATCTCCGCGTATCTGCCGTCGTTCCTGTCCAGATGGGAGTTCACCGACACCAGACAATAGGGCAGACCGTCCGGGCCTTCGCCCGCGATCTCCTGAACTCTTTCGATCGTTGCGTCCAGAGGCGTCATGCCTGCCAGGATCCCGGGCAATGCCGCCCGGGGATCCTCAACGGTTGCTTTCCAGCCGGAATCGCATATCTTCAGCATTTCATCCGGATCATTCCTGTTCCAGGCCGCGAAAAAAGAGATTACGCGTTCTGTGATATCCGCCAGTTCGCTGTCCGTTTCCGGCGCGTCCGGAAGGTTCCTGCGCTCCATTTCATCCAGCACATCCCGGTGCAGTCCGAGCAGTTCCTCATCTGTCAGGTCAGACAGATCATCCGCGAAGGCAACCGCGGAAAACAATACAGCAACAGCGACCATAACGGTTATTATCTTTCTCATGCAGCAATACTCCCTCAAACTGAATTCTGTGCCCGTGGGCTTCAGGCCCGTATATCAAACGAGGCTCCGGTGCCGTTTGTTCCTCATTCTTTACCTGAATGCCCGGTCAACTGCTGAAACGCGGAAATGACGGCCCCGGAACACAGTACCATGCCTGCCGGAAAAAAGAAAAGCGCCGCCGGGACGGCGCTTTCAGAGCCTTTCTTTTCATTGCTGCTGCAGGATTTCCATCAGCGTTGCAATCTCTTCACGTCCGGGAATATACCGGATCCGGACGCGGCTGCCCCTTATCAGCTTTTTATCGGGGTTCAGCAGCCTCGCTTCCGTTTCCAGTCCGTCGTCCCTCCGGAACCGCACATAATAGTATGTCATCGGATATTCCGCTCCATCCCGGGCTCCGGTCCTGACTACATGCTCTATCCAGCTGACATACGCTTCCGCATCCACGCCGTTCAGCTTCGCGTTGTACTGCCACACATATGTCCTTATGACAAAAAACGCGAAAAGCCCCACCATGGCTACCGCAATGTTCATCATACTGTTCCACTCCGTTTCTTTTCACCGGCCGTGCGGCTTTTCTTTCTTCCACTGCCGATTTTAGCACCACTCCTTTTCTGTTTACAGCTCGTGTCCGGAAAAATAGCCTTCTCTATTTTTCTGCTATTCACGATTTCTGGTGTTCCGGGATAATCAAATCCGCAATCCGGCTGACAGACAGGCCGCTGGTGTCGATCGCATTGTCCATGGCCGCAAATCCGGGCAGGGAATTCAGGCTCACCTGCAGCCATTCATCCGTCCGCCAGGGACAGCTGTGATCGTTCTGCCAGCGTTCCAGCAGGGTTTCCCTGCCGCAGACGAGCGTCACGCTTATTACGTCCGCCTGCAGCGCGGAAAGGCCTTCCATGATCGTCCGGATCACACACGGATCATCCATCAGCCATACCAGTACGACCATGCTGCATGCGGAGCATTTCAGATAGTTTCCGATCATATGCAGGATATTGTCGGCAGCCATGGCTCTGGTTTCCGGATTGCCGACAAAAGGATGCAGATCCATGCACCAGTCCCCGTCGATAAAGGCCGTTCCGGGATTCCGGTCCGCGATATACTTTCCGACGGTCGTCTTTCCGACGCCCATCGGCCCGTTGAGAACAATAACCTTCATTTGGTATACTCCTGTTGGCTTCAAAGGTATTTAAAATTTTACCAAAGCACGGCATACTCCGTCAAAGAAAAATGAAAAAGAAACAGTTCCGGTGCCGTTCCGTATTCTTCCTTGATTTCTGACCTGTATGGTTTATAATGTACAAAAAAGGGATCCATCTTCCTGCCGCAATGACGGCGGTATCCGTAAAAACAGAAGAACCGGATACGGACTGTACGCGCCGCAGATCCATCCAACCGGGAAAAGAAAACCCAAGAAGGAGGCTGATGGAATGAAAAGAAGACTCATTCTCCTGCTGACTGCCGTACTGGTATGCCTGTGCTTTACTGCGGCGGCGGATGGGGACACCCTTGCCTTTGAGACGGGCATGAACCAGATCAGAGAGGGTGAAACGCTGCAGACAGTTCTGACCCGGGAGGGGGAACCTGCCGGCGGAGAACTGTCCTACAAGTCGTCAGACGAGCGGATTGCCACCGTGGATGAGAACGGCCTGGTAACCGCCGTGAAAAAAGGCAATGTGACGATTGCGGCCTATGTGAAGACAGAAAAAAAGACGTACAAGGCGCAGATGAAGCTGACGGTCGTCCGGCCCGTGGCGTCCCTGACGGTGCGGGAAGACAGGCTGCCGGTCTGCCCGGCGGAGGACGGAGTTATCACACGTTATCTGGCCGCCAGGGAAGGCGAAGAAAACAGCCTTCCCGTCCTGCTGCTTTCCGTGAAAAAAACGCTTCAGATCGCCGCTGCCGTGGAACCCAGGGACGCGAGCAACCGCAAGGTGGTTCTGAGCAGCGACAATCCGGACGTTTTCACGGTACGGAACAATAACATCACCGGGGTTGCCCCCGGGGAAGGCATCCTGACGGTTGCCAGCGAGTCCGATCCGGAGGTGAACGTCCGGTACCGGGTGCTGGTGGTCCTGCCGGTGAAAAAACTGGCGGTTGAAGGATCGGAGCCTTTCGTGACCGTGGGAGGACAGATGAAGGTTACCTCCTCCGCAACTCCGGAGGATGCCACGATTCATGAAGTGGAATGGTCCTCCCGGGACGAGCGGATCCTGACCGTGGACGCGGACGGCACGGTGACCGGCGTCAAACGCGGGAACGGCCGGGTGATCGCCACGGCGAAGGACGGGAGCAACGTCCGGGCCAATTTCAACATCAAGGTGGTCCAGAATCCGGAAAGCGTTGAGCTTGCATCGGACGAGGTGACGCTGGACGTCGGGAAAACCACTTCCGTGAAAGCTACCGTGATGCCGAAGGATACCGACAACAAGAAGCTGACGTGGGTATCCTCCGACGAGAACATCGCAACCGTCGGGCGGGACGGCCGGATCAGGGCCGTTTCCCGGGGCGACTGCACCGTGACCTGCATCTGCCAGGGACTGGAAAGCGTTACGGCAACGCTGACCGTTCACGTGCAGCAGCCGGTGAAAAAGGTCGCGTTCACGGAAAAGAATGTGACGGTATACGCCGGAGAATCCGCGCAGCTGAGCTGGACAACCGAACCGCAGGACGCTACGAATCCGACGTTGGCGTTCAGCTCCTCCCGGGACAGCATCGTGACGGTGGACCAGAACGGGATTATCAACGGCGTGAGCAGCGGCAAGGCAAACGTTATCGCCGTGACGACGGACGGATCCAGGCGGAAGGCGCAGATCGCGGTGCGGGTCGGAAGCCACCTGACCGGCATTTCCATGAGGCGCAGGCATGCCTATCTCAGCATCGGGGAGAGCGACATCGGCCGGGTTGACTTTGAACCCAGGGACGCGCTCAACAAGAATATGAGCTGGGTGAGCTCCGACGAGAACGTCGTGACGTATACCGTGGATAAAAACGGGACGATGCACCTGAACGGGGAAGGCTACGGGAACGCGGTCGTAACCGGGACGGCGGAGGACGGCGGACTGCAGACTTCCATCGCTGTTACGGTCGGCGACTACGACAGGGCGCTGTCCTTCCACAGCTTTGATTTTGACGACAACGGAAACTTCTGGCTGAAGGTCCGGAACGATTCGGACGTGACGATTACCCGGATTACCGCCCAGCTGGCGGTGTTTGACGGGACGGGCGAGGACAAAAACCCGGTTGCCGTCAATACGGACGACGGATCGAATACCGTGGACATCGTATGGAGCGGTACGCTTGAACCCGGGGAAATGACGGGAACCAAGCGCTGGAAAATGGTCAATTACAAGCCGCCGGCATCTGGCATCGGGAAAACCCACGGAACGGTGACCGTCTGCAAATATCAGATTGACAACGACTGGATCAAAACGATCCGCAAGAGATACCGGAAAGTGAAGGAATACTGACGGACCGGACAGACAGAAGAAGGAGGTACATGAAAATGACCAGACGGATATTTTCCCTGATCCTGGCGGCGCTGCTGCTGGCCGGGATGATCCCCGCAGCCACCGCGGAGGAAGCCGGCGGGAATGAATATTATATTTACACGGAAAACGGCAGGGACCTTAACGTCCGCTCGGAGCCGATGGGGGATATTGTGGGCTCGCTGAAAAGCGGGACGAAGATCACCGTCCTGAGCTTTATCAACAGCAACTGGGCGATGATTCCATTCTTCTACGACAAGCCCGGCTCCGGCACGGGCGAATGGCCGGCGTATGTAAACAGGCGGTATCTGACGGACAAGGATCCGGCGGAGCTTCCGGCAATTATCGAGCGGGAGCGGGAAGCCGCCACCGGCGATCCGATGACGGATATCAGCGCGGAGTTTGCCAGCGCCGAGGACGTCGACAATTACAGGGTGATCATCCGGCCCGCGCGGGTTACCAGCTGGGTGAACATGCGCTGGATTCCCAGCGAAGCCGGGATGATTATCACACAGTACAAAGCGAACGCGGAACTGATTGTCCTGAAGGAAACGGACCATTACCTGCAGGTACAGGATCCGGATACCGGCGACGTGGGCTATATCCATAAAAAGTTCGCAGCCAGAAAACCCTGAACGGAATGAAATGACAGAAGGAGGATTCCATCATGAAAAAGATCATTGCAATCCTGCTGGGCCTGGCGCTGCTGCTGTGCTGTGTTTCCGGGCTGGCGGAAGAAACAGGAAAGCAGACGCTCGGATCGGTCCGCGTGAACGGGGAGTTTACGCTGAAGGGCGTTCTGGCCGAGGGTTACAGGGCGGTTCCCTTTGAGATGAGCGACGAGGCCATGCTGGTCCGGATTGTTTCCGACGACCCGGCGCGGCCGGAAATGATGCTTTCCATTGCTTTCGATGAGAGCTATTACGACGTGGAGCGGCTGAACGACCTGAACGACGACGAACTGGCCATCCTGGAGGAGACCTTTGCCGGAACGGATCCGTACGTCAATATTTCCTATGACGAAACCGCATACGGAACCCGCCTGATGATCTGCAGGACCACAACGGAAACCTATGACTATCTGGACATCTTCACGATCTACAAGGGCTATTTTGTCGAATTCGTGATGTACCCCGGCAAAAAGGCTCCGGAACAGCGCCTGACGGACGCGGAAGCGGCGGGCTGCATCGCTTTCCTTTCCGAGCTGGACTTTGTGGAAGGAATTGAGGAGCCGGAAGCGGCAGTTGAGGGACGGACCTTTGACGCGGTGATTGAAGGATACGACGCGGAGACGAAGACTGTCGAAGCTGTCCTGCTGGTTCCCGTTACCCTGGCAGAATCCCAGGTGGCTTCCCTCCGGGAAGGGGATTCCATTCAGATCGGGACGGAGGAGACGGAGATCGGAACCCTGCAGAACGACGGGGACTCCGTGATCATCAACGACGAATACGAGCTGCGGAAGAATCCGGAGGGGCAGTACAATCCATACCTTTATGATCTTCCCGTGCTGACCGAAGTGAAAAGAGTGACGCTGGCGATTCCGGACAGCCTCGTCTTTGAGGAAGGGATTGACCCGGATCTCGGCGATCCGCTGGAAGAGCCCCGGATCCTGACGGCAGCGGATTTCTTCAAAGCCCTGGAAGCCGCGGAAAACGGCGGCATCGGCTTTGACGCGGAGAATATCAGGATTACGTTTGACGACGACGGGGAACCTGTGCGGATCGAGCGCAATTATTCTCCCGCACAGTAAAAAACCAGCCGGCGGAAGAGGCCGGTCCGGGGAAGCTGCTCACTGAACACTGAAAGGGAAGGATGCCGGCTATGGATTCCTGGATTCGCTTCGCGCTGACAGAAATTTACGCCGTACTGCTGCTCGCCTTTGTTTTCCGCAGGCAGCTGCGGGAAAAGAAAAAGAATATCTGGCTGAAGATCCTGCTGGTCATGCTGGCGATGTACCTTGCCCATCTGTTCTATGTGCTCCTGAGCCCGACCTATTTCTTCCGCCGGTTTGCTTTTTCCACGGAACGCGTGAACCTTGTGCCTTTCCGGGCCCTGAAGGAATGGCTGGCCCATCCGTTCAACTTTTTCGGAAACGTCCTGCTGTTTATGCCGATCGGCTTTTTCCAGATCCTGTTTCACCCGGGGCGCTCCCGGAAATGGCAGATCATTTTTTCCGCGGCTACAGCCTTCCTCCTTTCCCTTTTTGTGGAGTTTGCCCAGCTTTTCAACTTCCGGGTGCCGGACGTGGACGATATTATCCTGAACACCATCGGCGCGGTGCTGGGTTCGCTGCTGTGCATGCTGCTGCAGAAAACGGGATTTGACAGAACCCGGGCGGGGCGCGTGCTGCTGCCCCGGATTCCCCGTTCCTGGAACCGCCACGCACTGCTGAACCGCTTCTGCATTCTCCTGGTGGTATCCATGGAAGCGGTTCTTTTTACCGTCAATTATTTTGTGACTATCCCGAAACCGAAGATCCGGGAAAATACCGCAGCCATGGTGGAAACGGCTATGCCTGCCGTCGCGGAACCGGAAGCAGGGACGGAGACGGCAGCGGCGCTTCCGCCGGAGCTGACGGCGGCGCCTCCGGCCGCAACCCCTACGCCGGCGCCGAGAATCTATGATACCGCAGATCTGGCGCTGGAAGCACAGAATATCCTGCTGGTGCGGCTGGCGGATGAAAACGGCGGCGAGCGGGCGGTTTACGCCGTGGACAGCGCGGAACCCATCTATCCGGCGTCCACCCTGAAAATGCTGACTGCCCTGACGGTGCTGGAGATTGCCGGGCCGGATGAACCGGTGCGCCTGGGGACAGAAGTCTACATTCCCCCGCTGGACGCCTCCCGCGCGGGCCTGGAGTACGGGATGACCCTTTCCGTGCATGACCTGCTGGAAGGCCTGCTCCTGCCTTCCGGCGCGGACGCGGCGTATGCCCTGGCCGTCTTCTGCGGCCGGAAGCTGGAGAACAACGACCGGCTGGACGCTGAAAGCGCCGTCCGCTCCTTCGTTTCCGCGATGAACCGGAAAGCGGAAGCCATCGGCGCGGCGCATACCACGGCGGTCAACGTTGTAGGCCTGGACGACAGGGGACAGCTGACCACGGCCGAGGATATCCTGAAGATCGCCAAGGTATTCCTGGATGAGCCGGTCCTCGCGGAAATCTGCCGAATGCCGACGGCGGAAATCACCAGCGCGGAGGGAAAGACCGTTCATCTGAAGAATACCAACAA
>JAEEGL010542196.1_pt1 | contig 14663 bp, 13 predicted proteins | sample 9134231 | NCBI WGS metagenome assembly JAEEGL01 (sample SAMN16246548, study PRJNA631951) | gut metagenome | biome: gut microbiome; feature: rumen; material: fiber-attached | host: Bos | place: Iran: Karaj | collected 2018-10 | reverse complement strand
GCAGAGGAATAAAGCACCGCATGAAGCAAACCCGGTGCGACCTTTGGGAGCCGCGCGGGTCAGCGCGTCCGCGGCGCGACAGCCGCGGAATCACGATAAACCAAGCGCTTTTTACCGCTCCTGCGAGACATATCCCCGAAACTGACCTGCTCGGCAGCTTTGGGGATCGTATCCGCATATGGTTTTTCAAAATGAATCATTCCCATTTGGCGTGTTTGTCAGTAATCTGAGGGGACGGGTTTCCGTCCCCTGTTGTATTTCTACCTGTATTCGACACTTTGCTTCTTTTATTGCTCCCCGTCAAGTGGTATAATCTGATCGAAGGAAGGTGGAGAGAAGATGAACGATTACGCATTCGGCAATTATCTGCTTTCGCAAAGGGAACGCGCGGGCATGACCCAGAGCGAGCTTGCGGAACACCTGGGTGTTACGAACAAGGCCGTATCCAAATGGGAAACGGGCAGGGCAAAGCCCGGGCTCGAGACACTGCGGAAGCTTTCCGCAATGCTGCACGTTCCCGTGGACGAGCTGTTGAAATACCGCGACAAGGAATCGGAAGCGGACGTCGTCAAGATAGTGATCACGGGCGGTCCCTGCGCCGGCAAATCCACCGCGATGAGCTGGATACAGAACGCCTTCACCGCAAAGGGATTCACGGTGCTGTTCGTGCCCGAAACCGCCACGGAGCTGATCACGGGAGGCGTTGCGCCGTGGACCTGCGGGACCAACCTCGATTATCAGAAGGGCCAGATGAGGCTGCAGTTGGAGAAGGAAAGCGTGTTTGAAGCCGCGGCGGAGTCCATGAAGGCAGAGAAGGTGCTGATCGTCTGCGACCGCGGCGCGCTTGACAACAAGGCGTATATGACCTTGGCGGAATACAACGCCGTGCTCGATCATCTCAAAACCAACGAGATAGAGCTTCGGGATAATTACGATGCGGTGTTTCATCTTGTGACGGCGGCAAAGGGCGCCGAGAAGTTCTATACCAACTCCAACAATTCCGCCCGCACGGAGACGCCCGCTCAGGCGCGCGAGCTTGACGACAGGCTGATCTCCGCCTGGACGGGGCATCCGCATCTGCGCGTGATAGATAACTCCACCGGCTTCGAGGAAAAGATGAAGAGGCTGATCGCCGAAATATCCAATTTCCTCGGCGAACCCGAGCCCTATGAGATCGAGCGCCGCTTCCTTATCGAATACCCGGATATCGCGGGACTTGAGGCCGATCCCAACTGCCGCAGGGTGGAGATAATACAGACCTACCTAAGATCCGAGCCGGGAGTCGAGGTGCGCATACGTCAGCGCGGAGTGGATGGGCATTACATCTACTATAAGACCGTTAAGAAGCCGATTTCCGATATGAAACGCATCGAGATCGAGGAGCGCCTATCACAGGCGGAATACTTAAGCCTTATGATGGAGGCCGACACGTCCATGCGGCAGATACGCAAAACGCGCTTTTGCCTGACCTACGAAGGGCAGTATTTCGAGATAGACGTCTATCCTTTCTGGCAGGATAAGGCCATCGCCGAGATAGAGTTGCGCGATGAAGAGCAGGATATAAGCTTTCCCAAATTCCTCAAGGTGATACGCGAGGTGACGGGGGAGGAGGAATATAAGAACTCGTATCTTGCAAGGATCTGAAAAAAAGAGGAGGTTCATAATCCGCGCGGGCATGAACGTGTATGCGTTCATTGCCGACGCCGCGGTGCCGATCTTTTCGCTTCCCGTTTGCGAGCTCATGGATAAGCCCGCGAAGAAGCTGCTTGCCTCGGGAAGATAAAGCTTTAAGCGTGATCAAGCCCCAAAAAACGGGGCTTTTATTATTTATATATTTTGTACTTGCGGCTTTTTGTGTTATAATATTATGAATTATTCTGTGCGGACTATGCTCCGACGGAAAGGAACGTGATTATGGCTATAAGAAGGATCAAAACGGGCGACGCTTCGTGCCTCTACAAGCTCGCTAAGCCCGTTGTAAAATTCGATGAAAAGCTGGGCGATCTGCTCGATGATATGGCGGAGACCATGTATCATGCCGAGGGCGTGGGTCTTGCGGGGCCGCAGGTCGGCGTGCTTCGCCGCGTAGTCGTTATCGACTGCAGTGCGGAAAGGGACGGGCTTATCGAAGCCGTGAATCCCGAAATAATCTACACCGAGGGCGAGCAGGCCGGCATGGAGGGTTGTCTGTCATTCCCCGACGAGCAGGGCTGGGTGATAAGGCCCAATATCGCCGTGATGCGCGCCTTTGACAGGCACGGGAACGAATTCGAGCTCCGCGGCGAGGGGCTGCTTGCCCGCGCAATGCTCCATGAATGCGACCATCTGGACGGCAAGGTGTACAAGCGCCTGGTCGTGCCCACACCCGAAGATTATAAGGAAGAAGAATGAGGATAGCCTTTTTGGGAACGCCCGAATTTGCGCTCCCGTCGTTACAGATGCTCTTTGACGAAGGGCATGAAATAGCGGTATTCACACAGCCCGACAGACCGAGGGACCGCGGGCACGGCCTTGCCATGCCTCCGGTGAAGGAGCTTGCCCTTTCACTCGGCCTGCCGGTGTATCAGTTCGGCCGCATAAGGAATGAGGACGGCGTCTGCGCGCTGCGCGAATTCGCGCCCGATCTCATGGTCACGGCGGCTTTCGGTCAGCTGCTCTCGCAGGAGAATCTCGATATCCCCAAATACGGCTGCATCAACGTGCACGGCAGTCTGCTGCCCAAATACCGCGGCGCCGCGCCAATTCAGTGGGCGGTGGTGAACGGCGAAAGGGTAACGGGAGTTACCACAATGCTGACCGAGCTGGGCCTTGACACGGGCGATATGCTTATGAAGGCCGAGACCGAGATCGGCGCCAACGAGACCGCGGGAGAGCTTTATTCGCGCCTTGCCGTTATCGGCGCACAGCTTCTTAAGGAAACCATTGCGGCGCTCGAGGACGGCACCCTTACGAGAACTCCCCAGAACGAGGACGAGGCCTCCTACTGCGGAATGATAAAAAAGCCCATGGCGGCGATAGATTTTTCTGGGACGGTATCACGGGTGCACGATCTTGTTCGCGGAATGAACCCCGCGCCCATGGCGTTCACGTTCTTTGAAGGCGCTCCCATGAAAGTCATCGCCACGCGAAAGGAATGCCCCTACGAGGTCGAATACGGCGAAGCCGCTCCCGGCGAATGCGTCATAGCCGACAGCAGGCGCGGTCTTTTCGTCAAGTGCGCTGACGGTCTTATAGAGATAGCCGAGCTCCAGTTTGCGGGCTCAAAAAGGATGCCCGCAAAAGCGGCGCTGAACAGCAAAGCCATGCTCCATAAGGTGCTTGGGCAATGAGCACGGAGCGGAAACAGCTTGAAATACTGCTTGCGGTAACGCGTGACGGGGCTTTTGCCAATCTCGCGCTCAAGGAAGGGCTGTCGGGCGTTCGTGCGAATGAAGTCGGACGATCGACCGCCTTGATCTACGAGTGCATAGAGCATATAAATTATTGTGATTTCATTATAGACAGCTATGCCAAGGGTCGCCTTCACACCGCGGTCCGCGGCATACTGCGCATTGCGATGACGGAGCTTTTCTTCATGCACACGCCCGACCATGCCGTGTGCTCAAAAGCCGTCAAGCTGACCGAGGAGATAGGCAAGGGAAAGCTCAAGGGCTTTGTAAACGGCGTTATACGAAGCGTGATCCGCGCAAGGGACGAGGGAAAGCTTCCCGAACTTCCCGAGGATCCCATCGAAAGGCTCGAGATCGAAACCGGCTGCCCCGCTTTCATGCTGCGCGAATACTCCGATGAATACGGCCTTGAGTTCACAAGGGAAATGATCGGTGCGCGCGTTCGGGGCGCCTGCGTGCGCGCCGTGCCGCCGGCGTCAGTGGACGTGATCGCGGCGGCGTTCGATCAGCGCGGCTTATCATACCGCCGAAGCGCGCTTCTTGACGACGCGTTGGTGGTCGATTCGTTCGGGGGCGCAGTTTCGGAGGACGAGCTTTTCGTATCCGGCAGCATGACGATCCAGTCCGAAAGCGCCATGCTCGCCTGCCGATGCGCCGATCCAAAGCCCGGCATGCGCGTGCTTGACGCATGCGCCGCGCCCGGCGGCAAAACGGCCTATATGGCGGATCTCATGGAAAGGCGCGGATCGCTCTGCGCATGGGATATCCATCCTCACAGGGTCGAGCTGATAAGGGCGAACCTCGCCCGCCTGGGCGTGGGCTTCGTCACTGCCGAGGTCAGGGATGCAAGCGTGTTTTATCCGGAGCTCGAAGGGAAATTCGACGTCGTTCTCTGCGACGTGCCCTGTTCGGGGCTGGGCTTCGGCTCAAAGCCCGACGCGCTTTTAAGACGCACTGACGAGAGCATAGAGGAGCTTTCCCGGCTCCAGTATTCGATACTCGAGACCTGCTCGCGCTATCTTGACGAGCGCGGTACGCTTACGTATTCCACCTGCACGCTCTCAAAGCGCGAGGATGAGGCAGTGATAGAGCGTTTCTTGAAGGAACACCCGGATTTCGGGCTCGTATCGCTTGCGGATATGCTGCCCGACACACTGCGTGAACGCGGCGAAAAGGGCATGCTCCGACTGCTTCCGAACGTCGACAAAACCGAAGGATTCTTTATAGCCAAGCTTGGGAGGAAGAATGGCCGCTGATCTTGCATCGATGAATATAGATGAGCTCAAATCACTCATGGCCGAATTGGGCGAGCCCGCGTTTCGCGCAAAGCAGGTGCTTCTATGGCTTGCCCGCGGCGTGCGGCCGGAGGGGATGAGCAATATTCCCGCTTCGCTTCGCGAAAAGCTCTCCTCGATACCCTTCGGAGGAGCGGAGATAATAGACCAAAGGCATTCCATGCGCGACGAAACAGTCAAATTCCTCTATGAGCTCGACGACGGCAATATAGTTGAGGGCGTGCTGATGAGCTATTCCTATGGCAACACGCTCTGCATATCCAGCCAGGTCGGGTGCCGCATGGGGTGCACTTTCTGCGCTTCCACGCTAAACGGCAAGGTGCGCGATCTTACCGCGGGCGAGATGCTTTCCGAGGTCACCGCCGTCGAAAGGCTCATCCCGCCCAAGGGCGACAGGAAGCGCACCGTTACCAATATAGTCATGATGGGCTGCGGCGAGCCGCTTGACAATTACGATAACACCCTCAGGTTCCTGCGCCGCGCCACGGCGGAAGACGGGCTGGGTATAAGTCCGCGCAATATCTCGGTTTCGACCTGCGGGCTGGTGCCCAATATCTATCGCTTCACCGAGGACGCGCCGCATATCACGCTCTGCATATCGCTCCACGCGCCTAACGACGAGCTGAGGCGCAGAACGATGCCCATCGCCAACGCCTATTCGCTGCACGAGCTGATACCGGCCGCCAAGCATTACGCCGACGCGACGGGAAGAAGGGTGATATTCGAATACGCGCTCATCGAGGGCGTGAATTCGTCGGATGAGGACGCGAGGGAGCTATCGCACCTTCTGCGCGGCATAAACTGCCACGTTAACCTTATTCCGCTGAACAGCGTGAAGGAAAGGCATCTGAGCGGCGTTTCGAGAAAGCGCGCGCAGGATTTTGCAAAGCTGCTTGAAAAGCTTCATATCTCCGCAACTGTCAGGAGGGAATTGGGCACCGATATCGACGGTGCGTGCGGACAGCTGCGAAACAAACATATCTCTTCCCGGGGGGAAAACGACGCATGATCTATGCTTATCGCTCGGATACGGGCTTACGAAAACACAACGAGGATTCATATTACATACCCGGCGAGGGGGAATACGCCGCGGTAATAGTTGCCGACGGCATGGGCGGGCATCTGGCGGGCGAGGTCGCAAGCGCTATGTGCATCGACCGCGTGGTGCGCTATATCAATAACTGCCCCGGCGGCATGAGCAGCATCGCACTGCTTCGCCAGGCCATAAACGACGCCAACAGGGATATTTTCGATCTTGCCATGACCGACGACCGCTACACCGGCATGGGCACAACGATAGTCATGGCCCTGCTCAATCCGCAGAAATACACCGTGGCTAATATCGGCGACAGCAGGCTCTATCATTATGACGGTCAAAAGCTGCGCCGCGTGACCCGCGATCATTCCTACGTGCAGGAGCTCGTATCCGCCGGCCTCATCACCGAGGAGCAGGCCAAGGAGCATCCCCAAAGGAACCTTGTGACAAGGGCCGTGGGCACTTCAAGATTCGAAAAGGCCGACGTCAGCGTAAAGAGCTGGAACATGGGCGACGTGCTGATGCTCTGCTCGGACGGGCTCTGCGGGTCGGTGGACGATAAGGATATCGAGCGTATAATAAGGGCCACGCCCGATCTTCTCGACTGCTGCGATCTTCTGACCGAGCTTGCGCTCAGGAACGGTTCATCCGACAACATCACCGTGGTAATGGTGAGGAATTCGGAGGCGGAAGCATGATCGGAAGCATTCTTAATGACAGATACAGGATCGTGCGCAAGGTGGGCAGCGGCGGCATGGCCGACGTCTACGAGGGGATCGACATAAAAGAAAACGACCGCACTGTCGCGATAAAGATATTAAAACAGGAATTCAGCGACGACCCGCAGTATCTCAGACGTTTAACGCGTGAGGCGCAGGCCATGGTCGCGCTTCAGAACGAGCACGTCGTGACGCTCTATGATATGGGCAACGACGGGGATTATCACTATCTCGTGCTCGAATACGTCAACGGAAGCACCCTGCGCGAATACATGGATAAAGCCGGCAAGGTGGAGCCGCGCAAGGCGGTGGAGATAATATGCGCCGTGCTCGACGGCCTCTCTCACGCGCATAAGGCCGGTCTCATACACAGGGACGTTAAGCCGCAGAACATAATGCTGCCCGCCGAAGGCGGCCTGAAGCTGACCGACTTCGGCATTGCGAAGTTTGCCGCAAGCACCACCAAGACCTATGAGGGCGGCGAAGCGATGGGCTCCGTCTACTATATCTCGCCCGAGCAGGCCAAGGGCGAGACCGTGGATGCGCAGACGGATATCTATTCCGTGGGCGTGATGCTTTATGAGATGCTCTCGGGCGAACCGCCTTTCACCGGCGAAAACGCAGTGCAGGTTGCGCTCAAGCACATCAATGAGGAAATGAAGCCCATAAGGGAGGCTAATCCCAAGGTATCGCCCGCTTTAAGTGACGTCGTGGCCAGGGCCACGGCAAAGGAAAGAAGCGTGCGCTATACCTCGGCGGACGACATGCGTTCCGATTTAAAGCGCGCTCTGAGATATCCCCATTCGCGCTTTGCCAAGATCAGGCCCAACGAGCTCAGCGGCGGGCAAAACCCCGTGGAGCCCGGCGGCAAAAAGAGGTTCTTCACAAGGGAACAGCTCCCGCATATCGCCATAATCGGCGCGGTGCTGGGCGTGATAGCCGTCTTCGCGGTGATGTTCCTGGTATCCATGAAGAATATCGGTTCAAGGGAAAACAAAGTGCCCAACCTTCTTGGCTATACGTTCGACGCCGCGTCCACATACGCGCGCAACAGGGATTTTGAGATCGAGATAAGGGGCCAGGAGCCCTCGGACGAATATCGTGAAGGCGAGATATGCGATCAGGAGCCCGCTGCCGGCAGCAAGGAAGAGCCCGGCACCGTCATTTACGTCATGATCAGCACAGGCAATCAAATGCGCGAGGTGCCCGCGCTCTACGGCAAGACGGTCGAGGAGGCCAAAAAGGCCCTTGAGGCGGTCGAGCTCAATCTTGACAGCCATATAGATTACGTAAGCTCGTCCCAGCCCGTAGGCACGGTCGTGGGGCAGTCGGTAAATCCCGGTGAAACGCTCATGGTGGGCGACGTCGTCAGGATCTCCGTCTGCGGCGAGATCTCGTCCGAAACACACAAGATGCCCTCGCTCACGGGCCTGCATATCGAGGAAGCGGTGGAAAGGCTCAAGTCAATGGGCGTCACCAATTACCGCATATTCGTAAGCCATTACGATAATCCCGACGAGTCCCTTTTCGACGGAGAGGTGACGGCGCAGAATCCTTCCGCGGATATGGACATAATCTATGATACCGTCACGATCGAGCTTTATGAATACAGCTCGGGCTCCGACGAATACAAGGCGGAGTTTTCAGAGAACGTCGAAATAACCGAGGACGGAAGCGACGTCATAGTCACCGTCGTCGCTCCGATAGGCGAGACCGTGCTCTATCACAACCAGTTCGATAAGGGCTCGTATTCCATACCTTTCACGGGCTATTTCTCGGAAAAGGGCAGCTTCAACTGCGTGATATACGTGAACGGAGTGGTTTACAACAGCTTCATCAAGAATTTCGAATGACGGAGGAAGGCTTGGAGCTCTTAAAAACGGGCAGGATAATAAAGGGCGTGGGCGGGTTTTACACCGTGCTCACGGAGGAAGGCTCCCGCTTTACGTGCAAGGCGAGGGGGCTTTTCCGCAAAAACGGGCAGACCCCGCTTCCGGGTGACACGGTGGAATTCTCCGTGGACAAAAAGGGCGAAGGGTACTTAAAGACCATATTCGAAAGAAAAAACGAGCTGCTGCGCCCCGCGGTATCAAACGTCGATAAGCTGCTCATAGTAGTATCCGCTTCGGAGCCTCTGCCCGACCTCGAGCTTGCGGACAAGCTTCTGCTCTACTGCTTCGTACAGGGCATAGAGCCCGTGCTCGTTATCAACAAATGCGATTCGGGCGAATCTGAGCAGAGCCTGCGCATAAGGAATGAATACGCGCCCAGCGGGATAGTCGTCGTCACCGTCTCGGCCGAGACGGGCTTCGGCATGGAGGAGCTTTCAAAGCTCATCACGGGCTGCACGCTATGCCTGGCCGGGCAGTCGGCCGTGGGAAAGTCCTCGCTTTTGAACCGCCTGCTTGGGCTGGAGCTCAAAACGGGCGAGCTTTCGCAGAAGACCGAGCGCGGCCGTCACACCACGCGCCACGCGGAGCTGATCGAAACGCCCGGGGGAGGCCTTATAGCCGACACGCCCGGGTTCAGCCTGCTCGAGAGCATACCGCTCGAGCCCGAGGATATCCCAAGGCTCTATCCGGAGTTTACGGAAATCGGCAGCTGCAGGTTTTTAAGCTGTATGCACATTTCCGAACCCGGATGCGCGGTCAAGGAAGCCGTGAAGGAAGGCCGCGTTTCAAAGGAAAGATATGAAAGATACGTCAAGATAGCGAATGAAGCGATCGAGGCAAGGAGGCACAGATATGACTGACAGGATCATGGTAGCGCCGTCGATACTTTCGGCGGATTTCAAAAAGCTGGGCGAGGAGGTAGCGTCCTTAGCGCCGCTCGGCGCGGATTACGTCCATCTTGACGTGATGGACGGCGCTTTCGTGCCCAACATCACCTTCGGCGCACATATGGTAAAAGCGCTCAGGCCCTGCACGGATCTCGTTTTCGATGCACACCTGATGGTGGCCGATCCGGCAAAATGGGCAGAGGACTTTGCAAACGCGGGCGCGGACATCATCACCATACATTGCGAAGCGGACGTACATGCCCACAGGACGCTTCGGCTTATACGATCGCTCGGCAAAAAGGCGGGCATCGCGCTAAATCCCGCAACGCATGAAAACTCCGTAGAATACCTGCTTGACGAAGCGGATATGGTGCTGGTTATGAGCGTCAACCCGGGCTTCGGCGGGCAGAGCTTCATACCGGCTGTGCTGAAAAAAATAGAGAGTATCCGCGAAACGATCATCCGCCGCGGACTGGATATCGACGTCGAGGTCGACGGCGGAGTGAATGAGAAAACGGCGCGTCTCTGCCGCGAAGCCGGCGCCAACGTGCTGGTCGCGGGGAACGCCGTGTTCAAGGCGCAGGACAGAAAACAGATGATCGGTTTGATCAGAGGTAACTGATGGCGAAAAAAAGCAAGGACAACGAACAGATAGGCTTCGGTTCCGGGCAGGAGATATTCAACGTCGTCTCGATGGACGACGTTATGCATGATTCCATGCTGCCCTATGCGGAGCACGTAATACTCGAAAGGGCGCTTCCCAGAGTGGAGGACGGCTTAAAGCCCGTTCAGAGAAGGATCCTTTACACGATGCTCGAGCTTGGCAACACGCCCGACAAGCCCCACAGGAAATCGGCGCGTATAGTAGGCGACTGCCTGGGTAAATTCCATCCTCACGGCGACAGCTCCGTATACGACGCAATGGTGCGTATGGCGCAGGATTTCAACATGCGTCTGCCCCTTGTCGACGGTCACGGTAATTTCGGCTCGATCGACGGCGATTCCGCCGCCGCAATGCGATATACCGAGGTGCGCATGGCGCCTTCGGCAATGGATCTCGTGCGCGATATCGAAAAGGACACGGTCAAGTTCAGCCTCAATTTCTCGGACACGCTTAAGGAGCCCGATATGCTACCGGGCAGGTTCCCCAACCTTCTCATAAACGGCTCGAACGGCATCGCGGTGGGCCTTACGACCTCCATACCCACTCATAATCCCAAGGAGGCCATCGACGCCGTGATAGCCCGCATACAGAATCCGAAGATATCCCTGGACGATATAATGAAGATCATCCCCTGCCCGGATTTTCCCACGGGCGGCTACATTATCAGGTCCGAGGAGATAAGGAACGCCTATGCCACCGGCCGCGGCAAGCTGTTGAACCGCGCCAAGACGCACGTCGAGACCATGAAGAACGGCAAAAAGCTCATAGTCGTCACCGAGTTCCCCTATCAGGTCAACAAGGCGCGCGCTCTCGAGGGCATTTTGAAGCTCGTTCAGGACAAGAAATCCGCCTTCCAGAATATCACCGATATACGCGACGAATCCGACCGTCACGGCATACGCGCCGTCATCGAGGTGCGCAAGGACGCCGACGAGCAAAAGATACTCAAGAACCTGTTCAAGTATTCCGACCTGCAGCGCACGTTCGGCGTAATAATGGTCGCCATAGCCGACGGCAAGCCCAAGCAGCTCTCGCTCCTTGAGCTTATCGACTATTACATCCGATATCAGGAGGAGGTCGTCACAAAGCGCACGCAGTTCGAGCTCGAGGCTGCTGAGCACCGCGCGCACGTGCTTGACGGTCTGCTTATCGCGCTCCTCAATATCGACGAGGTAATAGCGCTCATACGCGCATCCAAATCGCCCAAGATCGCAAAGCAGGGCTTGATGGAGCGGTTCGAGCTCACCGCGATACAGGCGGACGCGATACTCGATCTGAGACTGCAGCGTTTGACCAATCTCGAGCAGCTCGCTATCGAGCGCGAGCACAGCGACCTTTTGAAGGAGATCGCAAGGCTCAAGGGCCTGCTGGCTTCAAAGAAAAAACTCGATAAGCTCATCATAGACGAGCTTACCGAGATCTCGAATAAGTATGCCGATCCCAGACGCACGCAGCTTATCTCCGAGGACGGCGGCGAAGAGGAGGAGATAGAGGAGGGCGCTTTCGACGAGCCCGCCGCAGTGCTCGTGCTCCCCGAAAACAGGCTTAGAAGGATCCCGTTGAAGCTGCTCAGCGACGAGCTCGTTACTTCCGACGGCGCCATAGCCGCTTACAAGACCATGACGAGCGCCACTCTGCGCATGTTCACCGACAAGGGCTTCATGCTCTCGCTGCCCGTTTCGGATATTCCCGAGATCAAGCCCAACGCCAAGCCCACCAACCTTTCCTCGCTGATACCCATAGAGAACGGCGAACAGGTCATTCACTCCTATGTGGACGATCCTGTCGGCGGAAGATTCATATTCTACACGGCCAACGGCATGGTCAAATCCACCGCGGCCGAGGAATACGTGACCCGCACCAAGCGTGTGGCGGCGATAAATCTCAAGGACGACAGGCTCGTTTCCTGCGAATACGTGCTGTATGAGAGCGAGCTTTCGATAATGCTTATGACGCGCCGCGGAATGGGGATAAGGTTTGAGCTTGCGTCCGTTCCCGTAACCGGGCGTCAGACGGGCGGCGTGCACGGCATAAAGCTGGACGAGGGCGATTCGCTTGTTTACGGGCATACCGTGACAGAGGAGGGCGAGATGCTCACCGTCACCGAACGCGGCTATATGAAACGCAGCTTCGTGTTCGATCACGATATACAGGGACGCAACGGCAAGGGAACCATCTGCTTCGGCTTCAAGAAGAACGGCTCAAACGGCACCGAGCTCGTTTCGGTGATCCACGTCACCGTGCAGCGCAATATCAAGGTCACGCAGGCGCACGGCGCAGTGACCGAGATCAACTCCGAGGAGGTCAAGATCGAAGCGCGCGCCGGCAAGGGTCAGCTTATGGTCATGGCGCTGCTTGACGACGTGGTGACAGGCGCGGAATAAGAATACAAAAAGCAGCTTGGACAGATGCTTCGGCTGCTTTTTTCATATCCGCTTACCCGACGCGAGCTTCCTTTTTATGCATCAGGTGTATGCCTATATGCCCTATGCCGAGTATTATGCCCGCAGCGAACAGGAACGGATTCCGCCCGTAAACGGCAAGAAGAAGCACGGCTGCAACGGGGAGCGAAGCGCCCGGAACGGGTATGCCGAGCATGCTCCCGTAAAAATCGCGCATCGTATGCCCGCTTCTGAAATAGCGGATCCAGAAGACTTCATAGAGCAGCATCAAAAGGAACGCCGCGCCGAGCCATATTAGCCTAAGCTCCACGCCCTGCACGTTGAAATCCTCGAAAATCAGTACGAGGCAGGTGACCAGCACCTCGCCGACACGCTCGAGTATCAGCAGCACCTTGTTCTCGTTCTTTGCGTACCGGTCGTAATCCGTGGGCTTGAATCTTGTCCAAAGGAAATTGGGCACGAACAGCATTATGAGGAATATGAGTCCGATATAGGAAAAACCGAAATGCATTGGCAGCGCTCCTTTAAAACGATTTGTATAAATTATAGCTCTTTGACAAATACAACGCAATGACGAATTGCGCGGGGAATTTACTTGTGATATAATTCGAAAAAACGGAGGATAAGCAAATGAACGAAGAAGCTGTCCGCAGCCGCATAAAACTCGGCCGCTCATTTCTGACCAAATTCGGCGATATGGAGGACTTGGGGGAGGATTACGATACCGATCAGTATCTCGGCAAACCCCAGCCACCGCTTTGCAAGGCGCCTATGACGGATAAAGCCATCGATCTGCCGACGGATTTTTCCGGGCTTGCAGTTGATAACGATTTCCTTCACGTGATTAATTCCCGCCGCAGTCACAGGGTTTATACTCAGGAGCCGATTTCGCTTACGCAGCTCTCATACCTTCTGTGGTGCACCCAGGGCGTGCAGTCCGTTCGCGGGCACGCTTACGCCACCCTGCGCACGGTGCCCAGCGGCGGAGCGCGGCATGCGTTCGAGTGTTATATGGCGATAATGAACGTCTCGGGGCTCGAGCCCGGGCTCTATCACTATCTGCCCATGAAGCATAGGATAGAGTTCCTCGGCAGGCCGGATGATATGGAAGACATCGTTTCAGCGTCCGTTTGTCAGCAAAATTGGGCCTGCAAGGCGAACGTCGTGTTCTATTACAGCTGCGTGTTCTATCGCGCCGAGTGGCGCTATGGCGTCTGGGCTCACGCACCCATACTCATGGACAGCGGGCACGTTACGGAGAACCTTTATCTTGCCGCGACTTCGATCGGGATGGGCGGCTGTGCTATCGCCGCGGTGGATCCCAAAACGGCAAACGACGCGTTCGGAGTCGACGGGGCAGAGGAGACGGTGTTCTACGCTATGCCCGTGGGCACGGTAAAGCCCGAGGACCGCGCCAAGGAGGACGAGTTCTACGCCTTCGTGCGCGAGCAGGGATTATAACGAATATTCTATTTCGGCAATACGGCCGGCGGAGTTCACTCTGCCGGTCTTTTTGAATCCCGCGCCTGTGTACAGGGCCTCGGCGGGCAGATTGTGTTCAAGAATCCAAAGCGTGGGCGTTCCGGCGCATTTTTCAACGGCAAAGCCGAGCAATTCCCTGCCGTATCCTCTGCGCTGAAACCGCGGAAGCACGTAAAGATCCTCGATCAGGCTTCCCGTGATCGATACTATCCCGACGGGCTCATCGTCGATAAGCATGTAAATGCGGCTGCCGTTTTTCAGCTTGTCAAGCAGGTATTGCTTCTGACGCTCGGGAGTATGCGCCTCGATAAAGGCTTCGGAACAGAATGCACGGTGAGAAGCCTTCCACGTTTCGGAATGGATGGCGGCGGCTGCGGATATGCTGATTTCGTCGACGGGGACTATCATAGGCATGTTAAGGAGATCAACGGGTCGGGAAACCGTGATAAGAGGCGGCCGATGCTTGGGCCGGAGAAACACTCTCGGTTCCGGATCGCTTTCGGTTATGCTTGTGTGAGAGTGCGTAAAAGCGTTCAAACCATAGAAAGAACTCTTGAAAGAGCATCGGGGGGATGCTCGCCAAACTGGAATTTGTCGCGCAGCTGTTCACATCTTCTTGCAGGTGAAATCGTCGTACATTACGCAATTGTCGCCGAATTCGAGCTCGAGATATCCGCCCTTTCGGCCGAAGGTGTTTTCCCCGATGGGATAGAGCCGGAACGTTAACTCGCCGTATTCTTCATCAATCGCATTCGCGTAAATCTCGCCGTCTTTCAAGAAGACCTCATCGATAATGAAATCTGCGTCTTCTGGATGCGCGTACTTGCCGCAGAAGCTTTCCCATTTTGACTTATCGGGGTCTTTGATCATGAGATCCTCAATGCCTTCAACGGGATC
>JAEEGL016605656.1_pt1 | contig 14664 bp, 14 predicted proteins | sample 9134231 | NCBI WGS metagenome assembly JAEEGL01 (sample SAMN16246548, study PRJNA631951) | gut metagenome | biome: gut microbiome; feature: rumen; material: fiber-attached | host: Bos | place: Iran: Karaj | collected 2018-10 | reverse complement strand
CGCATCGCGTCAAAAGCGGTTCTGCCGTTAACAGCGTCAATATTATCGTTGACAAGCTGCCACATAACGGAATCGTGATGATGCTTCATAGCGTCTTTGGTCTGTCTGATAAGAGCGGTGGCAGAAGCGTACTGTTCCCAGCATCCTCTTCTTCCGCAATTGCACTGCTCACCGTCAACGCAGATAACCATATGGCCCATTTCGCCGCCGGCAAAGTTGGAACCGTTTATAATTTTACCGTCAACTATAATACCGGAACCGACACCTGTTCCGAGTGTAACGGCAACAAAGTTCTTTGAACCTTTACCGACACCCGCAACGGCCTCGCCGAGAGCGGCGCAGTTAGCGTCGTTATCAAGATATACCGGCTTTTTAATTCTTTCTTCAAGCATTTCTTTTGCGGGAACCTGCTTAAAGTCAAGATTATTCGCGAATTCAATATATCCGTTGTTTTTATTAACAGTTCCGGGAGTGCCGATACCTACTGAAATGACATCGTCTTTGGAGATGCCTGCGTCTTTAATCGCAAGATCAACAGCGCGGGAAATATCATCAAATATTTCCTCAGCAGGTCTGGGAATATTGGTTTTAACAACTCCCCTGCCTATTATCTTGAGATCTTCGGAAATAACTCCGACCGCAATATTTGTTCCGCCTAAATCAACGCCGATTCTGTACATATATTATTCCTCCGTTATTAAAAATCATGCCAGTTGGCAATTTCATTTATATCGGGATTATCTCCCTCTTCCATGCCGAGCTTATTAAGAAGCTCTCTTGCCGCGTTGAATCCCATCTTTTTCTGTCTGTTATTCATAGCCGCGGCTTCGATAATAATCGAAAGGTTTCTGCCTGGCTTAACGGGAACCACATTTACCGGAATATCAATATCAAGAATATTGATAAATTCGTCTTCAAGACCGAGCCGGTCATATACTTTATCGCTGTCCCATAGTTCAAGCTGAATAACCATATCGATTTTTTCGGTAAGTTTAACTGCTCCTATACCGAAAAGGCGTCTTGCATTCAGAATTCCGACACCGCGAAGTTCAATAAAATGCCTGATATTATCCGGAGCGGAACCGACAAGAGTCTTATTTGAAACTTTTCTGATTTCAACCGCGTCGTCAGCAATCAGTCTGTGACCTCTGTTTACGAGTTCAAGCGCTGTTTCGCTCTTACCGACACCGCTGTCACCGAGAAGCAAAACACCTTCGCCGTAAACTTCGACAAGAACTCCGTGCCTTGTAATTCTCGGAGCAAGTTCAACGCCGAGATATGATATAGTAGCCGACATGGAAGATGAAGTGCTTTCAGTTGTATAAACAACGGGAACTTCATACTGCTTCGCAAGCTCCATAAACATGTCGCTCGGTTGAATGCCTCTCGAAACAATAACAAGCGCAGGATGTTTTGCGAAGAAATTTTCCAGACAGCTTCTGCATTTGTCACCCTGATTTCTCGCATATTCAAATTCAGCGAGACCCATGAACTGAACTCTGCGCGGATCGAAATAATCTTCAAATCCCGCGAGCATCAATCCGGGACGGTTAACATCTTGAGTTGAAATAAATATTTCACTTACATCTTTCGGTGTATATAGAACATTGAAAGACAAGTCCTTGACCATCTTTTTTAAAGATACACTGTATTCAGCCATAATGACCCCTTTATATAAATATATTATAATTATACTTGAACTGATTCAAAAATCAAGTGTTTTACTGAATTTTATCAGGATATCTTTCCGCGGTTATTATACCGTCACAAACATTAAGTTTACATATCCTCGCGTTGCGTCTGTCGCCGTACAGACCGTCCGGGTCTCTGTTACGGGCGTGATAAACAGCATACCACTGACCGTCTTTCTTAATCATTGAATGGTGGCCCGCGCCTTCTTCCCATTCATTGCTGAAAAGCACCGGAGCAAATGTGTTATCATAGGGATATTTGCTGAAGTTAATCTTGGTAAGGTCGGTTTCATTTGTTTTTGCTCTTGAATAACCGATAAAATAGTTTTCATTTTCATAACAGGAACCGCTGTACATTACATACTGCCAGTCGCCTTCCCTGAAATAGAAAGCGCCTTCAATCGTATGCCAGTGAACGCCCGGCTTATATCTGTCGCGTCTGAATATTTCTTCATCAAGAGTCGGAACAACAACCGTTGAAGGATTGCCGCAAGGAGTAAAAGGATCAATCATTCTGTCAACAACTATATATGTGCCGGGTCTTTCACGTTCAAAATCATTTGTGGAATAAAACAGAAATAATCCGCTTTCATTTTTAACTATATGAGAATCAATTGAAAAAGGATGCAGTATTTGTTTCGCGTTTTCAAACGGGCCTAACGGACTTTTTGAAACAGAAACATGCATCGTCTGTCTGTGACCGCCCTTATCGGGAGTATCGCCATAAAACTCAAAAGAGCAGTACATATAATATAATCCGTCCAGTTCAATTACACTCGGAGCCCAGAAACTGTTAACGCCCGGATAAGTGAATACTTTACCGTAAAACTTCCAGCCGTCAAACAGATTATCAGAGTAATACGCGTATATTCCGTCATCTCCGGTAGTGTAAATATAATATTTACCATTGCTTTCAAAAATAAAAGGGTCGGCCTGACCGATGTAATTTTCCTTATCAATACTTAACAGCTGCATAGTCCACCTCTTTAATATTTTATAATATTATATTAGTTGAAATTCATAAAATCAATAAGTAAATTATATAATAATAGTACCGTTTTAATATTGAATTTAACAATGCGTTATGATAAAATACTAAAAAATAACAAGGAGATATAATTATGACAGAGATTAATAAAGATATGACAATCGGCGAGATTCTTGACAACGCTCAGGAAACAGCTCCTTTCTTCCTTGAAATGGGAATGCATTGCCTCGGCTGCCCCGCTTCAAGAATGGAAACCGTTGAGCAGGCATGTATGGTTCACGGCGTTGATGCAAACGCTCTTATTGAGAAAATAAACAATTTCCTTTCTCAGAATGCTTGAATTAAGTTCACGACTTAAAACCGTATCTGAATTTGTCAGGCACAATTCAAGGGTTGCCGATATAGGTACCGATCACGCTTTTTTGCCGGTTTATCTTATTCAGAACAATATTGCAAAATCGGTCCTTGCATGTGATTTACGCAAGGGCCCTCTTTTTAATGCAGAAAAGACAGTTAATCAATACGGACTGAGCGGAAGAATAGAATTGCGTTTATCCGACGGCCTTGATAATATCGGAAAAGATGAAGTTGACGATATAATAATTTGCGGTATGGGCGGTACTCTTATTTCTGATATTTTAAGCCGTGCCGAATGGCTTAAAGATCCCGAAAAACGCCTGATACTTCAGCCGCAGTCACACAGCGAAGACGTGAGAAAATATCTAATTGATAATCTGTTTGAAATCAAAAATGAAACAGTATGCTCAGATACCGGAAGAGTTTACAACTGCATATATGCCGAATATACCGGAATCAGTAAAACCTACCCGGATTATTACTTATATTTCGGCAGTCTGATTGAAATCAATAATGAGATATCTTTAAGAGCAGTCAGAAAAACAGTCAGATATCTGAAAGTCAGAAGGGAATCTGAAGAAAAATTCGGCTCTGAGCAAAACTATAATTATTTTGATAAAATTATTTCGGAAGCGGAGGCAAGAATAAATGAGTTGCAGAGTAATTGATATTTATAATTATATTGACACATTTGCTCCGTTTGATTCTCAGTGCGAATGGGATAACAGCGGTCTTCTTGTCGGCAGTAAGGATGCTGAAGTAATCAAAACAGGGTTTGCGCTTGACGCAACTAATGAAGTAATAAATAACGCAATAAAAAACGGATGCAACCTCATCATAACGCATCATCCTGTTATATTTAATTCTCTTGATTCTGTTGAAACGGATACTCCTGTTTATAATCTCATAAAGAACGGAATTAATATTATCTGCGCTCATACATGTTTTGATAAATCATCAGTCGGCGTAAATAAAGCGCTCGCCGATAAAATAGGCCTGAGCAATATAAAACAGTCGGAATTTAACGGTGACGCCTCTATGTGTTTTACCGGCGAAACCGATATTGAGTCACCGGAAGAATTCGCTGCCTGTCTGTCGGAAAAACTCGGCACGCATATTTCGTTTTACGGCGGCAATAAAAAAATCCGTACCGTTGCGGTTTGCGGCGGCGCGGGCGGAGATTTCATTGAAGAAGCGGCAAAAAACAATATTGACGCTTATGTTACCGGTGAAATAAAACACCATGAATTTTTAAAAGCTTCAGAATTGAGTATCTCGGTATATTCCGCCGGACATTTTGAAACAGAATATCCCGCAGTATATCAGTTAAAAAAACTAATTGAAGAAAAGTTTGACATTGATTGCGTTATGCTGAATCAAAGCAATCCTGTTAAATATTACGGAGTAAACAATGCCTATTGACGGATTAACTCTCGGACTTGTCGCTTCGGAGTTAAAAAAAGAAATCACCGGATACAGAATTGATAAGATTCATCAGCCGTCCGTTGATGAGATTATTTTTACATTAAGGTCAAGAAGCGGCCAGAAAAAATTATATATATCCGCTTCCGCCGGTATTCCCAGAATAAATCTGACCGAAACCTCTCCTGAGAATCCCGCCGTCCCTCCGATGCTTTGTATGTTTATGAGAAAGCATCTAACGGGCTGCACAATAACAGATATTATTCAGGAAGGGTCCGACAGGATTATTTATATATTGCTCAGCGGTTTTAATGAAATCGGCGATCCGGTTGATTTCAAAATCGTTTTTGAAGCAATCGTAAAACACAGTAATTTCATTATCCTTAATAATGACGGTATAATTCTGGAAGCGGTAAAGAAAAATGATTTTAATCCCGCTACCGGCAGGTCGGTTCTTCCGGGATTTAAATATGTTCTTCCCCCGAAACCGGTGAAATTAAACTTAATAAATGATGAAACAGATTCTATTGTAAACCGCGTTTTATCCGAAGGGAATAAACTGTTATCTTCAGCACTGCTTAATAATATTGAAGGACTTTCTCCTCTTATCAGCAGAGAAATCAGCTGTCTTGTCACGGGAAACGATGAACAGGTTTCAGCGCTTAATGATATACATATCGGAAAACTACGCAATACCGTCGAATCGTTTAAAAATACTGTTATTTCTTCCGGTTCACCTGTAATGCTGTATAAAGATGAAAAGCCGTTTGATATTACTTTTACTGATATAACTCAATACGGTTTTTCCGTTAAGCCGGTTGTTTATCCATCTTATTCGGCTTTGATTGATTCCTTTTACAGCGAAAGAAATAAAATCAACAGAATAAAACAGCAGAGCAGCGACCTTCAGAAATCGGTTTCCAATCTGATTTCACGCGCCGCAAGGAAACTTGACACCCGTCTGAAAGAGCTTTCCGACTGCAAAGATAAAGACAAATTCAGGATTTTTGCCGAGTTAATCCTCGCAAATCAGTATTCTCTTGAAAAGGGTTCTTTATACTATGATGTGCCCGATTACTATAATAATTATGAAAACGTCAGAATAAAAGCCGACCCTTCGCTGGATCCTGCGGGTAACGCCAGGAAGTATTTCAAGGAATACAATAAACTTAAAAACGCGGAAAAGCTGCTCGATAATCTGATTAAAGAAAGTGAAATCGAAACAGAATACCTGGGTAATGTTTTAGACGCAATCAAAAGAGCCGAATCTGTTTCCGATATAACTGAAATCAAACAGGAATTATATGACCAGGGATATTTGAAAAGAATCAAGCAGGCTAAAGGAAAACGCCCTAAGCCACTGCCCCCTGTTGAATATGTTTCAGATGACGGATATACGATTCTTGTCGGAAGAAATAATATTCAAAATGAAAATCTGACATTTAAAATGTCCGCTAAAGATGATTCATGGTTTCATACTCAAAAATATCCCGGTTCTCATGTTGTCGTTGTCGGTAACGGTGATATATTACCTGAACTTACTTGCCGTCAGGCAGCGGTTATCGCCGCCACGAACAGCAGCGCTGAAGAATCGTCAAGAGTAGCCGTGGATTACACCGAAGTCAGGGAATTAAAAAAAGTTCCCGGCGGAAAACCGGGAATGGTAATATATCATAAATACAATACAATGTGGGTTGTCCCGGACAAAGAATTATGCGACAGGCTCCGCAAAGATAGATGATAAAAAATCACCCTTGAGTATCAGAAGATACTCAAGGGTATTTCTTTTGCTTATTTTACAAGATAATTATCAAATGCTTCTTTGAAAAATTCAACGGGCTCAAGTAAAACTGCTTTAATAAGTCTGAAAAGCATATTCAGTGAGAAGGTGTCAAAAAATCCTTCTTTTTCAGTAGTAAAAGCATCAGTCGGCTCATAAGTTATTTTACAGTTTTGCGACCTGAATGATGAAAGCCAGGAAATAAGACCGTCCGGATATTCCAGATCGATTATATAGCCGGTTGCATCGCAAGTTGTCATATTATAATAGTCTTCATTATCGTAGGTGAAGAAATCATTGTTTGCGGCAAACCATACATGATGATTGCTCGGAGTGTATTTTCCGTCGGGATAGCATACTCTGCCGAAAACAGACAGACGGCAGTCTTTGGGTCTGTTTGTGACGGCAACAAGCTTTGCCCAGATATCTTTTGTATATGTGTTATATCCGGCAATTACATCATATTTACTCGCTGAAATCCATACAGGCATATCCGCAAGTTTTGAAACGGTATTTTCATCGGCGTTAATCGCGGGACAAAGAGGAAACGCCGCGGCGAAGAAATCGGGATACATTGACGCCATTTTAACGGTCATTTTTCCGCCCATTGAATAACCGCCGACATAAATTCTTGATAAATCAATGTGAGATCTGTTTAATCTGATAAAATTATCAATAGCCGCTTTTGCGGGTAAAATCAACTCATCTGTCCAGTAAAGCTTATCTTCCTCGGGAGAACGCAAAGCCATTATATATGCGCCTTTTGTTCCTTTGAAACGAGTCTGCATCTGATAACTTGACCAAGTGCTGATATTGCTTCTTTCAAGCTGATAACGTGGAGATTCACCGTCACCCATTCCGTGGAACCAGACGACAAGCGGATACTTTGTTTTATCGTTTCTCTTTACCGGAGAAAACGCAACATAATCAATTCTCCTGCCGTTGACTTCAGGACCGATACCGTCATAGAAACGCTCATTGAGTTTTTCGTTATCCGGTACTACCGCAAATGCTGTGACACAAATGCCGAGAGCAAAAACAAGGGAAAGAACGATACAAAGAATTTTTTTCATAACAGTCGACTCCTTATTAAAATAAATTATATAATTTAATTATACTCTGTATGACGGATCAAGTTGAGCCAATTCATAATAATTATCTATTTCAATAATATCCTGTTTTCTGCATTGACGGATTTCGACGGCATAGTTTTCCTTCTTTAAAATCAAAGGAATAAACTCCCAAAAGTAATCTTTTCCTCCGTCTGATTCAAAAACATCCCTGAAATCTTCTCTTAATTTGATACAGTCTTCCGGAGTCCAATAAGAAATACCGTAATAATTATAACAATAAGTATTCCCCTTCTGATAATCGGTTATATAACCGTCTTTCATTCTGAAACTCCAGTCATCTGTTTCAAGCGAGTAAGAGCCGAGAATATTACTTGCATATTGATATTTTTTGATTATATCGGGATTTGATATATACAGATCGGCTTCACAAAGATAACAGTGATCAAGCTTATCAAGAGCAAGCATAACAGATGAGATGTTATTCGTTCGGTTATAATCATCATTATCAATTAATGTAATAAACGGATATTTGTCAAGCAATTCATCAAATACTTCTTTTTTATGGCCACGTATTAATGTTATGTCTTTGATATCCGATTTAATAAGCGCGTCAATTAAAGTATCAATAATTCTGACACCGTTGACGGTAACCATCGGCTTGGGTCTGTTTTCGGTTGCGGGAAGCATTCTGGAACCGAATCCTGCAGCAAGAATTATAGCTTTGTTTACTCTGTACGGTTCAAGAGCTTTTAAGCCTTCGTCTGTAACCGAATACTCCTCATTATTAACTTTAATGTAATTATTTGAAGCGAGAAATTCAACACATCTGAGTATTTCATTGCCGGAAACGCAGATGGTATCAGAGAACGAACGCACGGGATAGAGTCCGTCGCCGTTTTCAGCCAAAAAGGATAAAACTTCAAATTGATATCTGGTTAAACTCATTTAAACCTCCGGATTACTGTAAATAGAATTTTGAGAAATCAGCAAAACTATCAATATTATAATCTTTGAAATTAAAAGAATCGGTTTCAATCGCTATATTTTCATACCACTTCATTGTTTCATCTATATTCGGTGTATTGACTCCCGTAAAATCGGCTATCTGTTTGATAATAGTCAATCCGTATGAAAAATCTGCGGTAAAATATCTTGAATGAAGATCGGGTATATAGCCGTTGTCAACTTTAACACAAGGAGTTTTAAGTCCTTTAAAAGCAGGAATACTGGATATTTTAGCTGTCATCGCTTCAATGGTCGGACTTTCATAATGAATTTTTAATGACTTTACAAATTCAAGATGAAATTCGGGTAAAGCTTTGCAGATATTCTGAACCTCATCATCACATTTAAACAGCAATTCAGATGAGGCGTTGTCCCAGTTTTCATAAAACAAAGGCAGTTCTTTATAAACTACACCGGGAGCATAATCTTTAAAAATAGTTCTCAATCTTGTTGTATGTAAAATAGGATTTGAAGGAGTCATTGTAAGATTAAGAAAATTCGGAATAACTTTACAGGGCATATCGAAAATGCCGCTGATAATATCACAGAACTTACTCGCATACATTGACGGAATTGAAGCTATATGAAGCTCATCTCTGTAACCGGTTGATTTTACGGATTTTCCTTTTTCAATCAGTCTGGCAATAGCAGGAACTCTTTCTATGGCAAAAAAGATATTTCCGCGTTCTATACATTTTTTAAAAGCGCATTCGCTTCCTCCGTTACCGGGAACAGCACATATATATGCAGAAACATCGGCATAGTCAAAAATAATATCTGCGGCTTTTCTCATTAAGGTTGACGGATAAGTAACTATAATTAATTCAGCATCGGAAAACGCTTTAACCGGATCTGATGTAGCGCATTTAATTGTACCTTTATGAGTGACAGTACCGTTATCATCTACAATAGTCAGTTCATTATCATACAAATCCGCTCCGGAGGTAAATACGGTGACATTGTGTTTCTTTTCAGCGCAATGAACAGCAAACTGAGTACCGATATTTCCACCGCCGACAACAGTAATATTCATATTTTTTCCTTTCCGATATATCAAATAATACTAAGTAATAACTAATTATTCATCAATATAACACTCGAGACTGTGTGAATATATTCTTTTGTTTTCCGGAGGCGGCTGCATATAATCTCCGTATTGAACAGTAAGTATTTCATCATATTTTTCCGGAATATAAAACATTTTATCTTCAAATATATGCTCAACAGGATTTTTAAAATAACTCTCGGGATATGAAACATTGCCCGATCCCCAAGGCACACCGACACGGTTGGTTTTTACTTTGCTTAATTCTATAAAATCATCATCCATTTTTTTAACAAGTTTGCTTGTATTAAAATGTCTGAATATATGAAAAGCAAAAAATCTTTTTAAATCGGTAATTGTATTTCCGGTTTTATTGTATCCGGTTCTGGAACTGTGTATTACAATTTTTTCCATTTTCCGGTATTTTTTATTTAATTCCCTTCTTTTCTTTTCATCCTCCGGAAGATAATCAAACGGAAATACATCAACAAAAGCGCCGTAATCATTAACCTGAACAAAATTTTTTTCTTTAAGATGAGTATGTTTATCACATATTTTACCGTATGGATAAATGGTATCCGGATCGGTAGTTATATCAATAAAACTTATGTCGTAATTACCGTTACAGATAATCTCACGGAGCTTATTATAATTTTCCCTCAGCATAACAATATCAATATCATCGTCCCAGGGAATAAATCCGTTATGACGAATTGCTCCGATAAGTGTTCCGTAAGCGAGAAAATACTCAAGATTATTTTCTCTGCAGATTTTATCTATCTGAGCTAAAACATCTACAACTATTTTTTTGTATTCCTCAATTTCAATTTTTCGCAAGTTTACCCCTTCTTTTCAATAAATAAATGAAATCGTTAAAATTGATAATAAAATAAAGAATTAATGCAATCAGGGAAACAATATAAATATGCCGGTCAAGTGATACCAGAACTGCCTGAGCAATAATTATTATGGAAATTGATATAAATTTAAAATAATCAATTTTAATTTTAATATATCTGCATACATCAATCATACGTGAAACAGCAACAAAAATATATGAAGCTACGGTACCGATAACTGCTCCCCAGATACCGACTTGCGGAATCAAAATAAAATTAACAATAATATTGATCAGAGCGGAAATCACAGTTGTAATCATACTGTTTACAGGCTTTTTAAGCGCTCCGTACATCGATCCGAAATAAGTAGAAACAGAGGTAAAAACCGCGCTCACTAACAGTAAAGGTATATACTGCCACGCGTCAAAGAAATCTTTGCCGACATAGTAATGCATAAATATTTTCATTATGCTTGTAAGAAAAATACACGCGCCTGAAGTTAAAAGGAAAAAATATCTGAAAACCGCGGAATAATAACCGGTATCGTTAGTTGACTCAATTTCTTTAATAGATGAAATACCCCACGCCTGTTGGAAAATCGTTACAATTACATTTATTAAAGAAGGAATTTTCGCCGAGACTGTATAAATACCCAAAGCGGCGGCTGAAATCATTATTTCAACCATGTATTTATCGGAGGAATGAATTATCCACCATGAAATATTATTGAGTATAAGCGGAGTGGAAAACTTCAGCATCCTGATAAACAATTGCTTGTCAAAATGAGCCAGTCTTAAATCCTTACCTATTCCGGCGACAAAGAATACCGCTATATCAATTATTGCGTTTGCTGAAATATACGCAAGCAGATAACCTTGTATTCCCATTTTTCTGAAGACAAGAAAATAAATATTAAGACCTGCCATCAGACCTGTTCTGAGAATACTGAAAAGGGCATAAATTTTATTTTTATCTTTAACTTTAAGATAATTGAACTCTATTGAACCGGAAATGTTGAAAATTATATAAACATATAAATACCATTTCCACGGATTCAATGTTTTATAAAGGCCTACTAAAGGAGTTACAGCTGCGCCGGCAAGTATCGCAAAGCCGAGAACCGCAAATCCGACCAGCAATACATCTTCTTTTTTTTCTGACTATGAAAGTCCGAACCTTGTAACCGCATCAAAAATAACGACAGAGAGAAAAGGAGCTACCAGTTGCGCGGTAGTAAAAACAAGATCGGATATACCGTATTCGGCATCGGTCATATAATTGGTGTATAACGGAACCAAAAGAAACAGAATCAATTTGGAACCTATACTGCCCAATCCGAATATAAAGAAATCTTTAATTAATGTTTTATAACGTGAACTCAAAAGATTGCTCCTTTAGAAAATTATAATACAAAGAACTTATAACCGCAGATATCTCCGCGGGCAAACGATAACAGAAACAGTATAATGTTTACCGTATTTACAGCGGTTATTGATTTTTTATTTACATTTTCATTTTGTAAAATCAACGCAAACAGACCTATGCACATTATTGTGCCTAACAATGTAAATCTTCTGAATATAGCATAAGAGAACGGAATAAAAATCATTCCGATTAATACAAAAATCAAAGTGAAAACATAAAAATGTTTATATTCGGATAAGAAGTCTTGTTTTCTGAGTCTGAAAAGAATATAAAGAATAAACAGATTGCGTACGAGTTCAATTATTCCGATTATTGTTTCCCAGATATAAGAATATTCATTTTCATCTTTAAGATAAGAAATTGCTTTCAGTAAAGCACCGAAAAAGTAGTTGCTGCCGTAAAATGAGAAAACGCAAACTCCAACAAGAACAGCAGTGAATAAAGCAATCCTTTTAAATTGGGAATTCTGCTGGAATATAAGATAAATAAGCCGGATACCGCATGCTATCAATGCGGCGGGATGAAGCAATGCAGCGAAAATATAAAGAGGTATATGCCAATATATTTTTTTGTTTTCATATAATTCTCTGAATACACAAAAAGCAAAAACAGAAAAGCCGAGGATGGTTCTTATGCCGGAAATCAGCTGTAAATAAATCGCGCCGATTGACATTACAAAAAACAGTAAATAACCTTTGTTATATCCTTCAACAGCTTGTCTTTTAATTGAGTGATCGATTATATAAAAGATATTTCCGAATCCCCACAGGCAGGAAAAAGTCTGAATAAAATTAATATTACCGAGTTTATTCAGAAAATAAGAAAACAGTACCCAGGACGGACTTTGATGTGAAATAGAAAATGAAAAAATCTGATTTAAAGGTAAATCAATCCATTCCTCCATGTATATCCGTAACCTGTATAAATCAGCGGTAGTATATGGTTTATAAATAAACGCAAACACACAAAGGACCGCTAAATATATTCCAAGAACTATTTTCTGCTTTGAAATATCGGTTTTGGAAAGAACAAATGAAAAAACAAATATCGCCAAGGCAAAAGCGGCAAGGCTTATCATTCTTTCAATAATAAACATAATCTCACCTGAACATCAATTAGATAAATGTGTCTGCTGATTTAATAATGATTTATAATATGATTCGAGCCTGCTCCCGGCGTTTATGTCTGAAAAATTACTTTTAACCGCTTCATCATAATAATCATTTCTGGAACAATCAGAAGATATTTTATCTAGAATCAAATCGGCCCACTCGGTTTTAGATTTGTTCAAATCAACATAATCCAACAAGTCAGTAAATTTAATTTCTTTAGTAATTGAATCGGAAATAATACATTGGAGTCCGTTTGCCTGTGCTTCTATACACGTAACAGGCAGTCCTTCAAAAAGCGAAGGGAGAAAAAACAAATCAGCCGCTTGTAATAAGTCGGGAATATCATTTCTGCTGCCAAGCAATACTACTCTGTCACTATGTTTAAGACCGGAAGCATATTCTGAAACAGGCTTATCTAAAGCGCCGCTACCGGCCCATAAATAAACTATATCCGGGTTTTTATCAGCTGAAATATCAAATACATCAAGGGCGAAATAAGGGTTTTTTGCGTTAACAATACGTCCTACTGTTATTATAACTTTTTTAGATTCAATACTAAGTTCCTTACGGACCTTCTCTCTAATAAGAGGATTATATCTGAAACGGTTTACATCAATAACATTAGGCAAAATATCAAAATGTTTATTTTGAAACATAGCTCGGCCTGCGACTTCAGAACAAGCAACATAAAAATTGGATTTTGATTTTAAGAAAGGAATAAACAGTTTATTTCTTCTGGATTTTTCTGCAGTTTCTCCGAGCATCGAACTGTGACTGTGTAAAATTCTGACGGGTACAGATTTGCGGGCATAATGCATAATTGGATAAGAAACGAGCATCGTGTTATCATGAATTATATCATAATGCTCATTTTTTATAAGCTTTTTACACGCTTTACAGTGGTTAATAATATCTTTTCTGATATTCGGAAGGACAAATACTCTTCCCCCGTTGGCTTTTATTTCATCATCATACGGATTATCATGCTGTTTATAAACAGCAAAATCCATCTGAACTGAATCGTGATCAAGTTTTCTGAAATAATTCATCGCATAACTTGATACGCCGTTGGAAGGTCTGAGATTTGAAACAACCATTAAAACTTTAATTTTCTTTTCACTCATAAAACTCTCCGGAAAAAATTATTGTAGAGAATTTTTCAAAAATTGCAACCCGTCATTTCTCATTTCGCTTATTTTCTGTCTGACGGAATCAAAATCTATCGGCTTATCTATATCAATGACACTATCGCTGTTGACAATTCTTTCGGTAAGGTTAAACTGACTCAGCAGATTATATCCTTTGATACTCGATTTGCTCCGGTCAAATGAAAGAAACTTCTTTTCGAATATCAAAGAAAATACTATGCAATGAAAAGAATTGGAAAGAATATATCTCGAATTTTTAACCCTCATAAGAAATTCAGCGGGACCGTCGCTGAGACAATTATGTGAGTTTTCATCGAAAGCCAGATATTTCGGCGTGAAATAATATAATTTCAGCCCTTTTTCTTTGGATAATTTTTTAGCGTATTCAATTAAAAAATCATTCCTGTCAAGAAGGTAGAGATAAATATAGTCTTCGTCGGGTTTTTCAGAGGAAAACTCAATCATCTCATTATATTGCTCTGAAGTAAATAAAAAAGCGGGATCGCATTTAACGGATATATTTTTATCAGTCAATTCCGATAAAAAATCAGATGTGTCTTTTTCTCTGACCGATATATAATCAATGTTTTTCAGCCCGTCTGAATAAATGCTTTTATAAGTGTTTAAATAATCGGATTTAATATCCACGCTTGCCGCGTATGAAATCTTTTTTGTATTCTCACCGGCAAATTTCAAAAAATACGCTTCCGACCTGAAATTGGTAACTCTTTTAGGATGCCAGACAACATCACTTCCGACAATAAAAGCGTAATTGTTTT
>JAEEGL015003402.1_pt1 | contig 14664 bp, 5 predicted proteins | sample 9134231 | NCBI WGS metagenome assembly JAEEGL01 (sample SAMN16246548, study PRJNA631951) | gut metagenome | biome: gut microbiome; feature: rumen; material: fiber-attached | host: Bos | place: Iran: Karaj | collected 2018-10 | reverse complement strand
TAGCTTTTTCCTGCTTGTAATTCTTTTTCTGGTCTTCTAAAAACAGGTGAAATCTCGATTTGTAAATATCCTTTATTAATCTTATTTGAAAAAGTCCTTCTTTCTATAATGTTATTATTTTCCTTTACTAAAACTTCACTTTCTATATTTTTTTCTTCTATTAAATTTGTATTAACTCTAACCATATATTCTAATGTAATTGTTTCTCCTGCTCTTATCCTAACATTTTCTTTTGTAATACTTCTATCTGTTTTCTCAACTAAATAATTCCTATCATCCGAAAATTGTTCTAATCTACTGTCATAAGTTGGATATTCAGGATTGATTTCAATTAAGTTAGTATTTTCAGGTATTTTTTCTTCTATTATTAATCCTGTTTTATCTGTATTCCCTATATTTGTTATTTTTGTTGTATATGTAATTATTTCTCCAGCTCTTACAGTATCCGTATTAGTTATTACTTCTCCTCCAACTTTTGCTGTCAATTCCATTTTTAAATTAGAATTTGTTGTTTGATTATTATTGTTTGTATTTGTATTGTTTTGATTATTGTTCTGTTGCTGATTTTGATTTGTATTCTCCATTATTTGGATATTAACTTTTTCAATTCCATTATCTGTATATTTAGTAGCATTATCATTTGTATAATTTAATACTATCTCTTCTTCACTATCTTGTGCATTATTATTAACTTTGACATTTGTTTTTACTAATACTGCTGTTCCTTGTATAGCCTCCCCTAAATATCTTGTTTGTTCTCCTGTTAGTTTTATATTTACTACTTTCTGTCCATTTTCTTCTCCTATTGTATAATCTCCATCTTCTATTGTTAAAGCATTATTTGCATACATTAAATCTGGCTTTTGTGTAAATATAACATTTTCTATTTGGCTTGGTAGTTTTATCTTTATTGTTGGATTTTTGTATAAGTCTTGATGTTCTCCACTTGACTCTAAAACTGCTGTCAAATTTAGTTGTTGTGCTTCATCTGATGCAATTAAAGCTTGTTGTTCGCTTTGTATACTTGCTTTTGACTCTGTATCTTTTAATCCTATCTTATATGTAAATGGAAATGTAAATTTATCATCATTATTCTTTGTGTATTTAACTGAACAAATATCATTTAATAATGATAATTCTTTTTTCTCTTCTCTTGTATTTGTTGTATCCTTTATTACTTTTTTAAATTCTATTACAAACATTCCATTATTTACTGGCTTACTTGTTTTTATTGTTGCTACCTTTGTTCCATTTGGCAATGTTACTACAATATTTCCATCTTCATCTACTTCTGTTACATTTGTTATTGTCATTTCTCCTATTGTTATATTCCATGTCTCTCCTAAAACTTTTTCTATCTCTTGTTTATTTATCTTTATTGTTTTTATTTCTACATTTGCATCTACATCTACTTGGTTCGTTTCCCCATTTTCTTCAACTTCCTTTGTATATTTTGCTTCATCTTCTGTTAGTTCTATTTCTTTTATTCCTTCTACATAATCTACATATGCTAATGTGTATGATGTAAATTCTCTATCCTCCCCTGAATATATTTTCCCTTTATATATTTGGCTTTCTTTTTCTTCTTTTATTATACTAACTATTCCATCTTTTGTCCCATTTAATTGTAATTGGACTTGCTCTCCATTTAGCTCTATATTATTTCCTGTTGATTTATCTTGGCTATATGTTGTTATCTTGCTATTTATTAGTATTTCTTCTGTGCTTAAATCAGCACTTTCTGGATATTCATATGTAACTACAAATATATCCTTTACTCCTTTAAGCCAGCTTACTTTTCCATCTATCTCGTTATTTTCAACTTTTATTATTACATTGTTTCCTTCTTGAACTACATTATTTGCTTCAACAAAGTCCTGCTCTCCATTTGTTGCTTTTGTAGTTCTCTTATGAACTTCAACTTTTACTGCTCCATCTGGTTTTGTTGCTGTGATTTCAGTACTCTTAATTGGATATATGTTATTTGTTAACTCACTTGATATTAGGAATTGCACTACCTTCTTATTCTCTTCTCCAACTTTATATATGGAATTTGTTTGAACCATTGCTGATAATTCTGCTTTTGTTCCCTCTGGAATTTTCCATACTACTTTTACAGGGCTTGCACTATTTATTGTTTGATTTCCACCACTATGTGTGTATGTTCCATTTAGCTTTACACTTGTATCATTGTTTAGCGTTGAGACATCTATCTTTTCTTCTTCTAAATATTCAATTCCAACTACAATTGAAGCTGTTTCTTCAGCATTTATTTGGTTTAAGAATATTACTCCATTTTCAACTCTATTTATGTAATTATTTTCAGTTGCTTGTACTATTTTAAATCCAGCATTTTCCAAGGATATTTGTCCATTAAAATATCCCTCATTCTTCACTGATACATCAATTACTAATTTTAAATCTTTTGCATCAATGCTTCTTTCAATCTCTGTTAGTTCTTCTTCTCCATTTTTGAAATATGCTCTGAATTGAACATTATCATTTTGTGTTGCAAGTAAATCTATTGCATATGTTACCTCTAATAAACCTGTCACAACATATTGACTCATTATGATTACAAATGCAATTAAAACTGCAACTACTTTTTTTAGAATTACTCTTATTCTTTCCATATGTGTTCCTCCTAATATATCCTAATTTAAATCTTACATTTTAAAAAAATCAATGTCAATATATGTTTTTTCGAATAAATTATTTATGTTTTTTTCTCTTTACGGAAGGTCTTTTTGTTGATTTTATGCAATTTAATTTACATTTTTTTTACATTTTAGTAACATTGATAGTTGTTTTTCTCTTATATCTTAGGGACTTAGTAGTTTTAAGATATTTCTTCTCAAAAAAAAGCAGATATGTTTTTTACATATCCGCTTCTTTATATAACCTAATATATTAGATTATTTTTTTACTATTCTCTTTATCATTACTACTCCTGCTGATAATATAGCTAAAGCTATAATTCCTGTAATTGTGTATATAATAATTGCTTGTCTATCTGCTCCTGTTGGTGGTGTAACTATTGCTCTAGCTTCAGATGTATTTGGTTCTTCTGGAGCTTTTACTTCTTCAACATTGTCTCCATTATCTTGGTCTCTTGGATCTGTGCTATTATTTAGCTTTGTTATTTTTACTTGATTTAAGTATTCCATATCAATATCTGATGTTGATAATTTTCTTTCTGCTACAAGAGCAAATGTATCTGAGGTCTTTAATCCGTCTGTCTTTCTTGCTTGGTTGTTTTCTGTATATAATACTCCTACATTTCCAAGTTTAAATGCTGTTTTTCCTTCTGTATTTACATCTGATGATATTTCAATTCTCTTATCTGATTTATCTGCTTTATATTCTAATGTATTATCAAGATAGTCTGCGATTTCATCTATATTTAAAGTTACCTCTTTGTTTGGATTTGCTTCGCCATACCAATAGTATTCATTGTTATAATAGTTTACATCTGATGCGTTAATTACACTTATTCCATATGTTAATTCTAATATAGCTCCTGAAATGTATTCGTCTTCTAGCTCTGCTCTTAAATACTTACTTCCACCATTCTTTGTGTTATCTAAGTCGCTTACGCCTTTTAATGAATCTGTTTCTGGGTTTCCACTTAATCCAAAGTTAGTTTGAGCGTTTTCAATTTTAATGTTTGTTATAACTTTCACAAGTCTTGCAATTTGTTTTGGTTGTCTTATAACACCGAAGTTTAATCCATTAAACTTACTGCTTTCTAAACTAACTTGTTCTCCATTGTTAGATACTTGGATTTCAGCTATATCTGTATCCGTGTTCTCAATTCTTATATTTAATTTTGCTGTTCCTGCCATAATGTTGTTTTGACTTCCTGCATTTACAGCAACTCTTGTGCTTAAATTATCTATTGCAATAGATGGGTTAACATTCTCTAGTCGTTTATACCATTCAAAGTTTGTTCCACCTTTTAAAGCTTGTTTAATTGCATCATTCGTTATTATTGTAGATTTATAGTCTTTTGCAGTTAATATTTTAACTTCTTCACCTTTAGAGTTATAAATTTTTTGAGTTCCATCTCCATATGTGAATCTTAAGAAATAGTATCCTGGAACTATACCATTTAATGTATAATTCCCATTTGCATCAGTTTTAACTTGAGCTGTTCTAGATACTGCATTATTATTAACTACTCCATATAAGTTTGATACTGGTAATTTTGTAATATCATTTTCTCCTTCTTTTACATCAAGAAGTTCTACTATTACATCTTTTACAATGTTTTCATTTGCATCATAAACACCGTTTCCAAGTACCTGTCCATCAGTTGTTACTACACCATCTTCAAATACTTTTCCTGAAAGAACTCTTTCTTCTCCTAATTTGAAAATTAAGTATGGAGCATCTGAATTTCTTTCATATTCTGATGTTTTATGTGCCTGATTGTCTTTTTGTATATTGTTTTGCCAACTGTAATCCTTTCTTAAGTAATTATGGTATCCCTTAGCAATTGCTTTTGTAGGTTTATTTTCTATAATTCCTTGTGGATGATTTAGTATATCTACAAGTGCTTCATGTTTTACACTGAATGTAATATATGCTGATGCTGTTGTATCTTTAGCAACTCCATTATATGCTTTTCCTTTATATACAGCAGTACCTTCTTTTCCATCCTTCTTAGTCCAATTTTCATCTTCTACTAATGTATATCTATTTGTATCATAATTATTTGTTAAACTTGTAATTACTAAATTCTTTTCTTTATACAAGTCTTCTATATTATAGTTTGTTGTGTTTGTTATATCAATTTTGTATGTAACATTTACTTTTAACTCTTCTGTACTATTTTTAATGTCATAAGCTATATCTGAAGGATATATATCTCTTGAATATGCAGATATTACTTCTCTGTTTTGCCAATTTACCTTTGGTGCTGCAACCTTTTGTCCGTCTCCGTTTTTTCCATATTTATATGTATATGTATATCCTTTCATTCCAATTTTTACATTTTCTATATCTTCATATACAGAATAGTCTGTTTGAGGAATTTCTTTAAGTCCTAGGTTAATATTATTTAATACTTCACCTTCTATTAATTTTTTGTATAAGTTTCCTTTATAATCTAATCCGTATATTTTTTCTTTTTCTGCTTCTTTTCCCTTATATGTAGATGCTACTCCAGATAATTTCGAATCTTCTACTGCAACAGAATCCATTAAAGCTCTTGAGCCTGCTTTATTTATTTCGTTTATATTTGTTGAATTAAATGCTACAGGAATATATTTACTAATATCTTTATTAGCTACTCTTACATTATTGTAATCAAATTCTACATAATAATTTTTTAATTTATTTGCTGTAATCTTCTTATCAAATGCATAGATTCCAGTTTCGTTTGTTTTCTTAGTTTCTTCTACTTTTCCAGTATTTTTATTTATTAATTTTACTGTTACTCCTGGAACTCTTACTTCATCACTATTGTATAAGCTATCCCAAGTGTTAAGTTTTGTTCTTGGAGTATCAATCCATACATAACCTCTTACTGCAATTAAAGGAATAATATTCATTACATATGTTTCGCCTTTTGCCTTTGCTTTCCCTATGTCTACTGTAATAAATCTTTGAGAACGTGCTCCATTATTTCTTTCTAAGAACCATATCTTTGCACTTAATACTTCACTATCTTTTAATTTAATGCTAACAGTATTCATCTTTTTACCAGATTTGTTTTGTATATAATAGTTAACATTTGATTTTAAATCTGAAGCCTTTACTGTTTTCTTTCCTTCTTTATCAGTTGAAAACGCTATATTACTAATTGCATTTCCTGATCCGTCTTTTACTACAACAGATTCTATTACTCCGCTGTATTTAACCTTGAATGGTCCATACGTTGTTTCAGAAATTTGTTCAATTTCTTTTGTTGTACTATTCTTGTCTATTTTAGGTGCATTTGAATTAGTATTCTTAGCATAATTCTGTCCATCCGAAATTAATTTCAAGGCTTTTTGTTTTACAGGTTTATGGTTATCTAAACTAAATCCTGAGTCATTCCACTTTCTGTCTATTCCTAATTTTGAAAATCCTACAGAATTATACCAAGTTTGAAGGTATTTGTGTATTGCTCTCATTCTTACACCATCATTAGAATAACTGTTATCATATCCCTTATAATAGTTTTGTTCTCCACATACATATGCTAAAACAGTATTTGTAGTTGAATTAGCTGTCTTAACAGTTTTACCACTACTTCCTGTATATGATGTTGCATTTGTTCCATTTATTTCAACATATGCATCAACTCTATACCATGCATCCTCTGTATCAGCCCTATGCTGAATACAATATAAATGGTCACTTTCTTTGAACATGCTTATTGTTCCGTCATTACGTCCATTTCCCAAATAAATCCTGTTTCCAACATTAGGTCCACTTGTTAGTTCACTTCTACTAGATATATCTTTAGCTTGTACAAATTCAGGTAAAAACATAATAAGAACTAATAAAAGGCTTATAAATGTAATAATTTTTTTAGTTTTTTTCATTTTAAACTCCCTCCTCTTTATATTTCAATTTTTTCTAGTAGTAACTTTTTATTAACCAAATATGCTAAACCGCCAATTACAATTATGATTGTAAGTGTTAATGCAACATAACTTACTGCCGCACCTGTTTTTACTCCTATAATTGTATCTGCTGATCCAGTATTTTGAGTTTTTCCACTTTTTTCTGTTGTAACTGTATTTGGAATACCTAAGCTGTTATATGCTGATTCTATTTCAGCTTTATTGTTTGTAAGTCCAGTATTTGATTCTGTCATTTTCTTTGTTAATGTTAAAATAACTTCTTTTGTTTCTCCTGGTTCAATTAATGTATCTGCTAAACTTGATGTATACAGGTTATTTCCTTTTTTATACCAATCACTATTTAGTCCGGAATTAAATTTTAATGATGATGGTAAATAATCTACTATCGTTTTTGCATATCCTGCAACTTCTCCCACATTTGTAACTTTTAATTTATATTCAATTACAACGTTAGAGCCGCTTAATTCTTTTGATGATATTTCAACTTTTGCAAGTCCAGTATCTTCAAAATTGTATGTTTTTGAACCATTTTTGTTTGTTACAATCATTTTGCTTATTACTTTATCTAATTTTAGGCTAAATACTTTTGATTCTGCTAATCCAAGGTCAATATCTGAAATATCTTCATTAACATTAATTACATCTGTATATGCTGCTGTTCTTTCCTCTCCATTTACCGTTCTTGAAGCTTTCACTGCATCTGAATTTTTAGTATTGTCTCCATTTTCTATTTGATATGTAGTTACCATATATTTTTCTGTGTCATATTCAAATGCAACTATATATTTTCCTTCTGATAATCCATTTAATCTATATACACCTTCAGTATCTGTTGTAGTTACTATTTCATTATTGTTGTATTTTGCAACTTTGTTTGTTTCCACATCTATTGCGTAAACTTTTATTCCAGACAATAGTGGTTCTTCCGAATCTCTTTCACCACTGTTATCTTCATCTTTCCATACTGTTCCTGTTATAGAATATCCTGGATAATTGTTTGGATTGTCTTGATTGTTTATGTCTTCATCTTGAGAATTTCCTTGTCCCATTGTAGAATATTTTGTTTGTACAACTTCTGCTAATCTTAATGTTTTATCAAATACTGCTGCGGTATTTGTAATACTTACGTTCTTTGTTCCTATCGCGTTTTCATCAACTATACCTTCTATGTTTAAAACTGTTTCTTTTCCAACTGGTAATTTAGATTTTATAGTTAATATATCATAACTTGAATCATCTTCCTCATAGATTGTTTCTGTTTCATATTCACATTGTTTTCCATCTAATGTAATTTTAGATAATTTTAAATATCCTGAAAACTCATCTTTTATTTCTAATTCTGTTGCATCATATTTTCCAATATTTTTTATCTTTATATTATATATAATTCTATCGCCTGCTTCTACATATTTTGATGACTTGTTCTTTTTATCAACAGTTGTTGTAGATGTAGCTTCTAAGTTAACTCCTTGTATTTTTTCTACAATTTTATTAGATTTATATTTGTTTGCCACTGTTGCAGATATCTCTGCTATATTGAAATCATTTGTTTCTGCAGTTGAATTTATTACAATTGTAACCATACCATTTGCTGGTATTCTGTCAAGACTAAATGCTTTACTATTTTTGTTTATTTCTCCAAAATTGTCCTCATCAATGTTCCAATAAATTGTATTTACTCCTAAACCATTATTTTTATTTAGATTTACTTGTACATTTTTTTGTTCCTTATTGGTTAGATTTTTTATGTATATTTCATAAATATAATTATATCCGGCATCTAAAATTGTATTTGGCTCTCTAAATATAGGTACAATTTCTACATCAATATCACTTGGTTCCACTATATTTGAAATACTTCCTTCAATGTTGTTTTCGCCAACTTTTGCTACAATAGTTGATTTTATTGTCTTAGATTCTGTAGTATTGTTTACTTTTACCATATATGTTAATGTATATGATTTTCCTGCTTCTAATTGAATATTATTTAATGTAATCTGTTTATCCGCTTTTTCTATAAAATACTTTTCTTTATTTGTATATTCATCCATAGTAGGGTCATAATCCGGATATTTTGGATTTACTTCAATTTTTGTTGTATTTTCTGGAATTGTTGCTGTAATACCTACATTGCTTGCTTTTTCTGTCCCTTCATTTTTAATTGTTGCTGTATATTCTATAATCTCTCCTGCATTAACTTTTTCTCCATCTTTTAATTCTATTCCTTGAACTTTTGCAGATACAGCAGCTTTAAGTTCTACAACTTTTCCTGTTGTAATTATTATTTTTGTAGATTCAACTTCTTTCTTTGTATTACTTAGGTTGTTTGTATATGACACTTTATATGATGCCTCTGTAGTTAGGTTTGGTGGTAATTGATCTCCAACTTTTATGTCATAACTAATATTTATTCTTTGTCCTTTTTCGAGACTGCCTATTACTATTAAGAAATATTTCGCATCCTTTTTTTCAGCTTCTGTCCATCCATTTTCTGTATTACTAATGCTTATTGTTGGGTTATCTACTGATGTATAATATGCTCTTACATTTTCAATATTAGTTCTTATTTTACTTGTTCTATCTATTTTTCCACTTATATTTGCTATTTTTCCAAATATAGCAACATTTGATATACCTGATTCTTCATTATTTACTATTTGCATCTTTACAGTTGCATTTTTAGCTTCCGAATTATTAGCAATTGAAATTTCCTTGTCACTTTCTTTTCCAAAGGTTGAAATATTGTATTCTTCGATATTGTTTGTTAAAATCATAGAATTTTCTGATGCAATACTAATATTTACTCTTTGTTCTCCATTATCTACATATGATGTTGCATTTTCATTTGTATATGTCATAATTATATCTTCTACACTATTTGTTGAAAATTTATCTAATTCAACATTTGCTATAATATTTAGTGTAGCACCATTTCCTTCAAAAGATTTTTGCTCTCCAGTTAATATAATTGTAATTACCTCTTGCCCATTTTCTTCATTTATTCTAAAATTGCCTTTTTTTATTTCTAGTCCATTGCCATACATTAAACTACATTCTGCTGATATTTTGTTAATTTGCTTTGGTAGTTTAATTTTAACAACTGGATTCTTAAATAAATCTCTATTTTCATTATCTGTTTCTAAAACAGCTGTTATTTTCATATCTTGTGCTGATGAAGTAGTAAGTGTTAATGGTTCAATCATCAAACTTGCTTTTGACTCTGTTTCTTTTAAATTTATTGTTGCATTTGCATTATATGTATTCTTTGTTTCATCATTTTTTGTATATGTTACTGAATTAGAGTCTTTTATTTTTATAAACTCTCTTAATTGCTCTCTTGTATATGTTGTTTTTAAAATCACTTTTGTTACTTCGTATTCTAATACTCCATTATTTACTGGCTTTGATGTTGTGATGTTTATTTTATTTGTTTTTTCTTCAAATTCAACTGTGATATTTCCATTTTCATCAGCTTCAGTTTCGTTTGTTATTGTTTTAACATTATTTAATTGATCTAAAATAGAAATATTCCATGTATCTCCTAAAACATTAGTTAAGTTTACTTTATTAAACTTAATATTCTTATATTTTACATCTAATTCTTTCTCTTCTTCTTTCTTTACCGCTTTAACTGCACTCTCTTCTATTTCAACTTTTTGTATCATGTTTGAATAATCTATATATACTTCTGTATTAGTCTTATATTCTTTCTCTTCCCCTGCATATAGTTTACCTTTCACTATTTCATTTTGCATTTCTTTTTCTACAATTGAAACTAATGCTTCTTTATTTTCTGAAATCACGGTTTCAGTATTTTGTTTTAGGTTTTTATCATCATATGTTGTAATTTCAGAATTAATTATAATTTTTTCGTTTGTAACTTCTGCTAATTCTGAATACTTAACAGTTACAATATATTCATCTTCTCCATCTTTTTTCCATCTAATTTTATCATTTTGATTATTATTAGTACTTATTGTTATTTTTCCCTGTGAGAATTCTGACGCTGTGCATCCTCTGTCTCCATTTGATGCATCTGTTCTTCTTTTATGTACTTCAACTTTTTCTGGTTCACCTGGAATAATAACTTCTATGTTTGCATTTTTTACTGGATAAGAATTATTTTCTATTTTACTTTTAACTAATAGTTGAACAATTCGTTTATTTGTTCCATTTTCATTGAATATAGAATTAGTTAATATTTCTGAGCTTAGCGTTGATTTTATATCTTCTTTTGAAGTCCAGTTAACTTTTAATTCTGCTTTTCCTTCTATTGAGGTATTGCTGTTTTTACTATTAACATATGTTCCTGATAAAATAATATCTGACGTTTTGCTCAAATAATCTAAACCAAATTCTTGAATATATGCAAATTCAATTCCAACCTCAAGTTTTACTGTTTCTCCATCATTAACTTGCTTTAACTCTAAAGCTTTTTCGTTAATACTTGTTATATAATCATTTTTTGTATCTGTTTTAAACTTAAAGTTTGCATTTTCTCCTAATTCAATTTTGGCCTTTGATAAGTACCCGTCCTTTTTTACTCCAACTTCTATTGCAATTTTCAAATCATTTTTGTCAATTGCTGCAGACTTTTCTAAGGTTTGATTGTTATCTAAAAAATATGCCTTAAACTCTACATTTTGGTTGTTAACAGTTGCTGTATCTATTGCATAGCTAACTAAGGCTGTCCCAACAATACTAAGATCTGCCATCGTCATAACTAAAATGACAACTATTGCAAGTAATCTCTGTATAATTCTCTTTCCAGTTGTATTCATAAATATGTTCCTCCCTTTATAATATATCTTTACATATTATAAAATATGCCAATTATAGTTGTCAATGTATATAATTTAAAGTACTTTCTATATTCTTACGGTTTTTTAATATTGTTATTTTATTACATTTTTGTTACATTTTTATTACATTTTTGTAATATTTTCATTTCGCTATGACATAATTGGACACTCTATTATTATTATACCTTTTTTTTTCGAATTTTGCAAGTTTTTTCGAGTATTTTTCAAACTTTTTATGTTACTTTAGTTTTAATATATAGAACTACAATTTGTTGATTTATTATAAACGCACATTAATACTTTTAAAACAGTACAAAAAAATAACACTTGGTCATAAAAATTATTAAAAATATTATCTATCTCAACAATTTTTGTAACAAAATTAAAATACTTTCATATTATAAAATATCAGAAAATATATATATATAGAAAGGTGTTGATTACATGAATAACAATGATTTATCAAGTTTAATTAATATGATTAACAATATGAATAAAGATCAACTCAGCAAAGGTATAAGTCAGCTAAATCAAATGCTTAGTAATGAAGATAAAAAACGAATTATTGATGCTTTAAATAATAAAAATAGGCATTAAAGAAAGGAATTAAAATGGCTGATAATCTTAATATTTCTCCTGATATAATTGATAATTTAGTTAATATGCTTAAAAATAGTAATAATAGCAATAATTCTGATGAAAATATGTCTTTTCAGAACGATTCAAAAGTAAAAGAAGATCTTAGTGGTAAAATGGAATCAAATACTTCCGATAATTCCGTTAATTTCAATAATATTGACTTTGAAACCATAATGAAGATAAAATCAGTAATAGAAAGTCTAAATACCTCAAACAATCAGGATAGCCAACTTTTGTATTCATTAAAACCTTACTTGCGTAAAAGCAGACAAAGAAAACTTGATCAATATATAAACATATTAAAAATATCTCAAGTATCAAAATTATTTAATCAAAAAGGAGATGTTAATTGATGCCTTTTTATCCTCCATTTAATCTTCCCTTTTTTAATAATTATGGATTTCTACATAATAGTAACAATAACATTTTTCCAAAAAACAATTCGTCAAAGAATAATAGCCCTAATTCTGATAAAAAAATCGACTCATTTAAATGCAACGAAAAAAAAGTCTCAGAAGATGCCATTGAAACACCTGAGGCTTTTTTTGAAATTTTCGGTTTAAAACTATATTTTGATGATATTTTAATATTATTTATTCTATTTTTCCTATATACAGAACAAACAAAAGATGAAGAACTATTTATTTGTTTAATTTTGTTACTTTTAAGCTAAATCTATTCAATAACAATTTTATCTTTATCTACATATGCATATGCTAACTTTCTAAGAGGTTCTTCTTCTCTGTTAAATTCCCTAACAATATTTGCAATTCTCATCTGTACTGTATCTAATCTTCCAGCTGCAATTATTGCTTGTTTATTCCCTTTTGCTCCAGCATGTGCTAAACCTCTTAATGTGCCTAAAACAACTATGTTATCAGATGCAATTACCTCTGCTCCTGAGTTTACATCTCCAAGTATTACAATACTTCTTTCTTCTTCAAGTTTTTGTCCTGATCTTAAAGAACCTTTATGAAATTTTGTCTCAGATGTTGTTATTTCACTTAAAAATGTCTTTTTTATATTAGATAATCCCATTTCTCTTGGCATATCAAATTCTACATCTACATCTAATATATCTTTAATTATCGTCTCAATTTGTTCTATCTCTTTGTTTTTTAATACTTTTCCTATGACTCTTATTGGAGTTTTATCTTCTTTATATATTTTTTTTAATTGGTTTACTTTCTTTCTAACTTCTTTTTCAATATCACTAAATTCTGTTTCATCATTGATTTTTATTACAACATAATTATTTCTTTGAAAAACATTTAAACAACTACTTTTCATTTATATCATTCCTTTAATTTATACTTTCTACATAACTCTCTGCACGATTATTCTCTTGTATTTCATTTGAATTAATATTCATTCCAAAGTATTCTGCTATAAGTTCTCTTACAACTTCTGCTGTATAATTTCCATGCCCTCCATTTTCAACCATAACAACAACGCATATTTCCGGATTATCATATGGAGCAAATCCTGTAAACCATGCATTTACTTTGTTACCTGGGGCCTCTGCTGAACCTGTTTTTCCTCCAATTTCTATTTTAAAATCTTTAAATATATTATATGCAGTTCCTCCATCTTGCGCAACTGACTTCATTCCTTGCTTAACAATATCTACATTATCTTTTGATAGTTTTATATTACTTGACTCATTTTCTAAATTTAATTTTTGCTTAACATATTTTTTTATTTGTTTTTTGCTTTCTTCAGTTCCATCTGAATTTAAAACATTCTTTACTATAGTTGGTGTAATTTGTTTTCCTCCGTTTGCCACTATAGCTGTATATTTTGCAATTTGCAATGGTGAAAAGATGCTTTGTTGGCCTATAGCTGCCTGTAATGTTCTACCACCAGACCAATTTTTTATTGTTTCTGGTGATGCAAGTATTCCTGCTGTTTCACTAGGTAATTCTATACCTGTTCTTGTCCCAAGTCCAAAATATTTAGCATATTTGTCAAGTTTATCTATTCCCATTCTATATGATGTTTCAAAAAAGAAGTAATTACATGATTTTTGTATTGCCTGCTGAACATTTACATATCCATGTCCATGATGTGATTGGTTATATATCCAACATCTTGGTTGATAGTCTGTATATCTTTTATATATTCCTGTGTCATTTATTTTTTCTGTTTTTGAAATAACTTTAGTTTCAAGTCCAGCAATTGCTGTTGCCATTTTAAATACAGATCCAGGTTCATAAGCTCCTGATATTGCTTTATTAAATAACGCATTTTTCTTTTTTATTTTGTTATATTCTTCTGTACTTATTCCACCTACCCAAGAATTTGGATTGTAATCAGGATAACTTGCCATTGCCCTAACTTCCCCTGTCTTTACGTCAAGGACAACTACACTTCCTCCTTCTGCATTATATCTTTTTCCAAATCCTCCTCTTTTTATCTTATCTATATTATTCTTTAAAGAGTCTTCTGCTACTTTTTGTAATTTTGCATCTATTGTAAGTACAATTGAAGATCCTTGTGTTGCATCCTGTGTAACAGTACTTCCTGTAACTGTACCATCAACAGACATTTCAATTTCTTCTTTTCCATCTTTTCCTCTTAAATAGCTTTCAAACATACTCTCTATTCCAGTACGCCCAACAAAGTCATCATTTTTATATGGATTATCT
>JAEEGL012405707.1_pt1 | contig 14664 bp, 14 predicted proteins | sample 9134231 | NCBI WGS metagenome assembly JAEEGL01 (sample SAMN16246548, study PRJNA631951) | gut metagenome | biome: gut microbiome; feature: rumen; material: fiber-attached | host: Bos | place: Iran: Karaj | collected 2018-10 | reverse complement strand
GATGAATAATGATTATCGTCCTGAAGACCATTTGTTGTGACAAAATGCGTATTGACACATCCGAGCTCCTCAGCCTTCTGATTCATGAGGGCCACATATCCGTCCATGGAACCACTGATATGCTCACCAAGGGCATTGCATGCCTCGTTTGCTGATGTAATGAGGATACCGTATAAAAGCTCCTCAACTGTGAGCTGCTCGCCTTCCTTAAGTCCCATGTTGGAACCGTCTGCCTCGTTGGCATATATGGCTTCGCGGCTGACTGTTACCAGCTCGTCAAGAGAAGCATTCTCAATACCTACAAGGCATGTCATGAGCTTTGTGGTACTGGCGGGATAAAGGCGCTCGTCGATATTTTTTGCATATAATATTTCACCTGTATCAGCATCCATGAGTATGGCAGACTCAGCACCGATAGCGGGACCTTCAGGCCAGCCCGGCACATCGTTGGTGTCCACCTTTTCATTCTTGCGCTCCTCTGCCTCAGCTGCATAGTCAGGCTCATCGGCATGGATATTTATCGTGAATATATTGTTGAAAGTCATTAAAACCAAAACGAATAAAATGAATATTCGTTTTGATACATGCTTTGATGTTGACATAATTCTACTCTGTAAACCTATTCCCCATCAGGATAATTGATTCTGCCCTGAAGCCAGATGTTTCCCTTAAATCTCCGGCCTTCCGCAACTTCGCCTGTCACATCGGCTTTGTTGACGCAGACATCAAAAATCATATCGTTTATATCAAGAGTCAGTATATATATCTCTTCACCTGTCAGTTTATTTTTTGTCAGTTCGTATGACGTAATCTCACCTATAACAGAATAGAGGTCGCACTCTATACCATATGGCATAAAGCAGGTATCAACTACTGAGTAAAGGTCCTCCTGCATTACTCTTTTCTGGACAATGCCCATTGTATCCATATCCTTTATGGTCAGGTTGTTGATAGCCTCCTGGTCACCTTCTGCTGCCTTGGCAAGCATTCTGGCCTTACGCATATTCTCATGCTTTACCTGGCGCTTCTGCTCCTCGTCTTTCTTAATGGGAAGCAGTATGGTACCACCCTCTGACAATCCTGAGAGTGTCAGAGTTGTGCCTGTTAAAGGAAGTCTGTCTGTATTCAGATATTTAATATAGGTGATAATGCTTTCGAGATAAAAGATAATGGCTATGCCCATGTTGTAATCATCAACAACACCGGCATAAGAGAGCTTTTCGAGCTGACGCTCTATGCAGACATCCTCTTCAGATGTGACACCCTTACCCTCAAGAAAAGGGAAGTAGTAATCATATCTGAAAGTGTTGTCATCTGCATATTCTCCGCGCACACAAATTCCGCACCGGTCGGCAAACAGTGTATGATACTCTCCGTAGAGAACGTCACCGTCTTTGCCTACCGTGGTATATGATTTCCTGTCAGCCTCTTTGACTGACTTGGAAATAAGACTCTGCAATTCTTCTCTGGTCTCAATATTTGAAAAACCAACTGCGCGAAGATATTTGTGAAACATAAATTATCCTGTGAATTATTTAACGGGAATCATCTTATCCTTGCCACCCATGTAAGGACGAAGGGCTTCGGGGATATTAACGCTGCCGTCTGCGTTTAAGTTGTTCTCAAGGAATGCGATAAGCATACGGGGAGGAGCAACTACTGTATTGTTAAGTGTGTGTGCAAGGTACTTGCCGTCCTTGCCGTTTACTCTAATCTTTAATCTTCTTGCCTGAGCATCGCCAAGGTTAGAACATGAACCTACTTCGAAGTACTTCTTCTGTCTGGGGCTCCATGCCTCAACGTCTACTGACTTAACCTTAAGATCTGCAAGGTCACCTGAGCAGCACTCCAGTGTACGTACAGGAATGTCCATTGATCTGAAGAGATCTACTGTATTCTGCCAGAGCTTGTCAAACCACATAGGTGAATCCTCAGGCTTACATACAACGATCATCTCCTGCTTCTCAAACTGGTGAATTCTGTATACGCCACGCTCCTCTATACCGTGAGCACCCTTCTCTTTTCTAAAGCAGGGTGAGTAGCTTGTAAGTGTGTAAGGGAGATTTTCCTCAGGTACGATCTGGTCAATAAACTTACCAATCATTGAGTGCTCTGAAGTACCGATAAGGTAAAGGTCTTCGCCCTCTATCTTGTACATCATGGCATCCATCTCTGCAAATGACATAACGCCTGTAACTACATTTGATCTGATCATGAAAGGAGGTACACAGTATGTGAATCCCCTGTCGATCATGAAATCTCTCGCATAAGAGATTACGGCTGAGTGAAGTCTTGCAATATCTCCCATCAGGTAGTAGAAACCGTTTCCGGCAACGCGGCCTGCAGACTCAAAGTCTACACCATTAAATCTCTCCATAATATCTGTATGATAAGGAACCTCGAAATCGGGAACAACAGGCTCTCCGAATCTCTCTACCTCGACATTTTCAGAGTCATCTTTACCGATGGGAACAGAAGGGTCGATGATGTTGGGGATGGTCATCATAATCTTTGTAACCTTCTCCTCAAGCTCTGCCTGCTGCTTGTCGAGCTCAGTAATCTTTGCTCCTTCATCTGCTATCTCTTTCTTAACAGCCTCTGCCTCATCTTTCTTGCCCTGGGCCATAAGAGCACCGATCTGCTTTGAAATCTTGTTTTTATTGGCCTTGAGCTCATCTACTTCCTGCTGGCATGCACGGCGCTTTGCGTCGAGCTCGATTACTTCGTCAACAAGGGGAAGCTTGTCGTCCTGAAATTTCTTTTTAATGTTTTCCTTTACGGCGTCCGGATTCTCTCTTAAGAATTTGATGTCGATCATTTGATTGTTCCTCCGTTAAAAATAATTATTTTACATTAACCGTAATACCGGGTAATTTGTCTGCTAATTTTATCGATGCTGTATTGTCTTTATCTGTGACAATTATTATTTTGTCATAATCTATATTCTGCTCTGCATATTTAATAACTGCCATGCAGGCTTCATATCCGTAGCCCTTACGCCTTTTGTCTGATACTATGGCATATCCGAGTTCCAGGTTGTCATTGTCCCTGTGGCTGAGTCCTGCGATACCGGTAAATTCTCCGGTATGCTTATCAAATATGCCCCAGATACCGTATCCGTAAAAGCCGTACACTTCATCAATGTATCTCTTTATTAAGGCTTCGGCTTCGTCATCATCTGTAAAGAATGATTCAAGGAATGGCGCATCACCTGATTTATATAATCCTGTGATATCTTGTGTATCATCTACAGTGAGCTCCCGGATAATCAGGCGCTCTGTCTCCGCTATGGTGAGAGGCTCTCCCTTAATCCTGGCGATGACCAGTCTGCAGTAGTCTTCTGTAAGCACATCGTCAGCTGAAGATTCCACAGCATATCTTATACCGAATGAATCGGCTGATTTATTATCATCTGTAAGAAGCAGTACAGCAGGGGTTTTTGTGTCATAAAGCTTTCTGACATAATCAACGTCGTCACTCACTATGAGCTTTTCTCCGCCGACTGTTTTCTCAAGGAACATATTTTACATTAAAGGCGACTGAAGCGCCTTATCAAGAGATGCCTGCTCCTCGGGCGAAAGATCAAGGTCACATTTACCCTGCTTGATTCTCTTTGTATATGAGTAGCATCCTGCACTGGCATGAACGGAATTGATTAAGTATCCGTCATTATATTCATCAAGAAGTGTGAGGGCGTAACTGAGTTTTCCACCCATTTCCTTGTATGCATCATATTTAATGAGTCCCATTTTCTGGAATGACTTAGCATGCTTTGCAAAGAGTGTATTTATATTTTCTTCATGGATAGCCGACTCTTCATTAAGCTGATTTACATTATCAATGAGATCTGCTATCTCGTCCTCAAGGCTCATTGCCTTGCTGCCCTGCATAAATTTCTCATATCTCTTTTTAAGACCTGAGAGCTTTACTATCAGGACGATATTGAGAATTATAACTGCCAGCAAAAGAACTGTTATGATTATTATTAACAGTCCGATATCGAGTCCTCCGAGACCGAGCTGTGTCAAAATATTACTTGTCATATATACTCCAAAGGATAATCTTATTTATTAAGGAGCTCATAGAACTTCTCAAATTCATCTGTAGATGTAAATGTGAGCTCTATCTTTCCTGATGTCTTATTCTTAAGATTAACAGAAACCTTTGCTCCAAGCTTTGCAGAGAGCTTGTCTGCATAGTTGTCATACTGAAGCTTGTATCTGAGCATCTCAGGATCCTCTTTCTTCTCAGGCTTTTCTTTTGCTTCATTTCCAAGACCTGATATAAGCTTTTCTGTCTCGCGTACAGAGAGCTTCTCGTTAATTATCTTCTCAGCTAGCTCATACTGCTTTGCCTCATCGTCTACAGCAAGAAGGGCTCTCGCATGGCCCATTGTGAGCTTTTTCTCTATTAAGAGCTGCTGAACCTTTGCTGATAAATTAAGAAGACGAAGGGAGTTTGTCACTGCCGATCTTGATTTTGAAACCTTCTCAGATATCTCATCATCGGTAAGCTTGTACTCTGTCTTTAATCTCTTGTATGCCTGAGCTTCCTCTATGGGATCGAGATCTTCTCTCTGAAGGTTCTCGATAAGAGCTATCTCAGCTATTTCCTGATCTGTGTAATCTTTTATAATTGCAGGGATTTTGGTGAGGCCCGCTTTGATACATGCTCTGTATCTTCTCTCTCCGGCAACGATCTCGTAATGATCGCCTCTGTCTTTTAAGATAACTGGCTGAATGACGCCGTGCTGCTTAATTGATAATGCCAGCTCCTCAAGGCCGCCTTCATCGAATTTCTTTCTGGGCTGTTGCTTGTTGCGCTGTATTTTATTAATATCAATTAAAACTGCACCGTCTTTACTTGCAGACTCTGCGGGAGCTGCTACTCCCTTATCCTGTATTATGCTATCCAGACCTTTTCCAAGTCCGCCAAATCTCTTATTTACAGCCATATATCCCTCCGAAAAGATTTATTACATCAATTATTTAACACCGGCAACTTCTCTTGCGAGTGCCCTGTATGCTTCCGCGCCCTGAGACTTTGGATCATACTCCGTGATGGGCCGGCCAAATGAAGGCGCCTCCGAAAGTCTGACGGTTCTGGGAATCTTTGATTCATAAACCTTGTCAGGGAAATGCTGGGTAACATTCTTAACCACATCGTTTGCCAGGTTTGTCCTGCCGTCGTACATGGTAAATACGATACCTTCGAGGTTGAGCTTTGGATTAAGTCTCTCTTTAACCAGGTTGATGGTCGTGATGAGATCGGAAAGACCCTCGAGTGCCAGATACTCACACTGGATAGGCACGATGACCGAATCTGCAGTCGTCATTGCATTCAGTGTCAGTGTATTTAATGAAGGAGGACAGTCAATGATTATATAATCATAATCATTTGCGATAAACTCCATTTCCTTCTTTAATATATATTCCTTGTCTTCTATACCGATAAGCTCTATCTCTGCTGCCGCAAGATTCACGTTGGATGGGATCAGTGAGATACCACCTGCAACATCTTTAAGAATACACTCCTTGATGCCAAGCTCTCCGAGGAGCAGCTCGTATACAGTCTTCTCCTGCTCGACTTTATTGACACTGCATCCGCTTGTGGCATTGCCCTGGGGGTCCATGTCTATTAAGAGAACTTTCTTGCCGAGCTCAGCGAGACATGCTGCCAGATTCAATGAAGTAGTAGTCTTGCCGACACCACCTTTTTGATTTGCTACCGCAATTATTTTTTCCATAAATAAAACTCCGAAAATGTTTATATAAACGAACCGAAATCTATTAGTTTCGTTTCCCCTGAAATACTTAAACTACAAACAGATATTATAGCATAAAACAGCCCTTTTTTTCTATATATTTGATATTCCCTTTATGATATTTCATATTCTTTGTCTGATGTGATAAAATATGGATGTTTTGTCGTAATTTCGAGGGTATAGTGAGCCATGGATGGCGAACGCCGAGAAATTATGATATAATCTTATCTGTTATGAGTTATATGCCGTGGAAATACGGCAGAATCGTTTTATAAACAATTACGGAAAGGGGTAATATTATGAATACAAACAATCCTGATCTCGACAGAGTGCTCTACGACCTGGACATCCTCTTCAAAAACGGCGAGAGAGACATCAGAAACAAAGTAGAGGAACTCTTTAACAAGAACAATAACAATAATAACGGTGGAAATGGTGGCGACAACAATTCGGGAAACAACAGCTCGAATGATTCCGGCTATGACAAGACATTAAACGAGATTCAGAAGGCTAAAATTGCTGACCTTGAGAAGCAGGTTGCCGAGCTCCAGAAAGCCCTCACAATGAAGGACGAAATCATCGATACACAGAAAAAGATGATTGAGATGATGGAGAAGAAGTAAGCTTCACTATTAGAAAATCTAAAAAATGAATTAAAAAATCGCGTGTTTCGTATATTTATGAACCACGCGATTTTTATGTTCCCAGCGGGAATCGAACCCACAATTACAGCTTAGGAGGCTATCGTTATATCCATTTAACTATGAGAACACGCTTTTAACGGCATGTATTATTCTAACATAACAGTGAGATTTGTAAAGGTTTCACCTACCGGGTAATCCTTACCAGACCATCGCCGGATAATCGCTGATACATTGATAATTCCGGGGTGACATTGCCTTCTATGATGACAATCTCTCCGTCTTCCCTGACTGCTATGTCCCAGCCTACCAGTCTGCACTTTGGTATAACCTCTGCTGCCTGAAGAGCTGTATTTTTTATCTTATCAAAGAACGGGTTTTTAAATCCTGCGAATTTTACTTTTGTATCCGGGTGTGTATCATAGACAAATCCGTTCTTGTCATCTTCCTCGCAGGTAATGATTTCGCCTGTTTCTTTATCAGTGACACACCAGATACCTTTTACATCATCGTTGTCCGTGATGCTGCCCTCACTGCCGAACTGATTTACGACAAAAAGGATTTCGGCATTTCCGTCCTTATTAATAAAGGTCGTGACACGGAGCGTATTTAACGAGAGCGCATACACATCGGTATATGCCTTATAACCCTCCACGTATTCCTCGACAATATACTTGCGCTTCTGCATTTCCAAAAATGACGGTGTACCCTCGGGGAAAACAACGTTTCCGTCCTTGCCGACATATGCGATGAAAAATCCGATACCCGCATATTTATTGTCTGGCTTGAATACTACCTTCTCATGCTTTTTGATAAATGCCATCATGTATTTCTCGGTCACATCACGAAGAGAGATTATCTCTCTCTTCATGAATGAACCGAAACGCTCATAAAATAAAAGCTTGCTGTTAAAGTATTTCCTGTGAGTATCGTCATTTAATACTTTCTCTGCATTGACGAGCTCCTCATCAGTCAGGAACGTATCTATCTTTTTTATATCCATCTTCTGCATATGCATATAGAGGAAATCATTATACGTCCATTTAGCTTTTATACGCCGGGGCATCAGAAAATATTTAATTCTGTTATTGAATAATGCCATATATTAATTAATGTGCGTGGCCTCCACCGCCACCGTGTCCGCCACCGCCGTGACCGCCGCCACTGCCTGATGACTGAGGTGAGTATACTCTCGTCTGGTCTGTAAGCTGTACATTCATGGCACCGGGACGAACATTCTTATCAGCACCCTTGACCATCTCAAATGATGAAGCACGCTTAAGCTTTGAATTATTATCTACTATAAGATAGCAGATAAGGAGTCCTGAAAGTATTCCTACAAGTGCGTTACAGATATACTTCATTGGCTGAGCAATGCTTCCGCCCTGGAACAGTATGAGGACTTCGTCCATTACCTCGTTTATCTCAAGGGACCAGTCTTCTTCTGCGAGCTCGTATACGTTGTCACAGATTGTTCTTGCCTTTGCAGGAGAGATGACGCCAAGCGCTTCCTCCTGGGCATACATATATCCCCAGTACCATGTTGTGATATATCCGACTGCAGGCTCATTTCTGCCAAACTCATCTTCTACCACATCGATAATCTGGTCTCTTGTCCAGCTCTCACTGTCTTTGCAGTGTTTGATATCAAGGGAGTAATAAACGATATTTGTATACTCCGTGATATCCTCCATAATCTTCAGGGCTTTCTTGGCCTCTGAGTCTGTCAGGTAATCTCCGGCATCAATGATGACTGCTTCGTATCCTGTATCCTTATTCTTGTACTCGAATCTCTCCTGATCTGTATGGTCACCGCCGTAGTAATCATCATCCTCTGCAGATACTGTGAGCATGTTAAAAGGCAGGATAAACGAGATAATGAGTATTAATGCAAATGTAATTATGAGAGAACGCTTTGATAAATTCTTCATTATTCATCGCCTCCTCTCTTGTTGAACTGCCTGGGCAGGTGAGTCGTCAGCTCGTTATGAAGTCTGACTATATCAAAGAGTGAGAGCAGTACAAATACTGCCATAACGAGGACTCCGCCGTAGTAAACAATATCCCTGAAGGGATTGATAATAAGCAATAATGTACCAATGATAATTGCTGCAAGGGGTTTCCAGAGTGTACCCATCTTCTCACCCATCGGTTTCTTGAATACAACTGCCTTGTCTGTCTTGGCTGTTGCCCTGGGATTTGTAGTAGTACTGCCTGCTGCCATCATAACGAGGCTGACAACGAGTGTCACAAAACCGCCAAGAAGAAGTCCGTAATATTCCATCTCAATACCAACATAAATCAGGATAATTGATATTGTTAAGAACATTGAGCCAACGCCGCTGAGTCCACCTGACTTTGTAGTCTTGACTTTATTCTGATTGTTTACAGGCTGCTGAACGGGAGTCACTATGTCTCTCGTACTCATGAGACCTTTATCGTCAAATCCGAACTGTCTCGTATATATGAGGTTCATCTTGTTGTTACAGATTATGAATCCGATGACTGCAAAAATGATACCGATAATGTTTACCATGGACGGTGTCAGAGTCACCAGGAAGTTAAGTATCAGTGCGATGGGTACTGCAGTTATGAGTGCACCTAATAAATACTTCTTGAAATCAATAGGTACATCGGCTGCAACCTTACCTGACTCACCGTTTATAACGGCATAACTGATACGGCCATTATGTCTGACTGACATAAACCATACAGGGAAGTAAGCCATCTTGGCATCCTTGACATCAAGGAGCTGGGATACTGTATCGCCTGCATCAGATACGTTATATCTTGAGAATTCGGGATACATCTTAACCATGCCGTTTCCGACATCGGCACCGACTACTGACTTACATTCACTCTCATAAACCTGAGACTTTACATCAGCTGTATCGGCATAGAAGCCCGAGAGATATGTATTTGAAAACTCAACGCTGGCCTTTACATTAAAAGGTGCTATGGCCTCGCTGTATACATCGGAGAAGCTTGATGAAGCATCAAAAGCTGTTCCCTTGTAATTAATAGCAATGCTGGTATCAAGGTTGTAATGATCGGTGATAATATAATCACCACGTCTGTAAGACTTCTTACCCTTGAATGCAAGGGGTCCCTCGTACTCTACTTCATATACCCAGTAAGGCATATAGATACCGCGGAGTTTGTCGAGCTGACCTTCCTCTTTCATATAATTAGGAGCAAAGAGTGCCTTGCCGATAAACTTCTTGTAAGTCTCCTTGACCTGATCCTTTGTGAGCTTGAACGGGATAACTGCTGACGGAGCCATCATCTGAACTGTTCTGCTCTGAAGCTCTACCGATACACCACAGTAGCTGCAGAATGTAACGGCAGTATCACTGTCACTGAATATTTCTCCTCCACACTGGGGACAGGTAAACAGTGTACCTGAAAATGTTGCGGGCGCCTGGGCAAGAGATTCCTCAGCTGCTGCAAATGCAGTATCGTCTGGATGACTCTCAGCATAGACATCGCCCGTAGCCTGATTCGGATCAAGAGTAGTATCACAGTAATCGCAGACAAGAAGACCCTTGCCGGGATCAAAGCGCATACTCTGTCCGCATCCGGGACATGTAACCATAAGACAAAACCCTCCTTCGATTAAATATCGAGTATAAATAAAGTGTATCCGACGAAAGGCCAAATACACTTAAATTATAAAATAAATATGAATTTTACTCAATAAATATCAGTCAAAGTTAGATGGCTGTTTTTGCCGTGCCGACAGGGAATGATACCGTAAATCTCGTACCGATTTCAGGGCTTGAGAGAACATCAATCTTGCCCTCATGGGCATCAACTATCCACTTGGCAATAGAGAGGCCAAGACCTGTACCGCCGCTCTCGCCATTTCTTGCTTTATCGGATCTGTAGAATCGTTCGAATATATGCTGGACATCATCCTCGTTCATACCGATACCTTCGTCCTGAATAACATATGCTACTCGATCGAGGTCCCGTTCCACCTTAATCTTGATCATGCCCTTCTCAGGTGTATACTTCATGGCATTCTGGATAAAGATTCTGGCTGACTGCTTCATCATGACTACATCACAGTTAACAACGCAGGGTATATCTGCTTTTGTGAACTCATACTCATGCTTGTCATCTATCATGACTGACTCTTCATAAATCTCCTGCATTAGGTCGTTTAAATCTTCATCTACTTTATTAAGAGTATTGCGTCCGCTGTCACCTCTTGCTAAAAACAGGAGCTGCTCGATGAGTTCCTTCATGTGCTCTGACTCATTTTTAAGAGCCTCGATGGCCTCGTCAAGGACTGACTCATCTTCTTTTCCCCAGCGGTCAAGCATATTTACATATCCCTGAATAACAGCAATAGGTGTACGAAGCTCATGGGAAGCATCGGATACAAAACGATTCTGCTGTTTCTGGGACTCCTTCATACGGGTGATGAGATTGTTAATGGCAATTTCAATACTCTGGAGATCCTTGTCTCCCGTAGATATCTTTGCATTGGGAGATGTGGTAGATACATTATCGATGGCCTGCTCCAGACTCTGCATCTTTTTCTCGTTATATGTGAGATACTCAAAATTAGTCTTGCTGATCTGCTCAGCTCTAACCGCCAGGTCGTTAAGGGGCTTAAGCTTTTTCCGCACTCTGCCGGCTCCAAACATGGAGAAGAATAGGTTGATACCCTCTACAGCAAGGACTATGGCAATGAACAGCTTGTATTTACTGAAATCTTTTCTGAGGTAAAAGCTGTGAGTCTCTCCTTCATCCCAGTCTTCTATAATCTGATATACCGGACCATCATCTGAGACAAAAAAGTTTCTGTCATAGCTGTCGTAATCCACATGAACATAGCCTGTACCTGTCTCAATGGAGCCAACCGAATATTCACAGTTGTAAAAGTAGAGTCCCACTGAAGCAAGTGCTATCACTACATCTATACAAAAAAAGGCCCACAATTTATTGAACCAGTATCCTGCATGGATACTACCCGCTATCGATGAGACCTTTTTTTGATTTATGCTTAATTCTCTGTCTTTACTCATAATTAATTATCTTTAATCACATAACCGGCACCACGGACGGTCTGGATCAGTTTTATCTTGTATTTATCATCTATTTTTGTTCGCAGATATCTTACGTAGACATCGATGACGTTAGTCTCGCCTACATAATCATAGCCGCATACATCATTGAGAAGCTTCTCGCGGTTAAGTACGATGTTTTTATTTTCCATCAGTGTCTGAAGGAGTACAAATTCCCTGTTGGTAAGCTCTACCTCTTCGTCTCCTACCTTTACTTCATGTCTGTCTATATCAAGTGTCACACCGTTAATCGATAATTTTCTGGTTTCCTGTTCCTTTACGATACGCTTTTTAAGAGCTACTCTGATTCTCGCAAGGAGCTCCTCAATGGCAAACGGCTTTGTCAGGTAATCATCGGCTCCGGCATCAAGTCCGGATACCTTGTCCATAACAGCATCCCTTGCTGTCAGTAATATAATCGGCACTTCGCTCTCCTTGCGGACACGTCGGAGTACTTCAAGTCCGTTTAATTCGGGAAGCATGACATCGAGCACGATAAGGGAGTATTCGCCCGTAAGTATCTTATCAAGTCCGGACCTGCCATCGTGGACCTTGTCCACTTCGTAGCCCTCATGTTTAAGCTCAAGTTCTATGAACCTCGCTATCTTGACCTCATCCTCTACGACCAGTATCTTTTCCTTATTAGTGCTCTCAGCCAATGTCTTATCTCCTGATTATTTATTTTCGTCTTTGTTTTCGCTCTTTTCTTTATTAGCGTTTACTTCTTTAGCGAAATCGTTCTTGATGTTTGTGGCAGTATCTGAAGCCTTGCTGCATACATCATTTATATCGAAGCTTGTCTTCTCAAATCCGATGAACTTGTATCTGCAGTCAAAGAAGAGACCTACTACAAGGAGGGGAATCACTACCCAGAATGCGAAGAGGATTCCGATTACAAGTACGATAACAGGTACTGCAACAAACTTCTTGTCACCCTTTGTTACCTCAAATGTAGTATCGCAGCCCTTCTTAATGAGATCTACGAACCACTCGCCAAGCTTCTTCATAGTCTCACCGAATGATGAACCCTTGCATGATTTCTCATAAGACTTCTGGGCATTCTCAAATTCCTTTGATGATCTGCTGCCTGTAGTTGTGTACTTGGCGATATTCTCACCGTTGATCTCACCGAGTTTCTCAAGATATACAAGCGACTCGAGTACGTCGTAATCATTTGCCTTAAGTGCGGCCCATGCTCTCTCGTATGTCACTCCTGTTTTGCTTCTTAATAATTCTGCCTTTTCTACGTTATCCATTTTCTCGTTGTTGTTATTGTTGTTTTCCATAATGTTTTATCCTTTCCTTATTACACTTTTTGATTAATTTGGTTACTTATTTGTTTCTTATTTCGTTCAGCTGATGATATAAGAATACCAATCCAAAATTAATCAGTAATATGGAAAAGATTAAAACTAGATTAAAAAATACATATTTATTTTAAACTTTTAGTTGGGGTAAAACAACATTACCTTCGCTATAATGCTATAATATAGTAGAAACTCGTTTAAAGGACGGTTATTTAATTACATGAAAAGAGAAGATTTCCCCATAGATAATGGGCTTGTAGACGAATTTATTAAAGAAAATACAGGAAAATGGTCAGACAGTACCGTTTCCGATAAATACGTATATATTAATATGTCCATGGTCAGAATGCAGATGGCATGGGTAATGCCAAAGCTCCTGTATGCAAAAGGCGTGGCTGACAAGAAAAATGCCGGCTGCATAGCACTCACATGGGGAGAAAATGAAGCATTATCAAACCTCTTCGCATCTATGGGCATAAAGCATGTAAGCCTTGAAGCCATAAACAGAAAGGACTTAAAGGCCTTTTTCCAGGCAGGTTTTAAAACACTTGGCATTATGCTCTCATGCAAGACTGGTGAGGAATTTAAGAAAGTAAAACTCTGGGGTATCCCCGTTGGGCTCTCTTTATATGAAGATATCTTACGTACATCCACCATGTCCACCATCAGATCCCTTCGTAACAAGACTTGTGTTAAGAAGATTTTCCATCTGCTGTGGATGATGTATGCCCTTAAGGATTATATAAAGAAATATCCTGCATGCTTTAATATCGCAGATGACCTGGCTTATCATGAGTGGATGCAGTCAGCATTATTTGAAATAAGCGGAGCTAAAAGCCACAATGTCAGCGTTGTCGGAATGGAGGAAATATTATTAGATGATAAGCTCCATACCGTAAGGCGCGGTACCACAAGACACGAGGTATATAAGAATTTAATCGATTCCGTTACTGATGAGCAGGTAGCCATCGCGGACGAGACCCTGGCAAAACGTTTTGCCGGAATAAACGGCAGAGACATTGACAGACAGGCTTTTGCGGGAAAGAAGGTTCTATCAAAAGAAGATTTTGTAGCTAAATTCGGATTAGATCCTTCAAAAAGGACGGCTGTCATAATGGCCCATACTTTTACTGATGCAGTATTTAATTACGGTGTGTCTTTCTATAAAGATTACTATGACTGGCTGGAGAGAACATTAAAGATAGCAAGGGAAATTCCTGACGTTAACTTTATCTTAAAGCCCCATCCCACAAGGTCTGCATATCACGAGGACGAAGATTCCATCGAGATGATGTATGAGAGGCTTAAAGCTGATAACATATTCCTGCTGCCTGATGATGTGAGCGCGGAAAGCATAAAGAATATTGCCGATGCTGTAATCACAATCGGAGGAAATGCCGGTGCTGAATTTGCATGCCTTGGAATACCTGCAATCATTACAGGTAATCCTTATTATAAGGGATTTGGATTTACCCTTGAGCCTAGGACAGAGAAGGATTACAAATCATGCCTCATGAAGCTTCCGAAAATTAAGAGACTAAACGATGAGCAGGTTAAGGCTGCAAAGAAAGTCTTTTATCTTAATACAAACTATGTGGATGACACAAGATTCACAGATGAGTTTGCAGGGCTTCTTCAGGACGAATACAAGAAGATGCAGGATGAGATGAACGTAAAATACTTTGAGAGCAACAAAGGTACAAAGGATTACAACGACATTATCCTAAAGTGCATCATAGAATACGAAAAAACCCACAACCTTGAAGATTGTGAGTTTTACAGGAAAGGTTACAGTATTTCATAAAAGGGCATGGCTTTCAGGCCATTGCCTTTTTATATAGCTCTTCTATATCTGATTTTGTTGTAGATCTTGGGTT
>JAEEGL012328314.1_pt1 | contig 14664 bp, 2 predicted proteins | sample 9134231 | NCBI WGS metagenome assembly JAEEGL01 (sample SAMN16246548, study PRJNA631951) | gut metagenome | biome: gut microbiome; feature: rumen; material: fiber-attached | host: Bos | place: Iran: Karaj | collected 2018-10 | reverse complement strand
CGTGTGATTCGTCACACGGCTTTTTTCGTGTTTCCCCCACGGAATCCCTCCTCAAACCGTCTTCAAGAGACGCCATTGAGAGACACATCTCTGGTCTTCTCCCGCCAAACCGTCTCTTCATCTCTGATTTCTTTTCTCGGAGGTGTGTCGAAGCCCCAGATTAGTCTATTAGTGTTGTTTCTCGGGGGTAATGAGAAAACAACTGTCTATTTCAGCGAAACACCGTTGTAATAGTCACTTGATGTATTATTTTATAATGGAGATTTTGTGTTGTCATCTTAAAAATGGCAATCTTATCCATTAACTAGGATAGATTTCTTGAAAGGGAGTTGTCTCTGATATGAGGATTGCATTGACACCATTGGCATATGGTTTTCCTTGCCAACCTCAATATGTCAGTCTGCGAACTTAGACAAGTAGTATGAATGCCAAAGGATGTCTGTGATAATGCAGAAGAGAACAGATACAAAAGAATGTCGAGATGAACAGTTTTAAATCACAAATCTCCTCTTTTCTGCAAGAGTCCACCTTGTTGTTGACATCCTGGCTTTCCCAAACTCTACCCAAAATCAGCAAAGACTGGTGGAGTGAACTTGTATTGCCAGCCCTTTCCTTCCAGCAAAAAGAGCGAGTTGAACATTATGGCATAAACTCCATAGAACATTTTGACCTTGCCGCACTACTGAGAATCCTAGACAAGAACTGGTATTCTTTTGTTGAGATGTTTCCCTGGGAACAGCAGGTTAGAAATTATATCAAGGAAGTGCAGACCATTCGAAACAAGTGGGCCCACATAGATTCCACAGTAGTTTTGCCTGAAAACGTATATAGAGACTGCGACACATTGGAACGAATGCTCATTTCCATTCTTGGTGAAACTCCCTTAAGTCCAGAAATAGCTTCCTTCAAAAAAGAGCTGATATGCCATTCCCAAGGAGTAGAGTCTGCAAGAGCCACTGTTGCGTCGGTTAATTTGCCCAATGACATGACCACTGGCATCATTGGCCCAGGAAGCATGATTGCGGTCAAAAGCACTCCTGGCAAAATTGGCGTCATCATTGAAAAGAAAGAGCAGACTCCTGAAAACAGATACATTGTTTTCATCGACAATCGCAAAATCACCTATTTCGAATCGCAAATAGAACTTCTAAAGCTTAACGATTCGCCAGAGATCAAGGCAAAGAAACATATTGACAGCATCCTTACATCAGCTCTGTTTTCCCATCCTTCGACGGATATCCTGTATTCCCTAAACTCGGCACGGATAGATTTTGTCCCATATCAGTTTCGCCCGGTGTTGAAACTCATTCATTCAGACAGACCGCGCATTCTGATTGCAGACAGCGTTGGCGTAGGAAAGACAATAGAGGCTGGACTGATTATGCGTGAACTGCAAGTCAGAAGTTCAGCGGAGAAGATATTGATCATCTGCCCGAAACCACTTGTCACGGAAAGGAAATGGGAACAGGAGATGAAGCGGTTCGATGAGGACTTCATTTCCATGGACGGGAAAACACTAAAATACTGCATGAATGAATGCCGAAGAGATGGTGTCTGGCCCAGGCGCTATGAAAAAATCATCGTTCCGTATTCTCAATTGAACGAGGACACGCTATACGGGGATGGTCAGAATGCAGGCCTAGCACAACTCGCACCTCCCCCACAGTGGGATCTTGTCATAGTGGATGAGGCTCATCACATCAGGAACAGCAATACACAGGCATACGAGAATGTCAGTTTCCTCTGCGAAAATGCTGAAGCAGTGGTCTTTCTTACAGCCACGCCTATCCAGATGGGCAATCAGGATCTCTTCAATCTTCTGTCCTTAATCCGCCCCGATATTGTAATTGATCAGGCATCATTCATGCATTTGCTGGAGCCGAATCCGTTCATAAACTCGGCTATTTCCGCGATTCGCTCTAATGACAATAACTGGATGAGCAAGGCGAAGCAGGCGCTTCTGAAAGCCGTTCAAACAGAATGGGGACGTGAGGTCCTGTTGAGAAATCCCAACTTTGAAAAGGCAGTGAGGATTCTGTCACAAGAAACAATCCCCCCCGAGGAACGAATAGAACTTCTTTCAACCGTTGAAGAGTTCCATACTCTTTCGAGCATAATCAACAGGACAAGGCGGCGTGACATCGGAGACTTCACTGTTCGCAAACCTATAACGGTCGAAACAGTGATGAATCAATCGCAAAGAGGACTATATGAAAAGTTGATGAACTTTGAGGCCACAGCATTGAAAATGCTGCATGGCAGCAGATGTGTCGCTTTTCTAATGAGCACATTGAAACGTCAGGCTGCCAGTTCCGTTTATGCATTAGCCCCATTTGTCTCCGATCTGCTCAGCAGGAGAATGCAGATGCTGGAAGAAATAGCATGCGAGGCGGGGATGGACATTGAAAACGATGCGGTTGAAGAAATATCCGCGCTTGCTCAGACATTGCTACGCGATGTCCAGGATTTGCCTCCTGAAGATGAAAAACTGAATGCGCTGCTAAAGATTGTCAAAGACAAACAGGGGTTTGAAAACAACAAATTGATGGTTTTCAGTTCATTCAGGCATACACTTTCTTATCTGCACAGGAAACTTCAATCAGTGGGCATACGCGCCGATGTCATCCATGGCGGTGTTCCGGATGAAGAAAGAGTGTCAATCAGACGAAGATTTGAACTTTCCAGGAACATGAAGAATGCGCTTGACGTCTTACTGTTCTCGGAAGTGGGCTGCGAAGGTCTTGATTACCAATTCTGCGACACAATGGTCAATTACGACCTGCCCTGGAACCCAATGCGGATTGAGCAGCGCATAGGTCGTATTGACAGGCGCGGACAGAAAAGCGAAAAGGTACTTATTTACAATCTGATTACAAATGGGACCATTGACGCCGACATCTATTCCCGCTGCCTTATAAGAATCGGCGTGTTCGAGCATTCCATAGGGGAATGCGACGAGGTGCTTGGAGAAATCCAACATGACATAGAATCCATAGCATCGGATTACCAGTTGTCGTCAGAAGAGAAAAGAGTCAAATTCCAACAGCTGGCCGACAACAATTTGAGGAAGGTCAGAGAGCAGCAGAGAATAGAGGACGCCGCCTATGAGTTTTTTGGTCTGAACATCCCCGGCAGACAGTTTGCAACTGATATCAACAAGGCCGATAACTACTGGTTGCGCCCCGATAGAATCAAGGATTTGATTGAGAACTATATCTCCGACCTCAATGGAAACGACAATCAGTTTATCACCGGCAATGGATTAATAAAAAACCTTAGAATGCCTGTGGAAACGAGAAGCAAATTGCTTACGGCATTGCAAGAGGCTAATTTTCATAAAACATCCGTATTCCACGCATTCGAAAAGTATCTCAAGGGTGAGGAGCCTATACGCCGTGTCACATTTGACACAAAGACAGCATCCGACAACAGAGACGTTGTCTTCATCAACCCAGTTCATCCACTCACTGTACTGGCTGTTAAGCATTTCGCTCTTTCAAGCCCAGTTTTTACATCTTTGAAGGCTTACTCTGAAAACATTGAAACTGGCGATTATCCATTTATAATCTACGAATGGGAATACCAGGGAATGAAACCAGAAGTGAAGTTGATGCCCATATGCTCCAACGAGAGACTTCAAGGCTCATTCTTTGAGCTTCTTGAAAGCGCGGAGGATTTGCCAGATGGCCAAATTCCAGTCCAGGAAGAGATTGATTTTCTTGATGACATTCAACAGCAATTATGGAAACAATCCCTAGAAGAATATAAGGCCGATGCCAAGAGAATATACGATTTCAAGTCAAGCAGTCTCGCGGCCAGTATTCAGGCTCGACTTGCCTTGGTTAATGAACAGCTGTCAAGAGCGACAAATGCAAAAATAAGGTTCATGCGCCAATCCCAACTGAAGAACATTGAAAGGGACTACGGAATAAAACAGGCTGGACTTGACAGTTCTCTTAAACAGATTGACATCAGAATGATTCCATTGGTCTACGGGACACTGCGAATCGAGGGGAAATGACTATGAATAACGCCAAACTTGCATTTGTAAAACACTGGTATGATGTTCGCAGCCCGCAGAAGAACACCCCTGAAACTATCAGTGACCTGCATCGCTCAATCAAGGCGTTGTCTGACAAATTATATAGCACCAAGACGCATTTCCTCCTTGAACTCATCCAGAATGCAGATGACAATTCTTATCCAAAGGGAGTCGAGCCAGAATTGACATTCCGTCTGTCGAGCATAAATCTAGAGGGCAGAACTCAGGAATGTCTATGCATCCAAAACAATGAGATAGGTTTTTCAGAGGAGAACCTGAAAGCCTTGTTCCAAGTCGGAGCCTCATCGAAAAAGAAGAAAGACGGTTTCATAGGTGAAAAAGGCATAGGCTTCAAATCTGTCTACAGTATATCAGATTGTCCGTATATATTCTCTGTCGGATACCAGTTTAAGCTTCCAAAGGAATGTGATATGGGCAATGGGGTGTCATTGGGATATATCGTGCCCGTTTGGGTGGAGAAGACTCCCGAAATCAGCATGTCAAATACGAATATCATCCTTCCAATAAACACAGATTCGATTTCGATTGACGAGTTGTCAAGAGAGCTGTTCCAGACAAGCCCTGAATTGATTCTGTTCCTAAAAAAATTGAACAAAATCACAATAATACAGGAGGAAGAAGTAGGAACTACAAGATATGTCATTTCAAGGAAGTTTGACAGCAATCGCGAAATCGTGACTTTGGATAGCGAGGAATGGTTTGACGATTGTCTTAAAAGCAGTGAATCAACCTCATTCCTGTACAAAGTCAAGGAAGTCGAAAAACCTAACAATATCAACATTGATGAACGCGAAGGGGTTCTGTCCAGGGAAATATGCATTGCCATTCCTCTGGACGATGATGCTTACAACGGGAAACTGTTTGCATATCTACCTGTAAAGGACGGGACAGGCTTCCCCATTCTCATCAATGCTGATTTCATCCTGACTAGCTCCCGCGAAAATGTGGCAAGCAACAAATGGAATGACTGGCTGTGGAATGAGATACCTTCTTTTTTTGCTGAGATTATAGAGGATGTAATGTGCGATGATTCATATTCGATAGAGCAGAAGCAGATTATATTCTCCCACATTCCAACAGATGCAGACGATCCCAAATTCCAAAAACTCATCGCCCCAATATATGACATGCTTAAGCAGACAAAATGTGTTCTCGCTTATCAATCAAATAATGCGGAGTTTCCCGAGAATTGTCATTTGGCTTCATCCAAAGTCAAAAACATTCTTTCTATCCTAAATTGGTCTCCGTCTGAAGATTCTCCAGTTCTCGTATCTGATGCTCTTGACACCTATAGTCATATATTAAAGAAACTATGTATTCCTATGATATCAAAGAGTGATGTCCTTGACTTATTCAGTCAGGATTTTATAAATGGACTTTCCAATCAAGAGCTTATACAATTCTATATGTTCCTCAAGAATGAGAAGTATGACGACCTTGACAATTATTCTTGGGTACCCGTAACAGCTTATAATGGCAAGGCAAAAATGGCGGGAGCCGCAGATGATGGACCAATCTACTACCCCCTTGAATCGCAAAATGAATTATCTGGACTTGTTGGAAAGGAATTCATCAAACTTAATTTTATGCGAGAATCTTTCTATGAGGCTATTAAAAATAGTACTCATTCAAAAGAGTTATTTGCCTTTTTGCAGCAAACCTGGGAAATATTCTCGTTTAATAGGAAGAATTACTGCATTGACCTTAATCGAAGTTTGAACAAGGATTTTCCAGGTACCGATAGGCAGTTTATTGAAATATCTGAATATATTATCAATGAAGAGGAATTACCGACTGTATTTGTCACGAACAATGGACGTGTTGATGAAGAAGATACTCAATTGGTCGTATCGCCAGATTATCAGGAAGATGGATGGGGAATAATCTGGGAAAACCAATCATCAAGGAAGCATATCACATACCTTACAGGATATTCTTCTATTTTTCAGCAGAAGTTGCTGGAGAAAGGCATAATTATGCTATTTCCACTATTTGAGGTTAGTCGTTATAGTTATTCTTCATCATCACCCGCTGCCAAACGTGTTTATTACGAGGCAAGAAAACAAGCGGCTTACTCGCGGTTAGATGAGACAGTGGCCTATTTTCCAATTATACCTTCCAAGATTCTGTCAGTTTTTTCTGGCACAATTGTCAATGCATTAATCCATTTTTGGACTTTCGCATTTGATAATTACGATAATTATATTGATACTGAAAAACATGACAAATATGTATATTTGGGACTAAAGTGCGAAGCTTCATACCAAAATAGATTTTGTTATAAAGAAAAAGACTATTCAGATTTGATGGACTTCCTTATGGACAAGTCTTGGCTCCCAACTACAAAAGGTCCTCAAAAACCAGGCGAAGTATGGTGTAAAACGGCAGAAATCGAAGGAGTGTTTGGCGATACCGTGCCTTACCTTAGTACATCCCTACCATCTGAAATCATTTCATTTTTCGGTATACATGACAGACTGACATCCGATTGTCTATACAATTACATAATTGAACTATCAAATAGCAAGAAACAAATAGGGACTGAACTAGCTAAAAAATTATACAAGATATGCGATACGTATAATTTGAGTTCTAATATGGATTATATGGCGGATAGAGATTCAGAGGAAAAACTTATTTATGTGCAAAATTCCCCTAATTTATGGTACAATGCAAATGAGTGTTTGTGGAATGATGAATCAATGATTCTGGGGTCTTCATTTCAGTATTTATCAAAGCACTATCCCATAGAACTTAGATCATTCTTCATAAGCTTAGGTGTTTTGGAAAAACCAGATGCTGAAACATATTTGAAATGTTGGGAATTAGAACAAAAACATAATAATCAACTAGCAAAGCCGAAGTTCACTGCATTATATCAAAAACTATTTGATAATTACGCAGAAATACCTAAAGATAAATGGCATTCATTTGTCAATAAAGAAAAACTGGTTAATTTATCTGGTATTTTTGCGCATCCAAAGACATTTGTGTTCAACGACAATGCCTCGTTGGCTAAAGTCTTTGAAGAAGCATCAGAGATAAATATCGCCTATATACCTCCACAATATAAAGCATCCTTACTGAAATGGGCAGAGTTTTATAGTGAGTTTTCAGTTAAACCTGTATCGCAATGTGTGAAATCTAATCTAGCTGGCAATCAAGCGCGGAAAGAATCTCTTGATCTAAACAATGCCATATTAACCCCGCAGAGCATTGCCATGATTGCCACTTGGATTCATGAACTTTTCCCTAACGATTACACAACGATAACGTCAAAGGAAAGCGTTATAAGACAACTCGATAAGTTTGTTATTTTCGATACAAAGAAGCCTATCAATGTAGAATATCATTTACATACTGGAAAAGTCACTATTTCTAGGCTAGCACAAAGAACAGTCTTTTTGGATATCGTAGCGCATGAGATCTATTGTAATTTCAATGATGAAGAATGGAAACGCATTCTAGCTTTAGAATTATCTCAATACCTTGCTATTGGACGCCAATTAAAGGGGTTAGACTCCTTTATAGAAACAGTTTTGGGAAGTTCAAACCTACACAGAATCGAAGATAAGAACTGGCAAGTGCCCAGTGAGTTCAAATATCTTTTGTCATCAGGTCAAGAAGAAGAGAAGGAAGAAGGTTATGAAAGTGATGATGGTAATTCTTTCTCTGAAACTCAACATGGTACTATGGGGGGAACAACGGGAAACTCAGTAAGCATACTGGCGAGTGTGGGAGCGTCACAAGAAGAATCTATGCTTGACAATCACCCCCAAGAACAAGAATCAAAACCCATTCATTCAGTCATCAATAATTCAGCATGTGAATTGCAAAGAAAACCTGATATATTACAAGAATCAGATTCTGCACAAGATAACACTTCCATAAATTCAACACCATCAGGAATTAAGGTTCTAGATGAACACGATGCCACTGACTCCAATCCATTGATTATTCAGAAATCGAAACAACAGAAAGAAGCAAATGTTCATTCTGATAATTACGACCTTGATGCTAAAATTAAGACTTTCAAGCAACCACAAACAGGATCTTTTGTTCGTGGTGATGACAATGAAAATTTAAAAAAGCAGTGTAATGAAGACTTTGAAAGCCAGGAAGATATAATTGATAAACGTCCTAATTATGCAGAAGCGATGAATGAGAAATTTTCTCGTCAAGGCATAGATAATGACAAGTCTTATATACAAGATGAATTGGAAGAGGAACAATTGACTTCGGAAATGCGCCAAAGACGACAAACGCAGGTGGCAAATGAAATCCGCAACATGCAAAAAGGTTATTCGTCTAAAAAGGAGGAAGAATCTAGACGTAATACTGGAAAAAACTACTCGGGACGTAGTTCACAAGAGCCGTCCGACTGTGCCAAGATTCTATTTGACATGCCTGATAATGCGTTATCTCTGGAAGAAGAGATGGTCTTGAGAAGTTTTGCAAAGGACAATGATTTCAGATCAAATATGAGAGTTATGCTTGCCATTGCCCAGAAAAATAATCCAATGGTACGCGCACAATTGGAGGAGCATTACCATGGAAGATGCCAAATATGTCATCATACTTGGCAAATGGCCAATGGAAAACCTTTTTGGATTGCAGCCTATCTATTGCCTCGGAGCAAGGGAGGGGTTGCCCACCCAAGCAATGCCATTTGCCTTTGTGCGGAACATTTTGTTCAATGGCTGCATGGAACCATGAGCACCCAAATAGATTTTACGGATATCATCCAGAGCATTCCAGAAGATGATCCCCATCCTCAAATTCACTTCCAACTTGCAGGAAAACCCGTTACCCTAACATATTCTCAACGGCATTTTTGCGATTTGCGAACATTGTTACAAGTGTTTGGTGGTAGCACTGCCCCGTGGCAATTAAATAACAACTCCGAAGAGCAGAATAAACCTCAACCCAGTCCACTACCCACACTTCAAATTCCTAAGCAACCTGATGCTGTTCCCAAAAAGAAGAACCAAACATTTACGTCTTTTGAAGAATTAAGCGACTTCCTCAAAAAGAAATGATGAATAACGGTACGCGATACCAAAAATGAGACACTTTCCAGTGGAAAAATCCCTTTTCCCGGAGCGGACCGCCGACACTAGGAAATACGCCAGCCAGTCATCATCCATCAAATTTGGTGATTTTCAGATTGGCTTATATTTATGGCTAAAAAATGTTAGATTTTAGGCAAAGATACACTAATATTATTTAGTAATATATCAGACACAGGGCATATTACATCCAATGGCGCGGGGTACTAAATAGCAGTCAAGCACGGCTTGCAACAGAGAGGGGGGATTGGATTTCTCTTAAAGTGCTCCACCATCCTTTTCCAGCCGTGTAGTTTCCTGCACGGCTTTTTTCGTATTTCCCCCACAAAATCCCACCTCAAATCGCCTTCAAGAGATGCCATTGGTGGACACATCTCTGCACTTCTCTCAGCAAATCGTCTCTTCATCTCTGATTTCTTTTCTCGGGGGTGTGTCAAAGCCCCCGATTAGACACAGCAGACGCAAGCGTAGCGAAGCGGATAGTCTGATAGCGTGAAGCGCGGCTCTATCCGCCTTCGCCAATGCTACAGCAGGACAAAGGCGCAAAGCGACGACAGGTCTCCCTTTTTGAGGCTCGGAAACGTTAGCATGCCAGTCCGCCCGTCCCGCGCCCGTCGTCACCAGCCGAGGCCCTTCTTGATCTTCTTGGCGCGCTCGGAGTGCTGGAGGCTCAGGGCCTGGAACGTCGTATCGAGCTCGTCGATAGTCCCTACGAGGCCGATGCCGCCAGTCACGGTGCGGATCGCCTCGTCGGCATCGTAGAGTGGCATCTCCATCCGTCCGATCTTGCCACAGACATCTGATATCTGCTTGTACTTCTTGTGCGTCTTCGTGAGTCTTTCCAGCTTGACAAGGTCGGATTTCGCAAGGGTCTTGCCCTGGCGCATAAGGTTCTTCTCTGCCGTCTTGAGCACCATGATCTCTTCCTCGAGTGCGGGCAAGTACTTGACGGTCAAGTCCTTGTTCCAACCGCGAGACGCCTCGTAGAGACCCACCATCTTCGGGTGCTGCTTCGTCGCCTGCATCTCGATTGTCTTGATGCGCGAGACGTCCATCATCTGCTGGATGTCGGAGGTGCTGGAGTTCAGTATCATCTCGCGCATCTGCTGCGCGTTCCCCGAGGCATCGAGTATCTTCTTGTTGCGGTACGCCTCCTTATTGCCAGAAAACGTCACGTTGACGAACGACTTCTCCGGGTCATGGCCAGTTATCACCCTATGCGCGTCATTGACACACTCCTGGAGGTTGTCCGCGTATTCATACTTGGAGGCGTACTTTCCATTGCGCGTGATCTTCATGCCCTTCTCCTCGACCAGTCCGAGGTCGAAGTCCATGCCGACATCGTGGCTCGTGCCGTGGCGGAACGACTGGAGCTTTTGGTCGCTAAAGCCCCTGTTCTTCATTTCGTAGAGCGCACGGCCCTGGACTAGCTCGTGAATCGTATCGGTGACCTCCGCAAAGTCCTTGCTCGTGCCCTTGGCGATCAACTTCTTGTCATACTTGAGCATCCCCTTTGCGAGAACGTTCTCGTTCACCGCCCCCGCAGCGTTGAACATCTTGTGCCGCGCCTCAATGATGGCCTCGGGATTGCCCAAGGTGTCTTTGATCTTGTCGTACGCCGCCTTGGCCTCCTCAAACTGCTCGACCTTCTGCTTGGCGAAGTTGGTCTCGAAGAACGCCGCGTTTACATCGGACGCCTTCGGTTTCTTCGTGGCGAGCTTCGGCGAGGGCTTCCAATTCCTCAGCTTCTCGGTATCAAACGAGTTCCAGCAGCCAGTCGTGTCGTCAGGCCCCTTCATCTTGCCGAGGAGGTAGGGGATGCCGAAGTTCATGGCGAATGAGATCTCGCCCTTCTTGAGCATCTCTTTCACGCCGCCCTCCTTGTATCCCTGATAGGCATCGTAACCGACCTCGAACACCTCGTGATACTGCCGCGCCGCCATCTCGACGCCCTTCCAGACGCCGCCCTCTATAGTGCCCTCCGTGAACATGTACAGGCAGGCAATTCCCTTGGATGCGCCGATTCCCAGCCCTCCGTCGGCGAGAGAGATGGTGACGTCGCAGATCGTCTTGACTTTCTCAAGGCGCTCCACGCGGTCGGCAGTCGCGATCGCATAGTCCTCGGCCATTGCTTGCTTGAACTCGAGATTGCCCATGAAAATTTTCTCCATTGAGTCGCCAAGCTTGCGCCATGCAGCGGCGTTGTCAGGCTCGCCTGAGGATATCTTCTCCATGATGGACCACGCCTTCTCCTGCTGGGAGACCGACGGCAACTTGTTAACAAGCTGCTCGGCACGCTTGCGCGCACGATTGGCCTCCTCGATTTCCGCCACCTCACGGGCACAGCTCTCACGCACCTGCATAATGCCCATGTCGTCGAACGGCGTGCGGGACGCCTTGAACACTCCCGTCTGCTCGGCGCGAATCCTGTCCTGCTCATATATCTTGTTGGATTCCTGGCAAATAATCGACCACTGTATCGACTTGCGCTCGGCCTCGCTCTTAGCTTCAGAAAGCTGGCTCTTCAGACGCGAGATGTTGCCGTCGATGAACTTGATGTTCTCTTGGTGAAACTTGATCGCCTCCTCCCTCGCCTTGGCCTCTGCAAGGCGCTCGGCCTGGGACGCGCTCATCTCGGGCGCCTTCGACTCGGCCAACGCGTCGGGGACGTCGCTTTTCCAGGCCGCAACCGCCTCTTCGCGATACTTCGCGTCGAGGCTGTTGGCAATCTCCCTTGCCTTGGCTGCGTCCATCCACTTCAGCCTGTAGCGATAGCGGACCGTCTTCTCGCTGCCGACTTCATCACCAAATTTCGGCAGCACGGTGAAGAACACGTCCTTCACGACAGGTGTCGAAAAGCCCATCGACACCGAAAGCTTGCCAACACAGTCCGTCCCAGCCGCGAACGTCTCGCTCGTGCGGCCCATCTTGTTGTCTTTGTCGTCCTCGCCGAAGAACCCGCCGAGTGAAATACTGTTATCTACCTGACGCTCTCTGCCAAACGATGCCTCAATTGCGCACGTCTCGGACTTCAGCTCGTCCTTGATGCGGCATGGCTTGAACTTGACGGTCGGCAGGATGTCGATGACGCACGGCTCGTTATCCATGACACGCATAACGGTTGTCGGGCAGAGCCACTTGACAAGGAAACTCGCCTCCGCGAAGTCGAGGTCCATGCGCGCTCCCTTGCGCGTGACAAAGTACACCTTGTAGTCGCTGGCCTGGTCGAGGCAGTTCTTGTTGCCGTGGTCGGCCCACACGTATTCGCTGTACGGTCCCTGCGGCTGGCTGTAAGTCGTGCCGCTATACCTGCTGTCACTGTCGTACTTGGTGCTGGGAATATACACGCCAATGCTCATCTTCTTGCCAGCCGTGACTGGCTTCTCGTTTTCGTCGTCGCGGGTAGGATTTATTTCGACGGCCCCCTTGACTTTCTCCCCATCGTTCCTCGGCTCTGGGTCCATCCGCTCCATGTCCTTACGGTATTCGAAGGGCCTACGGGCGTCTCTCGGGCGCGAATTATCTCTGTCAGGGTGCTGTACGACGACGAGGTTGTGCTTCGCGGCGGAACCCGTCTCCCGCGAAGCCATGGTGGCCCCCTCCAGAACGTAATACATGTCGTATGGTGGCGGCGCGTCGCGGAACGGCGAGCCATTGGCAATCCTGTTGAACTGCTCCTTCGCCTTCGAGAACTTGTCCGATACCTCCTTGAATCTCTTCTCTGCCGTTTTCTTCTTTTCCTCAAGCGTGCGCCCTGTCTTAGTCCCTTCCGCGTTCTCGTCGGACATCGGCAGGATCAATGGGCAGTCGCCAGTACGGCGGAAGGCCGTTGTCTTATAGCAGTGTTTGACGACGTTGGTCTTCTTTCCGTCCTGCTCTACGAAGGAGGTGGTATGCTCGCAATAGAGCAGCACGTTCCTTCCGTCTGGATCTTTCGCCGCCTTCAGCGCGAACCTGTCCGCATCGCCATCCTTCCAACTGCGGTACGACGCAAACGACCCATCCCCTTCGGACTCGAACCAGTAGTCCCTGCTGTCGGATTTGCCCCGCGTCTTGTCCGCCTTCTTGTCGGTAAAACGCTTGGAAGCCTCGTGACCCTCTCCATATATGTAAACGAATACAAGGCCGTCCTTGCCGAACTGCGTCACAGGCTTGATGACAAGCTTTTTCTGGTCGAAAAGGGATGCGCCGAGGAGTCCGCCGCCAGTTCGCTTGACGAGTTTCCACTCTCCTTCCGTGCCATCTGTACGATTGTTGGAACACCAAGTATATTCTACGTATCTCTCGTAGGGTTCCCATTCGCCCTCAATCGTCTCGTCCTCGACATCGCCGCCAAACGCGAAGTAGTCCTTGATCGTTTTTTTCGCGGCGGTGTAGTCGGAGGCATCGGCCTTCTTGAGCTCCGTGGCGTTCGGCATGGGACCAAGTGCAGTGTAGCTGCTGCGAAGCTCTTGGAGACGGGCGTCCAAAGCGCTCATTCCCGCGAGGATGTCTCCAGCCTCACGCATCTTGTTGTGTACCGCATCGTAAAGCCCGAGCCTTCTCGCTGTGTCAACCTCGTTTAATGTCTCGTCGTAGCTGGCGATTTTGGAGAGCAACGCCATCTTCACGCGGGACATCTCCGCGACGATGGGCGATGCCTTGCGACACCATTCGAGCACATTCTCGGCGGGATATTCAAGCGCCTTGTTGAAATCCGCGTCGAACTTCTCCTCCGCCTCCTTCGTCATGCAGCCGACAAGCTCCCTCATCGCCTCGCGCAGGTTGATGACGGCGGCGCGGTAGGTGGCCTTGTTCATGAAATCGTCGGCGATGTACGGCGGCACGATTGTCACCTTCCCGCCGCGGGGGATGTCTTTCAGCGGAGGCAGCTTCGCGAACGCCTCGTCGGCGGCCTTCATCTCGTCTTCAGAGGGAATACAGGAAGCCGGATCCGTAGCCTCTGCCGCCGCTACGGCCTCTTCGAGTTCGCGGCGAAGCCGCATCTCGTAGCTCTCGCTGCCTTCCGTCTTGCCAACCTTGTCATTGGCGGAATCATTGTTCGCGAGCTTACTCCTGCTTTCCTCCGACCACTTCAGCGTGTCATTGTCGTTCGCGTCCTTGGCAAGTTTTTCAAGGAGGTCAACTAGTTTCCCGATGCCAGGCTCGCCGAGTTTCGTCTCGACATACGCCTTCAATGCAGGGATCTTCTCGGCTGCGGAAAGCCCGTCATCAGCCGTGAACATGTCGAGCATCTCCTGCAGCTCGGTGCTTAGCGCGGCATCAGTCCGCGCCCTACCGTTCTCAACTTTCAATTCTCGGTTCTCAATTCTGGATTCGTCACTCGCCGCAGCTTTCACCATGTCATCGAAAGGCAGCCAGCCACCGCCGTTTACCGAAATGGAAACGGCGTAGGGGATTCTCGTCTTTCCCTTGTTGCCATACGTTCCACCTGTATCTCCAAAAACGAGCGTGAATTTGTGCAGACCCGCCGTGGCCTCCCATGAGCTTTTCCGCGCCACATCGTCCTTGGAGTTCTTGACGAGCCACTTT
>JAEEGL012242517.1_pt1 | contig 14664 bp, 11 predicted proteins | sample 9134231 | NCBI WGS metagenome assembly JAEEGL01 (sample SAMN16246548, study PRJNA631951) | gut metagenome | biome: gut microbiome; feature: rumen; material: fiber-attached | host: Bos | place: Iran: Karaj | collected 2018-10 | reverse complement strand
TACTATGCAGCCATCGTCTGCGCGATCCTGCCTTTCATGGCACTGTATCCTTTCCTTCAGAAGTACTTCGTGAAGGGTGTGAACATGGGTGCCGTGAAGGAGTGATCCCATTTTATCCGGATCAGAACTGTTAACGAAATCAAATCCGAAAGACTAACATTCAGAGCCGGACGCCGAGAAAAACGGCTTCCGGCTCTGATTCTGTCGGAAGGCAGGGATTTGCCCCGCTTTGCGACAGAATCAGAGCAGACGGCTTGGAGGAAAAACAGTATGAGAGTGATTTTCTGGGCAGGAGATTCCACCAACACCTGCAATAAAGCGCACAGATTTCCCCAGACAGGGATCGCGCAGGCCTTTGACCGTTTTACAGCACCGGATGTGGTGATCTACGACCATGCGGTGAACGGCCGCAGCACCAAAAGTTTTATCGATCAGGGACGGCTGGCCACGATCTACGACGAGATCCGAAAAGGGGATTTTCTCTTTATTCAGTTTGCCCATAACGATGAGAAAGAGACGGATCCGGAACGTTACACGGATCCCGATACCACCTTTATCGAAAACCTGGGAAAGTTTGTAAATGTTGCCCGGAATAAGGGGGCATATCCCCTGTTTATCACGCCTGTGGAACGGCGGACCTTCGGAGAGGACGGCAAATTAAAGCCTTCCCTGCACACACCCTATGTGGAAGCGTATAAAAAGGCAGCCGTGAAGTTTGATGTACCGCTTATCGACCTGTGGAAGATCAGCAGAGAGTGGATCGAGACTACCGGAGATGAGCCCACGAAAAAATACTTCATGCACATTGCTCCCGGGGAAGTCGCCTGGCTTCCGGAGGGACTTTCCACGGATAATACCCATTTGAAGTACGAAGGCGCCATGAAGTTCTCGGAACTTCTGGCAACGGAACTGATCAAGCTGCCGGAGCCCTACGGCTCTCTGGCGGATCCGGACGTTCTTGCGGAACTGCGATTGCAGAAGGACTTTACGGAAAACAGAGCAGATAAGGATGTGGCGGATGAAGAAAAACTTTACTAATCCCGTACTGTTTGCGGATTATTCCGATCCCGATGCGATCCGCCTGGGAAACCTGTATGTGATGACCGCATCTTCCTTTAACTATACCCCGGGTCTGCCCATTTTATTAAGTTATGATCTGGTAACCTGGACCCTTTGGGACCATGCAGTGGAGAACCTGGGAACAGGGTTTGAAAAGCCCCGGCATTCGCAGGGGGTCTGGGCACCCTCCATCCGGTTTTTTGATCATAGGTTGCACATTTATTATGGCATGCCCGATGAAGGTTTATTTGTGGTCAGAAGTTCTAAGATCGATGCGGAAAAGATCCGTAGCTTTGAGGATTTTCAGCCGAAGTGGGAGCCTCCCGTGTGCGTGCTTTCCGGGAAAGGTCTTATCGATCCCTGCCCCTTTGAGGATGAGGATGGAAAGCGGTATCTGATCCACGGGTACGCCAAGAGCCGCATCGGATTTAAGAGCGTTCTTGGAATTTTTGAATTGTCCGGGGACGGCCTGCGTGCTGTTTCCGAAGACAAGTTTTTATGGAATGGAAACCTGGTGGATTCTTCCATGCGGGAAAATATCTCTTTGCAGTTCCGGGGCGGAGTAGGAGAAAAGCCGGATGAAAAGACGGCGCCTTCCGTTACGGTGGAAGGCCCGAAAGTCCTGAAGAGGGACGGATGGTATATCATTCTTGCCCCGGCAGGAGGCGTTACCTTTGGCCATCAGCTATGTCTTCGTTCCAAAGACCTGTTTGGCCCTTATGAGTGCAAAGTAGTGCTTCATCAGGGGAATACCCGGATCAACGGTCCGCATCAGGGAGCCCTTGTAGAAACGCCTTACGGAGAAGAATTCTTCCTGCATTTCCAGGACCTGGGACCCTACGGACGGATCTGTCATCTGCAGCCCGTTACATGGAAAGACGGCTGGCCTGTCATCGGAGAAGCGGACAAAGAAGGCGTGGGTACGCCCACCGGTTCCTTTGAGATGGAAACGGACGGACCGGGGGATGCTGCGGCAACCGGAGCCGGACCGGCAGCAGGAAATGCCCGGATAAGCCGAGAAAACAACACCTATGAAGGCGGCATTGCGCCCGTATCTTCTTATGAAAACCTGATCGATGAAACCGGAAGGATCGACCTCCACTGGCAGTGGATGGGAGATCACAGACCTGAGTTTTACGAGATCGAAGCAGAAAACGGGGATAACACGGAAGCTTCCGGAAAGAGGCTTACTCTGTATGCGGTAGATCCGTCAGATGGTCCCGATCCCGTGTTATGGAACTGCAGTAACGTTCTCACAAGAAAACTGGACAGACCGGAATTTACGTTGGACGTGGAACTGGATCTGCGAAACCTGACACCGGGAGATCGTACAGGATTGATGATGACCGGCGGTCAGTACAGCTTTCTGGAATGCAGGATCCGGGAAAACGGAGAAAAGGTGCTCTGCCTGGGAAACAGTAAGGGCGGAGACAGGGATAAAACGGAAGAACTCACGGAACTTCGCATGCTTCCGGAAAATGTGGGAAGCGTAACCTTCCGTATGGACTATCATCTGTCCGCGACAGGCGGATCCGGCGCCAATTCCCTGACCACCTTCCAAAATATCAAAGACGAAAAACCGTTGACCGTCTTTTCTTACAGCATGGAAGGCGGCACGTTTACACCGGCAGGGGACGCTTTTGCACCAAAGGATCATACCTGGGTAGGGGCAAAGATCGGCCTGTATGCCGTTTCTTCCGAAAAAACGGAAACGGAGCAAAAGACAAAAACAGACAGGGGAAGCGTCCTGATCAAAAAGATCGGGCTCGTTTGAAAAACGCGGGGAGTATTACTGATCTGAGGAGTCCGAATTTATGAAAATGAAACACAGCGTGACGGCAGAAACGCTGCAAAGCAGTTATGAAAAACATAAGGGAAATCCCTTGATGACCCTGGTGGGTTTTTACAAGGGCTATTACCTGAATTTCCTTTTATCCACCCTGTTTTATGTGGTGAAGCACAGCCCGGTATGGCTCCTTCCCATCTGTACCGCCAACATCATCAACTACGTGGTAAACGGTGCGGATCATATTCAGGAGAAGATCCTGTTCCAGGCGGGGATCCTGGCAGTTCTGCTGTTACTGAATATCCCCATGAACTACCTGCATGTACATTTCCGGTCCGTGGCGGTCCGGAACGTGGAGGCGGGACTTCGCAGTACCTTGATCCATAAGATTCAGACCATGTCCATCCTGTCGGAAAAGGACATTCAGTCGGGAAGACTCCAGTCCAAGATCATCCGTGACGTGGAGGGAGTGGAAACCCTTTCTTCCCAGATCTTTGTCAGTTTGTTGAATATTCTGATCAACGTGGTGGTGGCGCTTTCCGTAACTGTCACCAGAAGCTTTGTTGTATTTTTGTTCTTCCTCTTCATGGTGCCTCTGGCGGGAGCCCTTGTGTATGGGTTCAAACGTCCCATCCGGGTCCACAACCAGCGCTTTCGTAAGCAGGTGGAGTCCACCAGCGCACGGGTTGCGGAGATGGTGGAACTGGTGCCTGTAACAAGAGCACATGCCCTGGAGGATGAAGAGATCAACAAGATGGACAAACAGGTCCATCAGATCGCGGAAGAGGGCTACCAGCTGGACATCATCCAGACCAATTTTGGAGCGGTAAGCTGGGCTTGTTTCCAGATCTTCCAGGTGATCTGCCTGGTGTTTACTGCATTTCTTGCGGCAGGGGGAACGATCCCTACCGGTGATGTGGTGCTGTATCAGAGTTATTTCACCACCATTGTCAGCCAGATCACCAGCCTCTTAAACCTTCTGCCCACCATTGCCAAGGGCCTTGAGTCCGTGAACAGTATTGGCGAGGTGCTGATGGTGGAGGATGTGGAAGAGACGGATGGTAAGACGTATCTTCCGGATCTTCGGGGAGACTATGAATTTGACCATGTGGGCTACCGGTATCCCGGCGGCGAAAAGGACGTGATCACGGATCTGCACCTGAAGGTTCGTCAGGGTGAGACCGTTGCCTTTGTCGGAGAATCCGGCGCAGGGAAGACCACGATCCTGAATATGCTCATCGGATTTATCATGCCTTCCAGAGGAAAGATCCTGGTGGACGGAGAGGATATCTCTGCCATCAATCTGCGCAGCTACAGAAAACACCTGGCGGTAGTACCCCAGAATACGGTGTTGTTTTCCGGAAGTATCCGGGACAATATCCTGTATGGTACCTCCGGTGTTACCGAGGAAGTTTTTGAACGGGTCATTGAAGAATCCGGATTAAAGAGCGTAATGGAAAAACTGCCCGAAGGGGTGGATACACTGGTGGGAGAACACGGAGACCGCTTATCCGGCGGTCAGAAACAGAGGATCTCCATTGCGAGAGCCCTCATCCGGGATCCCAAAGTCATCATTCTCGATGAGGCCACATCGGCTTTGGATGCCATTTCCGAGCGGGAAGTGACCTCGGCGCTGGATCACATTTCCAGTTCCCGGACAACCTTCATTGTTGCCCATAAACTGGCCACCATTAAGCGGGCAGACCTGATCGTTGTGATGCAGGACGGCTGCATTGCCGAGTGCGGAAGCTTTGATGAACTGATGGCGAAAAAAGGCTATTTCTATCAAATGGAAAAGGAAGCAGGCTCATGACCAAAGAAGAAACCAGACAGCTTTTAAACGAGTATATCGATCACCTGATGAAGACATCCGATGCGGAACATCCCGCCTGGAACATGGAGAAGATCCGCAGCGGAAAGCCCAATAAATGGAATTACATCGATGGTTGTATGATCACATCCCTGATCTCGCTTTACCGCATGACCGGTGAGCAGAAATATCTGGATTTTGCGGACGGATTCCTCGGATGGTTTGTTCAGGAAGATGGATCCATCAAAACCTACAGTGTGGAAGAATATAACCTGGACAATGTCAATCCTGCCCGGAATCTGATCGCACTCTATGAGCTGACCGGAAAAGAAAAATATAAAAAGGCAGCAGATCTGGTACGGACCCAGATCGACGGACAAAAGCGTACAAAAGAGGGAAACTTCTGGCACAAGGAGATCTACCCTTATCAGGTGTGGCTGGACGGTCTTTACATGGCACAGCCTTTCTACATGGAGTATGAGACCAAGTACAACAAATTAAAGGGGTGTCCCGATTCCTTCTCCCAGTTTAAAAACGTGGAAAAACACATGAAGGATGAAAAGACGGGGCTCTATTACCACGGCTATGACGAGAGCAGAGAGATGTACTGGGCAGATCCGGAGACGGGCTGCAGTCCCAATTTCTGGCTCCGGGCAACCGGTTGGTTTGCGGCATCCCTTGTGGATACTGCACAGGCAATGCATGAGTCCATGTACTATGAATACCGGTATCTTCAGACCATGCTGTTAAATCTGGGGGATGCGCTGCTTCCCTGGCAGGCAGAAAACGGCATGTTCTATCAGGTGATCGATCATCCCGAAGCAGAAGGCAATTATCTGGAAACATCCGGTTCTGCGTTGATCGCTTACGCCTTCTTAAAGGGCGCTCGTCTCGGATTTTTACCGAAGCGTTTTGCTGCGGTGGGAGAGAAGATCTTCTACGGCATTACCGAGAAATATCTCACCAGAAAAGCGGATGGAACGCCCGGACTTGGAGGCATATGTCTCGTGGCCGGTCTGGGGGGCAACACCCACAGAGACGGTTCCTTGGAATACTATTTCAGCGAGCCTGTGGTGGAAGATGAAGCAAAGGGTATCGCACCGCTTATCATGGCGTATGTGGAACTGCTGCAGAGGGGATAAAAGAAAGGCTGTCTTTGACGGCAAATAGGGAGAAGTATGAAATTTCAGATCTTGGAAATCTTTAACAGAAGCATAACGGCAGAACTGCAGTCAGAGGAGATCTACTGTCAGAAAAAGCCATTTGAGATCCTGCTGGACGGAAACGTGATCCGGGAGGAAAACAGGAATGTGTTTTCTCTGGATCATTTGGAACCGGGCCGGGAATACCGCCTGGGGATCCGGGAAGAAGGCGGTCATGTAGAGGAGCAGACTTTTACCACCAAACAGGAAAGCGTTCTTTTAAACGTGCGTTCCTTTGGGGCAGCAGGAGACGGAAAGACGGATGATACTTCCGCACTTCAGACCTGTATCCTCGCCTGTCCTCCGGAAGGAACCGTGTATGTGCCTGCGGGAACGTATCTTACCAGACCCTTGTTTTTGAAAAGCCGGATTTCCCTGTGGCTGGAGAAAGAGGCAACCCTGCTGGGAGATCCTGACAGATCCCATTACGGTATCCTGCCGGGTATGACCCGCTGCAGTGATGAACAGGAAGAGTATAACCTGGGTACCTGGGAAGGCAATCCTCTGGACTGCTTTGCATCCCTGATCACCGGAATTGATGCGGAAGATGTGGACATTTACGGACAGGGCGCCCTGGACGGGAATGCGGAAAACGGCGACTGGTGGGAAAACTGCAAGGTCCGCCGGGTAGCCTGGAGACCGTATACCGTATATCTGTGCAGATGCAAAAACATCCGGATGCAGGGGATTACCGTGAAGAATTCTCCTTCCTGGACGGTTCACCCTTATTATTCCGATCATTTACGGTTCCTGAACCTGGCCATTCAGAACCCAGACAATTCCCCCAACACCGATGGGCTGGATCCCCAGAGCTGTGAGGATGTTCAGATCCTTGGCTGCGTGATCTCCGTCGGAGATGACTGCATTGCTATCAAGAGCGGCAAGTACTACATGGCCCTTAATCATCATAAAAAGACAAAACACGTGGTGGTGAGAAACTGCCGTCTGGAAAGAGGTCACGGCAGCGTGACCGTTGGAAGCGAAGTGGCCGGCGGCGTGGAAGATGTACAGATTTCCAAGTGCCTGTTCCACGAGACGGACAGAGGCCTCCGGATCAAAACAAGACGTGGCCGGGGCAAGATGTCCGTATTAAGCGATATCCATTTTGAGCATATTTCCATGGTGGGGGTTCCCATGCCTTTTACCGTGAACATGTTTTATTACTGCGATCCTGACGGGCACTCCGATGCGGTTCAGGATCAGAATGCACGGCCTGTGGATGAACTGACGCCCTGCATCCGTTCCATCACGGCAAATGAGATCGCCTGTGAAGGGGTCAACGCTTCCGTGATCTGTGCATACGGCCTTCCGGAAATGCCCATCGAGGAATTGAAATTCACCAATATCCGCGCATCCTTCCTGCCGGAAAATGAGCAGAAGGAAATGCTTCCGGTGATGATGGACAACTTCCCCATGATGAAGGGCCGCGGTATCTACGCCCGGAACGTGAAGAACCTGACCCTCCAAAATGTGGAGATCACCGGCAGCGCCGATACCGCTCCTGAACTCATCGATGTGGAGACACAGAGCATTGAAAACGTGCAGTTTGCATAATGGGTTGACGCCCCCTCATCGTGGCGAAAAAGAAATAGGTATGCTATCATACCTTTGAAATGGAGAACGGAGGAAAAAAGATATGGTGATCGGATTACGTGCCCATGATGCGGCATATGCACCCTTTGATCAACTGGTGCCTGATATCAAGGCCCAGGGCTTTGACTGCATGCACATTGCCCTTGGCAAATCCATTAAGGAGTTTACCCCGGATATCGCTGCCATGACGCCTGCATTTGCCATGCATATGAAGAGAGTGTGCGAAAAAAACGATCTGGACATTGCGGTCCTTGGCTGCTATTTGAACCTGTGTAATCCCGATCCGAAGCAGCACAAGGAGATCGTGGACAAATACGTGGCGCATCTTCGCTTTGCTTCCATGCTGGAATGCGGCGTGGTGGGAACGGAGACAGGTGCCTGCAACGTGGAGTATAAGTTCGAACCCTTCAGTCACACGGATGAAGCCTTAAAGATCTTTATCGATAATCTGGCCCCGGTGGTGGAAACAGCAGAAAAGTTCGGCGTTCTCATGGCCATCGAACCGGTATGGACCCATATCGTATCCACCGTGGACAGAGCCCGGAAAGTACTAGATGAGATCAACTCCCCCAACCTGCAGATCATCTTTGATCCCGTAAACCTTCTCCATGCGGAGATCGTGCCGGATCAGGATGCCATGCTGAGAGAAGCCTTTGACCAGCTGGGCAATGAAATAGCAGTGGTGCACATGAAGGACTTTGTTCTCCGGGGAGACCAGAAAGTTCCCACTGCCATCGGTCAGGGAAAACTGGATTATCCTTATCTTTGCAAACTCATTAAAGAGAAAAAACCATACATCCACTGCACCCTGGAAGAGACCACACCCGCAAACGCTGTGGCCTCCAGAGAATATGTACAGAAAACATACGCAGAAGCATAAAAAGATCCCCTGCCGCCGGCAGGGGATTACTTGATTCAGGATCTTAATTCTGATCTTCTTTGTTTTCTTTGATCTCATCAATGATAAAAGGCGGGCGTTTTCTGGAAGCATCCAGTGCGCGCCACACATATTCGCCAATGCACCCTAACATGATCATCAATACGCCAAAGCCAAGAAGAACGACGCACATCAGGGAAGCCCATCCGTCAACGGGAGTACCTACGGTGAACTTCTCAACAAGAACACTGATCAGCAGTACGAGGGCAAACAGATTGAAGACAAAGCCAAGGCCCATCATCAGGCGAAGTGGCTGATAGGAGAAACTCAGGATAGAGTCCATCACCAGTTTGATCTTCTTGGAAAGGGTCCAACGGCCTTTTCCCACTTCCCGGTCCTGACGCACGAAGTAGATCACGTCCGTCTGGAAGCCGATCCACATTACCTGCAGGGTCAGGGAAGAATTCTTCTCGTCCATGAGCTTTAACACTTCAATGGCTTTCCGGTCAACAAGATAGCAGTCGCAGCCGCCGGAGGGCATATTCTTGTTTACCATCTTCCGGACCAGAGCGTAGTAACGGTTTGCAAAGAACACCTTGATGGGGTTCTCTTTCCGTTCTTTTCTGGCAGCGAGGACAACCTTGTTTCCTTTTTTCCAGGACTCCAGCATTTCCAGAATGAGAGTGGAGTCTTCCTGGAGATCTGCCTGTTTGGTCACGGCGCAGTCACCGGTACATACGGAGAGACCCGCAAGAATGGCGGAATGTTCTCCAAAGTTCCGGGAAAGACGAACGCAGCGTACTTTGGGATCCTTCTCCCGAAGGCGGTTCATGACTTCCCAGGAATTGTCCCCGGAGCCGTCATCCACGCACACGATCTCGTAGTCCTCCAGTTTCGGAAGGACTTTTTCATTTAAGTCATCATATAAAGCTTCCAGCGTATCGGAATTGTAATACACCGGGATCACGATCGATAATTTGTACATATTTTCTGGTAACCTTTATCCTTTGAATTCGTTCAGCTTTTCGATCACAAAGGTCTGTTCTTCTTCCGTCATGCCGTTGTACATGGGCAGGGAGAGAACGGTCTTTGCATAGTGCTCTGTGATGGGGAGCGTACCCTTTTTCACGTTCAGATATCCGTAGGCTTCAGATAAGTGGGGCGGGATGGGGTAGTGGATGATGGTGCCGATGCCGTTATCATGCAGATAGTCCATCAACGCCTGTCTCTTTTCACAGCGCACCACATACTGATGCCATACGGGAGAAGACCCTTCCCGTACGCCCGGGAGGGTCAGCAGGTCGTTTTTGATCCCTGCGGTGTAAGCTGCAGCCAGTTTCTTTCTCTCTGCGGTGATCTCATCCATGTGACGAAGGCGTACATTCAACAGTCCTGCCTGGAGCTCATCCAGTCTGGAGTTGGCGCCTACTTCCCGGTTGTAATACCGTTTTTCGCTTCCGTAATTCCGAAAGGTCTTGGCGTGATCGATGATCTCCTTATTGGAAGAGACAAGAGCACCGGCATCTCCGAATGCTCCCAGGTTTTTGGAAGGATAGAAGGAGAAGCATCCGATGTCGCCAAAGGAGCCTGCCGCTTTACCCTTCCAGGTGGCACCGTGGGCCTGTGCACAGTCTTCAATGAGATACAGGTTATGCTTTTTGCAAAGATCCATCACCTGATCCATATCCGTGATGTGGTCGTAGAGATGGACCACCATGACCGCTTTTGTTTTCGGGGTGATGGCAGCTTCCAGTTTGGAAATATCAAACTGGTAATACTCGTCCGGCTCCACAAATACGGGAGTTGCACCGTTCATGGAAATACCCATGACAGAGGCAATATAGGTGTTACCCTGTACAAGAACTTCGTCTCCGGCACCAAGTCCGAGGAGGCGGCAGCCGATCCACAGGGCATCCAGGCCGTTTGCCAGGCCTGCGCAGTAGGGAACTCCCACATACTTTGCAAAGCTTTCTTCAAAATCGGTCACTTCGTGGCCAAGGATATACCAGCCGGAGCGAAGCACTTCCAATGCTTTTTCTTCGTACTCTTTCTGGTGCTGAAAGAAACCGCGGTCCAGGCGGTTTACCATGATCTTTGTCTGTTCTTCCATAGTTGTTTCCTTATTCTTTGTTGTTGGTCTTGTGCCTGTTTCAGTGTATCACAGGCATGGGAAAAATGATATGATGATTGCATGGTGGACAGAAGATCATTTGGAAAAGAGATCATACGGAAAATACTGCACATTTTAGCCATGTGCGCAGCCATTGTATGGCTGTATGCCCTGGAAGATCCCTGGAGATCAGTGCTCGTTGCCTTTGTGTTCGGACTCGTCCTGTTGCCGGTTTTGTATCTGATATCCCTGATCCCGGGGCTGTCGGAGCACTTTATCGGAAGAAAAAAGGGAGAGTTCGAACTTAGTTTTGTCGCCTACATCATCACCTACTGCGTGCTCGCCATTTTCCTGTGGGGGATCCTGGGATATCAGGACCTGGTGGCGGTGGCCATCCTGGCCTGGGGACCCGGAGATGCGGCAGCGGCTCTTGTTGGAAAAAGCATTGGAAAACATAAGATCGGAAGGTCGAAGAAGAAATCCCTCGAGGGAAGTATTGCCATGTTTACGGCATCGTTCCTTTCCGTTTTGATCTCCCTTCTGTACTTCGGGATCTTTCCCCATCCGATGATCGCTGTGGCGACAGCTGTATCGACGGCGCTTGTCAGCGCGGCGGCGGAACTTCTCGTGGAAAACGGCTATGACACTTTTTACTGTCCGGTATCTGCTTCTCTGGTGCTGGCAGTTTTTGTGTTGATCTTTGTATAAACGGCGGAGAAAGCCGGACGGAATACCGGACGAAATCATGCAGAAAGATATATAAAGAATGACAGATACGAATAACACGCAAAACAAGAAAAAAGACAGCGGTTTCCGGACCCTGTTATTATCCGCGTGCTTAAGCTCCACAGGCCCCTTGATCCTGGGCCTTGGACTTTTGGTGGGCAGAAGCTCTACCCAGATCTCGGATTTTGTGCGTCGGACTGCGGAAACCCTTGGCATCATCCTTGCATTGGTGATCTACGTGATCACTACGGGAAAAGGGAAAGAAGGACGGACGGAAGAAGAGCGACTTCGCTGGAAAGAAGATCTGGAGAAAAAAAGCAATTCTTTGATCGGCGTGATCATGTGCATCAGCGGTCTTTCCATGCTGATCGTCACCTTCTTTTTCGGATCGGAAGATAAGGGAAACGTGATCCCGGCGCTGTGCATCTCCTCAACTGCTGTGATCGCCAACGGACTGTTTTGGAGAAAGTACGCTTCACTTTATAAAAAGAGCGGCAATGCTATTCTCGGGGTGCAGGCGCGGTTATACCGGGCAAAGGCACTGGTGGATACCGGTATCACCATCCCGCTTGCTGTGGTGGCCATCCGGCCCGGTACCGGGGCAGCAGGATATCTAGACACCATCGGTTCCGTGCTGGTTTCCGCGTACATGATCTGGTGCGGCATCCGCACCATTAGAGAAAATATAGAAAAATGAAATAACCGTTCAGGGAAATCCACTGGAAGAAACAGCGAGAGTTGTGCTAAAATATACTTATTGCTGGACTAAATTTCAGACGATTTGCAACAGTGGAGGACCTATATCATGAAAACAAGAAGGATTACAGTGATAACGGCCATGCTGGTCACGTGTGCTCTGCTCCTGGCATCCTGCGGGCAGGCCACAGGAGAAGGTGCAGGTGGGGATGCGGAGATTTCGCAGGAAATGACGACGATCCGTGTCATCAACAGCAAAAGCGAAGTGGAAACCCAGATGAATGCCCTGGCGGATGCTTTTAACAGCAGCCATGACGATATCACCGTGAAGATTGAAACCATTCCTTCCGGAGTGGATGTCCAGTCTACGCTGAAGGGATACTACCTGGCGGACAACATGCCGGATATCATCGCCTGTGAAGCGGCCGGATTTGCCAAATGGGAAGGTCTCCTGGTGGATCTGAAGGAGGAAGCCTGGGCCGGAGATACCGATGCTGCTTATACCGATACCACATATGGGACACTTGGTTTTCCTTACACCACTGAGGCCATAGGACTGGCTTACAATGCGGACATCCTGCAAAAAGCAGGGATCGATCCTGCAGGGCTTACCACACCGGCAGCCTATGCGGAGGCTTTTTCCAAACTGGAGGCACAGAAAAGTTCCCTGGGACTTACCGCGGTGGTAGGATACTGTGCGGAAAAAGAGAATCTCTATTGGTCTTCCGGAAATCATATTTTCGGGGCATATCTGGACTCCGGACTGGGCAGGGATGATAAGACCTACATCGACCTTCTGGAAAAGGGACAACTGGATGCCGGCCGGGCAGCAAACTATGCGGATTTTATCGGGATGCTGATCGACTATTCGGATCCGGGTCTTTTATTGTCCGGAACTTATGATGAACAGGTGAACGGGTTTGCTTCCGGAAAGTATGCTTTCGTGACACAGGGCTCCTGGATCGGCAGTACGCTGGCATCCTCGGAAGCCTATGCAAAAGCCGGCAGTTTTGCCGTGGGGATGGCACCTTATGCATTTGAAGACGGACAGGATACGATCCTGACCAATCCTCCCTCCTGGTGGGCTGTGATGAAAGAGGGGCATGTGGATGCTGCAAAACAGTTTTTGCAGTGGTGCGCGGAAGATGCGGGACAGAAGATCCTGGTGGAAGAAGCGGGCTTTATCAGTCCGTTCAAGTCCTGTAAATATGTGGCGAAAGATCCATTCGCCGAAACCTTGTCTTCTTATCTGTCTGCAGGCAGGACATCTGCATGGCATTGGATGAACGTAAAGGAAGGTCTTGCCCAGAGCGTGATCGCACCCTGTTATTATGATTTCGCAGCCGGAAATGTGGATGCGGCAGGGTTCGTGAAGGCATTGCAGTCCGGACTGGCTGCGGCTTACGGAACGGAGGGAGGTGCCGGTAATGAGTGATGTGAAATACGGGAACGAAGCAAATACGACACCGCAGGAGAAAAAGACCGGTCTGATCCACACCATCAATTTTCAGGTGGTAGCCATCAATCTGTTGATGCTGGTCGCATTTCTGGTGGTCATGAGCCTGGTGATCCTGGCCATGCGCAGCAGTAACGATAACAGCAAAGAGATGTCTGATTACGTTCTGAAGCTCAGTACCACGGAAGCCGACTTAAAGAGCGATGTCATGTCGCTTTATGACCAGGTAACGGGATATGTAATGGCGGATGCATCGGAAACAAAAGAGGCGCTTGCTCCCGTGATCACCGAGGCAAAGAACAAAGTGGTAACGGATATTGCAAACCTGAAAGCCGTATTTGCCACAACTTCGGATGAGGCGACTTCGCAGGCGATCGCGGATATCGAAGGGGAATATGATCGTATGGCAAAACTCCTGGATCAGTCCATGACCCAGGCAGATGCAGGCAGCAAGGATAAGGCTATGGATACGCTGTTCCAAAGCGCGGTGCTGCAGAAGGTTGCAATCTCCCACAGCTGTGATGTGGTGGATGAGGCGATCACCGCATCGGCGGAGAACAGCCACGCATACATGAATTCCCTTTTCAAGCAGGGTGTGACCATTGCCCTCATCGGTATGGCCATCTTCGTGCTGATCATTGCATTTAACTTCTTCCTGAGCAAACGGAACATCGTTCGCAAAGTCCGCGGCATTGCCAGCCAGCTTGGGACGATCATTGATGACATTGAAAACAATCAGGGAGATCTGACAGCAAGGATCCGGGTGGAAAGCAGATCGGAACTGTCCCTGGTGATCGACGGCCTCAACCATTTCATCGGCGATCTCCAGGATATCATGAAAGAGGTGAAGGACGGAGCAGATGTCCTTACAAAGTCTTCCGAGGAAGTATCAGCCCAGGTGCGTCTTGCCAATGATGATATTTCCAACAGTTCCGCAGCCATGGAAGAGTTATCGGCCAGCATGGAAACGGTATCCAACACCGTATCCGATATTGATGAGCGTGTAGGCGAAGTCCGGGGAGCAGCCAGCGATATTGCGCACGCCGCAGAAGAGGGAACCAAGACGGCTGCAGATATCAAGGCGGAAGCAGATGTGATCAAGACAAACGTGAATCGGAAGAAAGCAGATACCGGCGACAAGATGGAAGCACTGAGCACGGTTTTGGAGACTTCCGTGAAAGACAGCGAAAAGGTTGGCCAGATCAATGAACTGACCAACGTGATCCTTGAGATCGCATCCCAGACCAATCTCCTTGCTTTAAATGCTTCCATTGAAGCAGCCAGAGCGGGTGAAGCCGGCCGTGGCTTTGCGGTTGTGGCAACGGAGATCAGTACCCTGGCGGATCATT
>JAEEGL011169341.1_pt1 | contig 14664 bp, 12 predicted proteins | sample 9134231 | NCBI WGS metagenome assembly JAEEGL01 (sample SAMN16246548, study PRJNA631951) | gut metagenome | biome: gut microbiome; feature: rumen; material: fiber-attached | host: Bos | place: Iran: Karaj | collected 2018-10 | reverse complement strand
TTTAATTTTGAAGGTTTTATATTATTTTTTTTTATTTCTAAATTAATAATTTCCTTTGACTTTTCTTCAAAATATAAATTTTTAATTACTTTATTAAGATGTATCTTTTTATCTTTAATTAATAAATTTATATATGTTGGAAATAAACTTTTTTTTAATTGAGAAAAATTATGATTTTTAATTAAAAAAGATTTTTTAATTCCGGGCTTTTGTAATGAAAAATTATCGTTATTATTCTCAATTGATTCAATCTTGTTTTGAATATAAAAATATTTTTGTTTTATTTTATAATGTGAAATTATCATAAAATGGTTAAGATTTGATTCTAAAATATATGAGTTATATATATTATTATAATTAAAAGGATATATTTTATTTTTAAATTCAATAACTGTTGACAAATTATTTTTAAAAATAAAATGTGAAAAATTATTGTTTATAAATATTCTATTTAATTTTTTTGGTTTTTCTGGAGTTTTTTCAATTTCTTTTGAAATGGATTTTTCAATACATTTATCAATTATAATAAATTCTTTTAATTTACTATCTTTTATCTTTTCTTTATGAATACTTAATAAATAATTATTATTATTAGAAATTTCTTTTATATTTTCTAATTTTGTTTTATTTAAAATATCCTTTTTATCAATTTTTTTTTTATTATCTTCTTGATTAAAATTTAATCTCTTTATGATTAAGTTTATATTTAAATCACTTGAATGACTTAAATTATTTTCTTTTATATTAGAAGTGTTATATTTTTTCTTATTCTCATAATTTTTCAAAGGTGACAATTTATAATTTTGTTTATTTGAAATTATTTTATACATATTTTTTAACCTCTTATCAATAATTATTTCTTTTTCTTCATCAATGTTACTTAATATATTTTTTATATTTTTTATATTTTTAATTTCTTTATTCAAATTTAATTCAGATTTCTTTTTTCTATCATTATTTAAATTAAGAAATTCATGAAAACTTTCATAAAATAAATTTTTTTGTTCTTTTGAATGAAACAAATTTAAAACTTTATGCATATAAAAATAAATATCATGTTCTTTCAAATAATAATTATTTTTATTAAATAAAACCAATTGTTTATTATTATTTTTTACATTATCATATATTTGATTTAAATATTTATGATACTGTTGAAATAAAAAAAAAATAAATTGAAAAATTTTTTTATTATCTTCAAAACTATCATTTAAACTTTTATTTAAAGAAAAAGTAGATATTTCATTATCATTATTTTCATTTTTAGTCTTTGACATTTTTTTTTCATCAGTTGAATTTTTATCAAAAGCAGAAGAATTTTGTGTACTTACTGTTTTTCTATAATAAGGTGACTTTATTTCAATTTCTGAATTTCTAAATTCGGGTGAAATTTCTTTATTTAAATAATTTGATTCATTTGAATTTTCTTCAAAACAAATTTTTTTATTTTTTTTAATTGGAAAAAATGGAATATTATTTTTCTTTTTATTATTTGAATTTATTTGTCTTTGTGTTTTACAAAATGAATTTTCTTTTGGTTTTTTATATATAATTGACATATTATTAAATGGTGAAATTGTTTTATTAATTAATTGTTGTCTTAATGATGGACTTTTTGAAAAAAAAATTCTTTTTTGTAATAAAGGTTTAGGAATATTTTTTTTAATTTGTTGAATTTCTTTTTCTTCATTTGAACTAAGATTTAAATTTTTTCTTTTAATGGGAATAATTTTACTCATATTTATGAATGACTTATCATTTTTTTTTTTAATTGAATTATTACTTATCCAACTTAAATTAATTATTTTACTCCAATTACTTCTTATTGGTGTATTTCCTATACTTTGATTATAATTACTATAACATGAATATGTATGTATTGTACTATTTAAAAAATCTCTAAATTCTTTTTGTTTTAAATATTTTTTTATATATTTTTGAAGATATTTTAATAATTTTAAATCTTGATAATGATTAAATATTATTTTCTTTGTTGAATAAAAATTTTTTGGTTTTATTATTTCTTTTACTTTATAAGTTTTTTTATTTAAAAAATCAATTGTTAAAGTATAAATTGGTTGAAATGGTTTCATATTACTTATTTTTCCATAATTTTTAGGATAATTTTTTTGTAATGTATATTTGTTTTTTAATAAATTTTTAAATTTTTTCCTAAATAAAAAGCCTCTTATAAAACTTTGAATAATAATACAATTAATTACCTTTTTCTTATAATTTGGAAGAGGAATAATTTTTGTATGATAATTTATTTTATTTGTTATTTTTTTAATTCCTAAATTGCTATTTCTAAATGAATTTCTTTCTCCATCAAATGATATATTTTTACTTTTATTAAATATTATTTTATTTAAAGGATTTAAAATAGAATTTTTATTTAAATTAATCTGAAATTCAATATCATTTTGATTTATAGGAAAAATTCTATGAGAATAACAATTATTTAAATTTGATTGTTCAGATAAAATTTGTTTTTTAGAATATATTGATTGTAAAGTGTTATTTTTATATTTATTTGATAAATTAATTCGAATATCATCTCTATAAGTTAAATTAGATAATTTTTTGCCAAGTTTCTTCATTAATCAAATTTATAAACAATTTTTGTAAATCAAATTTATTAACAATTTTTAAAATTTAAAAATATTTTTTTTAATTATGAAAAAAAATAAAATATATACTTTTGAAATTAATTTAAAAAATTAAAATTATATTTTTAAAAGTTAATATTAATTTTTAGTTCTAGAAAATTGATTTAAAAAGCTACTTCCTTCACTTAAAAATTTATTTCTTTTATTATTTCCTTTTTTTGTTTCATAAAATTGATCAATTGTTTCATTATCATAACTTTTTCCATAAGAAGTTGTCCCAAATAATAAATTATTTAAATTATCTAATTCACTTTTAAAATATTTTTTATTAAAATAATTTCCTCTTTTAGGAATTTGGATTTCAATCCTTTGATTATCAGAAGGATTATTTCTAGAAGTCATTTTAATTGATTTAAGTGTTAAAGGTTTGAATAAGTCTATATATTCTTTTTTATTACTTTTATTATTATATATCATAGGATTTTTTTTTTCAGAACTAAAAGAATAACCAAAAGACCTTTTATTAATGATATTATTATTATTATTATTTTCATTAGTATTACTTGATTTTATAGGTGATACATAATTAATACTTTTAAAATTATTATTTTTATAGTCAAAGTTTTTAACATTATTATTTATATAATTATTATTTATGTTATTTATATTATTATTATTATTATCAATTTTTTAATAAAAAATTTTGTCATCTTTTTTAATATCTTTTATAATTATATTCATATTTAATTCTTCTGGAGGTTTATTTGGAATTAAACCTAATTTTCCAAGTGTATTTCCATTTATCATAGCATATATTTCATTAATTTTACTTTTTACTTCGGAATTGTCATTTAATAATTTAATATTTAAATTTTCGACTGTTGTTGTTGAAAATTTTGAATTTATTTTTGGATCTTTTGATCTTTCTTGGTTGATTTTTGATTTTAATTCTTGAAATTTATGTTCAAAATCTTCAAATGAATTACTTATATTAAAATTAATATCTGATTTTGTGTTTAATTCATTTCTGCTTGTTTCAATTTTTTTTTCTCCTTCAATATTATTCTCATTTTCATTTTTATTATCTTTTACACTTTTATTATTTGATTCAATATTTATATTTGTGTCTTTATTCAAGTCCATTATTTAATATAAATTAAATTTTTTTAATTTACTATTATTTTTTTATTAAATTTTTAAAAAAATTAATGTTATATTTATTTATTAAAACTAAAATTATATGAACTTCCTAAAAATATATTATTTTTTGGTTTTTTTTCTAATGTATCTAAACTTGTTCTTAAAATATTATTTTCATATGTATTTTTGTTACTTAACAATAAATCATTATATTTATACGGTTTTCTTACTGTTTCAGTTGTTAAAAAATTAGGTGAATAAATTTTAGATATTGGATTTTTATAAATTGGATTATTTTGATAAAAAAAATATCTATTTTTATTTCTTCCATATTCACTTCTTCTTAAATCAATTATTTTGTTTATATTATTTCCATAATTATTTTTTGTTTTATATTTATCTAAATGTATTGGAGAAAAATATTTATAATTTGAAGAAGAAGATATTTTAGGTTTAAAACTATCAAAATTTCTTCTATTTGAATTAATTTTAGTACTAGTAGTTATATTAAAATTATTTTTATTTTTTGGATATTTTTCAGTACTAAAAGTATTATAAGTAGTTAATTTAGTAGAATTATTTGTAAAAATAGGATTTATATCATTTGAATTAGAAAATAAAGATGGTTGAAAAATATTCTTATTTAAACTATTTTTATAATTAGAATTTCCTCTAGAAGATCTTGTAAATTCATCAATTATATATGTATAATTTCTTGCACTTTTTCCTCTTGTGGAATTATAAGATATATTTGAATTAGGAATTGTAGATAAATAATTTGTATAAGTATCTAAATGATATTTTTTATATTTATTATGTTCTTTATTTATAATATCATCTTCTGTAGTAATTCTATAATTTTTAGGTATATATTTATTTGTATATTTATAATCATTATTAAATATATCTTTTAGTTTTATATATTCATTTTTATTATCATTTGAAATTAAATATTTTGAAGGTGAAATTGTGTATGGTCTTGATTTTTTTTTATTTCTATTAAATTTAAAATTACTTTTTACTAATTCATCTAAACTTTTTTTAATTTCTTGAATTTTTCTTTGATAAGATAATAAATTTTGTTCAACATTTAATGAAGGTTTATTATAATTATAAAGATGAATTGTCTTTGATGGATTATAATTATTTGAATTAGTAATATCTATATTAATATATTGCTTAATATTTTTTGTATTTATATTTCCTGTTTTATTTTTATAATCATTATTAATATTTATATATTGAATTTTATTTTTGTCTGGTTCTTTAATATTATCATTTGTTTTTTTAATATTTTCTTCTTCTTTTTTTGAATTTTTTGGATTATTATCAATAATCTTTTCATTATTTATTATTTTTTTTTCCATATCAGAATTAGATAAATTATTATTTTGTTCATTTAATTCTTCTTTTTTAACAATTGGTATCTCAACACCAATATCATCATTATAATAATTATTTTCATTATTATTATCTTCATTTTCATTAATTTCAAATTCTTCATTATCTTTATTTTTAATATTCTTATTTTCATTTTCATTTTCATTTTGTTTAAAATCATTACTTTCTTTTTCATTTAATTCATTTTCATTTTCATTTTTATATTTATCATCTATATTATTTTCACTAACAATTCTCTCATTATTTTTATAATCATTTCTATCATCTTTTTCTTGATTTTCACTTTCTTCATCATTTAACAATTCAGGATGTTGATATTTAAAAACTTTTTTGCCTTGTAAATAAAAAGGATGATTTTTAATTTCATGAATTTTAATTCTTTTTTCAGGATCATTTACAATAATTTTTTCCATTAAATCTCTAGCATTTTTAGAAATTAATCCAGGATATTCAATATCACAATTAGCAATTTTTTGAAATAAAATATCATTATCATTATCTTCAAAAGGTAAATAACCATAAATCATAGCATATAAAATAATTCCAGTACTCCAGACATCAATATAAAAACCATTATAATCATTTCCACTTACCATTTCTGGAGATGCATAACAAGGACTTCCACAAGGAGTTGATAATAAATTTTCACCATCAAAAAAATTAGATAAACCAAAATCTATTATTTTTAAAATATTACCTTTTCCTAATAATAAATTTTCTGGTTTTAAATCTCTGTGAACTATTCCTTTTGAATGAATATATTCTAATCCATTTATTAATTGATAAAAATAATAACTTGATTCTTTATCACTTAATTTTTCCATTTCTACTATGTGATTAAATAATTCTCCATTTTCACAATATTCCATTATGAAATAATGATTTTTTTTACTTTCTAATATTTCTATTATTTTTATTATATTTAAGTGATGGAAATTTTTTAATATTTGTATTTCTCTTTCAATGCGCTCGAGATCATCTTTTCTATATATTTTACTTTTTTCTAATATTTTCATTGCAACTTTTTCTTTTGTTTCATTGTTTATTCCTAATCTTACTATACTAAATGTCCCTTCTCCTATTTCCTCTTTTAGTTCATATTTTTTAAAAATAGTATTTTCATCTTCAAGTTTTATATCGTTTTCACTCATTATTTTTTTTAATTTTGTTATCAAATAATTTTTTATTTTTTTAAAAATTTAAATTTTCTTTTTTTATTAATAAATTTAATTTTTATTATTTTAAAATTTATATCATAAAAAAATTTAAATAATACAAATTTTATAAATACAAATATTTAAATTCAAAAGAAATAAAAAAGAACATTAAATTATAGTTAAATTACTTTTTTTTTAAATTAAATTAAAATATAATTTAAATTGTTATATATTTAATTATATTCTAAAAAATAATATATTAATTATCTGGAAAATCAATTTTACTATCAATTTGAATTTTAGTTCCAGGAAAACCTAAACAAACACAAGGATAAAACTTTTCATGAGGTAAATTTCTAAAAGCAATTCCTACAAAATTTTTATTAATATAATAAGTAAGTATTCTTTCTTTAAAAGATAATTCTAATAATAAACCAATTTTATCACCAACTTTAGTATTAATTTCAAATTTTTCAGTTTTCATTTTTCCATTTAAATTATAAACTTTTTGTTTTTCAGATAATATTAAACCATAAAAATCTTTACTTTCATTAAATCTAAAATTATTTCTATATAAACTTATACCAATCATTATATTTTTTTCAAAGGGTTCACTTTCTAAAATAAATTCAATATATCTTTTTCCATATTGAATTCCAGGTTCACTTAAACAAAATTCTGTGTCATCAATATCATATTTTATTGCAGTTTTTTTTTTATTTTCTAATTCAATATGTGCTGTTTTTAAATTTAAAGAAAATTTTATTGTCTCTGGTCTTAATATTAATAATATTTCATTATCTTTTATATTTTCTTCTTCAAATGTTTTATATAAACATAATTCTCTTAATGTTGAATTTGATGAAATTAATCTATATTGTGAATTAATATTAAATATTTCATTTGGATTTTGATTCATTTCTGCTGAGATTAAATGATATATTAATTCAATTAATTGTTCATCAATTGATACTATTAAAGGATATTTGTTTCTTTTTCCATAAAATGTTTTTAAGTAAACTGTTATTTTTTTTGTTAATTGAGTTTTCTATAATTGTATTTATATTATTTATTATTTTACTTTTATTGAACCATTTAATTTAGATTTTTTTATAAATGATATTATTTGATTTGATGATTCATACTCTTCTTTTTTTACTTGAATATAACCATATGGAGAGTAATATGTTTCCATTTTGTTTTCTTTTGTTGAATTCATTTTTTTATCTTAAAGAATATTTTTTAAAATTATTTAAATAAAAATAGTTTGTATTTTACCAAAAAAGAAATTATTTATTATATTGTTATTCAATTTTTAATTTTAAGTGAAATTAATTGATAATTAATTAACTATAAATATTAATAAAGATAATATAAAAAAAAGATATTAAAAAAGATTTAATTTAAAATAAATATCATAAAATAATTAAATTCTATAAAAAAAATTAAAAAAACCAATTAATTCATATAATAAAGAATCACATTCATTCAAATTTTAACGAACATTCATTTTTTACTAACATTATTTCAAAAAAAAAAAATAAAAAAAATTAAAAAATTCATATATAAATCAACAAAAAAAATTAAAAATTTAACAAAAAAAAATGTCAAACCCAACTAAAAAAGTAACAAGTATGATGATAACAGCACATATTCACCCAGATGCAAAGAACATAATAAAAAATCAAAAAATAAAAGATTACGAAAAGAATTTAATAAAAATTGGTTCATGTGACAATATAAAAGATTTTTGGAATATATTTCAACATATGAAACAACCAAAAGACTTAAGTCCAGGAATAGATTATCAAATATTTAAAAAAGGAATTAAACCTTTTTGGGAAGATGAAATGAATTTTTATGGAGGAAAATTTTCTTTATTAATTAATAAGAAATATTCTTCTTTAATATGGGAAGAATTTGTTTTTGCTTTTGCAGGTGGAATTATTCCTCATTTTAATGAAATTAATGGTATTGTTTTCTCTTCTAGATATGATTTTGATGTTATTCAAGTTTGGTTTAAAAATTATGAAAAGTATTTATGTAGGAAAATTAGAACTGAGATTAAAAATTTTTTTCAAATTCCTTTGAGGATTAATATAGAAATTACTCCTTTTAATGTTAATATTAATTATAATGGATTTGGGAGTAGAATTTCAAAACATTATTATGAAATTTAAATTTTTTTTTTTATATATTCTTTTTTTTAATTTATTATATTTATATATATATTTATAAAAAAGAAAAGGATATAAATTAATGTTTTATATTATTAAATTTATTTATTAGTATTTTTTTATATTAAAATATTTTTTCATTTCTTTACTTTTTATCAATTTAATTATTCATTAAAAATAATTTGTAATATTTTAAATACAAAAAAATATAATAAAAAAAATAATTATAACTCCTTTAAAAATTTAAATAAAAATAAAAAAAAATGAAAAACACATCAATAATAACATTAAAAGACTTAGATAGAATAAAAAATACAATAGTTCCAAAACAAAACGAATCAGAAATTCGTAAATCTTATGATATAAGATTAAAACAAATAAATTCTCGTAAAATGAAAATATTGGCCAAATTCATTAGAAAATAAAGAAAAAGCAAAATTAGAATATCAAAAAAGAAAATTTTTACAAGAAGAAAAATTACGTAGAACAATAGATGAAGAAGAAGAAAAATTTCAAAACAAACAAAAAGAAATGATAGTAGAAAAAGCAAAAGAAAAATATTTTTTTCAACAAGATCCAGTTAAAGCTTTTGTAAGTAAAATGAGATTTTCTGATATTTTACAAGAAAGAAAACTTCAAATGAAACAAAGTCAATTAATAAAAAATAGATGGAAATTATATGATGAATATTGGGATGATATTGAAAAAAAAAGATGGAAGATTATGATAAAAAAGAATATGAAAAATTAATAAAATATAAAATTAAAAATGAACCTAATATGAAAATTATTGAAAATCAATTTTTTGATTTTAAATACATCAAATATAATTTTAATATTACTTATATTTGAGAAAAATAATATAAAAGTTTTTTCAAGAATCTTGAACAGAAATAAAATAAAATCAAATAAAAAGATAAAAATATTAAAAATAATTAAAATTATTGGAGAAAAATGATAATAAAATTAAAGATTAAATTAAAAGAAAATACTATTGCATAAGAAAGCTTTAGAAAATATAATGTAGGAGGTCAAATAGGAAATTATGATGAAGAAAATTCATACGATGAGAAATTATTCAATGATTCAATAAATTCTTTTGACCAAATATCATCATATGAAAATGGATTAGATTTACTTTGTTTATATTTAAAAAACTCAATATCTTCAAAAAATAATTTATCAATATCAGAAAAAGATAATATTATATTTTATAGGAACAAATATACATTACATACTTTAAGTGGATATGCAATTTATGATTTAAATATAAGAGGACTTATTGATAATATTATGGATGATAATGATAATAATAATAATGAAAATGAAAATGATAACAATGGCTTAAGAGATTTTATTGCTAAAAAAATTGAAACTGATTTTAAAATGAAAATAATGGATATTTATAATTCTTATTCTTTTAAACATACTTTATATGAATCAATTTTTTAATTCTGAAAATAAAATCATGTCTAATAAAGATAATTTACAATTATTTGAAATGAAAAAAAATTATTAGAATCATTCATTAAATGAATAATATGATGAATATTCAATAAAAATAAAGATATTGAAGTCATTCAAATTCATCAGGTCATACAGATTTAAAATAAACACTTCAAAATCAAAACCAAAAAATAATAAAAAAGAATTAAATAAAAACTTTAATTTATCATATTCATCAAATTTCCAAAAAAAACTAATAACAATTTATAAAATAAACACAGAAAAAATAACAAAAACATTAGATTTCATATTTAAAGAAAATGAAAGAAAAGAAAGAGAAAAAATGAAAATAACAAATAAATCAAAAAAAGAAGAAGTAAATAAATATAAATTATATATATATATAATATAAATAAATTAATATACTTTTATTTAAATAAATTATTTTGATATTAATATCATATAAATTTATTTAATTTTAATAAATCTTATTAAAAAATGGGTGAAAATAATAGCAAAATATCCAAAAAAATTCAACAAAATGAAAATTGTATTCCATTTCAAAATTTCAATGAAAAAAAATCTAAAAGTCAAGAATATTTAAAATTATACAATGAAGCAATAGATAAATATAGTAAAAGGGAATTAATAGAAGAAGCAATAAACATAAATAATATTGATAAAGACATAGTTTTAGAATATTTAAAAACAATAAAAAATGAGTCCTATTATAAAAATGAATTATTAAAATATCAAGTTCTTTTTACCCCTAATGAAATTAAATCTTATAATTTTCCTATCACTAAAATAAAAAGTGAAAAAGAAAAATTAATTGGTTTTTTCGAAGAAATTTTAAATATAGACATAGAAGAAAAAGATAAATTAAATAATTTTTTTATGAGATTAACTAATGAACACAAAAATATAATTCATTTTAATATTCCAATCTCAAATCAAAATAATGAATTATATTATTATAAAAATTATTGCTTATTATTAGAAAAATTTAAATGTTTAGATAATTTTTATAATAAAAAAGATTATATAAAAAACTTACAAAAATATAAAAATAAAATTAAAGATTTATTTAATTATTTAGATAATATTTCAGAAAAAATGCAAGATTTTATTTTTATATCTATTTTTATTATTAATGATTATGGTTCATTTGATGATTGTTATTTTAGAGTAGTTGATAGTTTTATTAAGGAAAATGATATACAAAATGTATTAAATGATTATAAAAAGAAAAATGAATTATATGAGTTTTTTACATTTGAATATAATGAAAAATTAAATAAATTTTCTATTATAAAGAATAATAATATCTATTTTGAATTAGATAATTTTTCTGATTATTCTCCTAATATAATAATGTCAAAATTAACTTTTTTTAATAATAAATTTATATTAAAAGATGAAGATAAAATTGCATCATTAAAATTTATTAAATTTTATGAAAGTAAATTTTATAATGATAATAAAAATAGAATTTATAACAATTTTAAAAAAATATTTAGTTCAAATATTATTAAATTAAGTTTAAGATTTATACATCAAAAGACTACTGATTCATTTATTGAAAATTTTGTAAATGAAATCATAAATTCAAAGATTATAGAAAAATATGTAGATATATATCCTTTTGATGCTCAATTAGGTATCACAGACAAATTTTCAATGAAAGTATATTTAAAAGGAATTATTAAATTTCCTGATACTCTTAAATTTGATAAAAATAAAATTCAATTAATTAAAACATTATATATAGATGCATATTTTAATGTTCTTTTCATTCATGAATTTTGTGGACATTTTGTATTTATTAATCTTTATTATTTATGTAATACTAATAATTCATTTTATTCTCCACGTTTAAAGATATATGATGTGTTTATTGCTGAAAGTGGAATGCAAATGGAATATTTACTTTTTGGAAAAATCATAAATTATTTGTCTTTTTCTGAAATAATTTATTTAGTAAATGAATTAAGTTATTCTAAAGAATCAATTTTGTTATTTAAAGAAGAATTTCAAAATCTCATATTTCATGAAAATTCTTTTAAAGAATTTAAAGGAGATTATGAAATTGATATTAATGAATTGATTGAATTAAATAAATTTTTTTATAGAACAAATATAGTATTTTCTTTAAAACATTATAATAATAATTTTGAAATAGGTTTTTGTTCATCTTTATTTAGACATTAAAATAAGTATAAATAAAAATTGGAGATTATATAATTTTAATAATCAAAAATATCACTTAATAAACCATTCTCTTTTAATATTTTTAAAAAATATTTTTATCAGATTAAAGTTTTAAAATATTATAAACAATTAAATTATCATTTTTTTACTTATAATTTAAAACTTTTTTTCTAAATATTTTATATATTTATTTATTCAAATTCAAATTTTTTAATTGGAGAATTCATTTTTCTATTTAGTTTAATATATATTTTATCTTTTTAATGTATATTTAATAATATATTTATTATTTATTGATATTTATTATAATATATGGGTATTACAAATTGTTAGTTCAATTCTAAAAAAAATTTTCCTTCTTTTTATATTATTATAAGAAATAATGTTATTAAATATTCATCAACATTTATTTTCAAAATTATATTAAATTTCTTTATTTATTCCAAAATATATCATAATATTTATGTTATAATAAATATTTATTATTAATCAACTTTTATTCCCCCTAGTGATTCTTTTTTTCTTTTTCAGATAAATATATTAATTGATATTAAAATTATAAACATATTGAAAACCTTTTTCATTAAAATAATTCAAAAAATCTATAGAAAAATATCATAAATCAAAATATATTCTAAAGTCTTTTTCAGGTAATTTATCAACATGTATATTTTTAAAACTTTTACATAAGAAATATTATAAAATTTTTTTATTATTTTTTCCAAATTTAAAAAAATAAATGATATAAATAGTTAGTATTATAAACCATTTAATTATAAACGAATCAATTTAATAGGTTTAATAATATATAAGACCTAAGTTAACTATTTTATCTATATAAAATTGTATTGTTTTATAAATGATTATCTTCTGAATATTCTTTTATCTTAATTCTGTTTTTAGTTTCAAAACTAAATAATTTTTTCTTTTTTAAATAATCCAATTCTATTATTTTCTCATTATCTTTTTTATTTTCATCATTATTAGAATTAATAAAATTATCAATAAAAAGATATAAATAATGAAAAAGGAATTATAAATTTATTTCCAAATATAATTTTTAGAAGATTATTATTATTTTTTCAAATAATTTTATATCTTCGATTTTAATATATTCTTTTTTTGGTTAAAGTCTAGTATTTTTTTATAAATATATAAATAATTATAAGGAGATGAAGTTCCTTGTTTCCATTTTGACCATGGATTTCTTCTACAATTCCTTCACAATTTATTTGTATTTCTTCGTTTAATTCTTCTGTGAATAATAATGGATAAATTAAAATGCCTAATTTATTCATCAATATTTTTAATTTTAGGTAATATATTCATGTATTCTCAAAATTTTATTATTATTTGAAAGAAATTTTTCTCTAATAATTAAAATTTTTAAAAAAAATTGTTCAAAATTACCTACAAGCCAACAGATATATTTTATTTTTTTGACAACATGAACTAGAATCTTACATAAAAATAAATTGTATTATATTCTCTATTTTATTAAAATGATTGAAATTTATTTATATTTTAAAATTAATTTCTCATTTTTTTAACATGCTTTGATAATTTGATTATTATAAATATTATTTAATTAGTTTAATAGATGAAATTTTTTTTTAATTTTACAAATTTCAATATTTTTAATTCTCACAATTGTTATTTAGATATTTATAATTTAAATCTTTTTATTTATGATATTTTTAATTTAATTATAATTAAGTAGTAATTGATATTATTTTGTTTTTTAAATAAAATTCTTAAAATTATTGTTTAATATAAAATTAATTTTATATTAATATATTCATCAATTTTTTATATAATAATATATGGAATTACCTAAATTTTTTTCAATTTTATGCATTAGATAAACTTTATTTCCATTTTCTGATTCATAAATGTTATTGAAAATTATACCCATTATGTTTAATTTAAATATATGGAACCAGTTAAAATTAAAATTATTCAACAAATTATAGATAAAGGACCTGATTATTGATATATTATATATTTATTGTAAGTGAATAAAGAGGAAATTAATATTTTAGAAGAAACAAAATATTTTATGAAACTATTGATAATTTTTAATAATTTTTTATGCAAAATTAAAAAGATGAAACTGTATTAAATTATTTTAAAAACATATTATGATAAATATTTTAAATATATAAAACTGATAGAGGAACAGAATTTTCTAAAGGAACCACTGAATCTTAATATGTCAATGAAAAAATAAATCCGATAATTTCTAATCTTAGACATACTAAAATTAATCGTATCATAAAAGCAGAAATAAAAAACTAAAAAAAAATTGCTTGAGAAAAAGGTAATGGAAACATAATTAATATACAATATCAATCCTTAGAATATAATAATTAGAATATAATAATAATAAAACTCATTCTTCAATTTAATATAAACTAATGGAATTGGAAAATTTTTTTTGAAAAAAAATAATGAATAAAAAATTAAAGTATTATTTTTAATATAAAAAATTTTAATTTAAAAAATATGAAATAATATATTTAAA
>JAEEGL016621100.1_pt1 | contig 14665 bp, 7 predicted proteins | sample 9134231 | NCBI WGS metagenome assembly JAEEGL01 (sample SAMN16246548, study PRJNA631951) | gut metagenome | biome: gut microbiome; feature: rumen; material: fiber-attached | host: Bos | place: Iran: Karaj | collected 2018-10 | reverse complement strand
ATAACTTCCCCATAGTAATCAATATCGATATTAAAATGATTATCAACACCCTTGACAGTATTGAAAATACCGTGATTGCCTAAATGGGTCAGCTTATCCTTCTGATTATCCAAAGCCGGATTGCGCACATACGCATCCCTTGGTATTCCCACAATCAGGATCTGCTTTGTCTTAGGATTAACACACACCATCAGATTTACATCTGTTCTTCCATAAGTGGTAAGTCTTCCAGACCTGGTGTCACATCCTGCTGTATATATGATAAAAGTTCTTTCAGTGATTTCTTTAGGTTCCTCTATGACCGGTTCATCAATTATTACCTCTTTGTTGATGGAATAAACCACTTTGCATTCATCAGAGAAATTGTTATAACCCTCAAACTCCTCTACCATAGGAACAACAGCTTCATTCAGTATCAGTAGAGTCCCTTCCTCTTTATACAAAGCCTCTACTGCGCTTATCACATCGTCCTTGCTGACAAGATACAGACTATCCTTTTCAAACTTCTTCTTTAATACATCTACTGCATAGCTCTGATTATCCTGATCGATAGCCTTTTGAACTATGAACCTTGAAGACTTGAATTCATCAATATTATCCCTATAGTTCTTATTCAATACATATACATTAATGATCTCATTATCGATCTTCACATTATTAAAGATCTTCTTGACCCTGTTTTCAATATTTGGAAGCATAACAAAAGTTACCGCCATCAGTAAACAGATCAGTATATTGAAAATACCGGTAAACCTGGAAAACCACCCTCTGGCCAGTATTGAACAGATGCCGGTGATGCATATAAGCAGGATCAGAAGAAGCAGAAACGGGATCTTATACCTGCTTGGAAAAATAAAGAAATCAGTAGCTATAAAATAAAGCAAAACGGCACTTATGATAAGTGCCAGCCAGGTTAACAGTTCAAATAGTTTTTTCTTTATTAAAGACACAACATAATTATACTTTATTAATCAATAGTGATTGAAGGAATGGTATGTGAATTATAACAGATGAAATTATGATAATTTCTTTTTTGTGATAAGAGTGTTCGTTTCTGTAAGGACACTTGTTGTTAGGATCTGATGGTTTGTGGTTCTTTTTAAAATGTCTGTTATGATGCTTGATATCATGTTTCTTGAAAAGCTTTATGAAGTGAGTTTTGAACAGATTCTTTCTATCATATCTAATTGTATTTAACCATCTAAAACCGGGTAAAATAATGATTTATAATTTAATCAAAATCGTTTTTAGTATTGTCTAAAACAACCACTTTTAAAATGAAGACACAATTTAGCTGTTCCAGTTTTTTATAAACTTCACAAACTGTACTCAAGCTTATCTCTGCATTTTAAGTAGATAAACCGGTTTGATTTTTGATTGAAGATTAGTTTTTTTGTTATCATATTTACGAATAACTAATCGATTTAATAACAAAGGATCATTAGCCAAATAATTGTGAAATGAGAAATATATTAATTACTGGTTTAGGAATAGGAAAAGAATTTGGGGTTTGCGGTGCTTCAAATATGGAATACTCAGAATTATTAAGAAATTCTCATGTTTTATTGTGGGCTGATAAAATACTGATCCCAAATCATGATTATTTTCGTAACGATTTTATTGGAAGGGAAGAAAAACTTGTTTTCTCAATACTAGAAAAAGAAGGCTTAATAAGTCGATACAATGTTTCTAAAGAGATTAATTATGAGAATACTTTTGACAATTTTTCCAATGAAGCAGCTGTTGAATTAAAGAAGATTTCTGAATTAAACAAAGACAATGTAGAAATAATAAATAATTCAGAGTTGAATAGAGAACTTCTATCAGATAAGTATTTATACTGCGTTCCAAGAGTTGCCTCTATAAATTCAGCTATGTTTTTAGCGGATGAGTTAGATGCTAATTGTTTGTTTTCCGCTTATGATGAACACTATCTAAAACTAAAATACAAAATGTATGATAAAGGCAATATCTCAGTTTTAAATGAAATTTATAAGGAAATCTTGAGCGTAGATCTTCCAAATGAAAGCATCATTCATGCTTATGGAACATATAAGGGCTGTAATAATTGCAAAAAAGAGAAGATCTGTAATGACAGTTATTTGAACGACGTTGAGAAAGCGTTATACAGTATATTGCAAATACGAAATCATGACGAGATTGCTCAACTGCGGATGATAATAGATGAAATATTTGAGAAAAAGAGTGAGCTTTTAATTTACCCTGATGAAAACGAGATCATTAATGATATAAGAATTAAAAAATATCAGATTGAAAAGAGGATTAATCTACTTTTTCCAAAGGTTACCAGGTTTGCTAATGTTGTTACGAGCATTAGTTTGCCAATTTCTTTACTATCTAACTACTTAGATGACAAAAAACTTTCTTTAGTTTCTGGATCAATAGCTGGAATATCCACTATTATTACTAAATATCTAGATAACTATAATAATAAGAATAATTGGATTAATTTTGTTGACAAAAATAATCAAGGCAAATGCAAGAAGTAATTGATATTATATACTACTAAAGATCATCGAAAAATATAAAAAACGTACTTTGATTTAACCTTATTTACAACGTTTGCCCAAACATTAATGAATCTCTACTAGAAACTGATACATAAACTAACTTAATTTATGGAAAATTCCACAAGATAATTAGATCTTTCTCTATCGTAAAGAAGGAAGACAAAAACTATCAGGTGTTCTATCAGAGATTCTTCAACAGTCCCCAGGAAGGCTTCAACAGGAAACCCAAGGATATGAAAAAACTCTCCAGAAGATTCAGTAATTTCGCTTAAGTCAGAAACATGATCCTGTGGTCATTAATAAAGGATGCATCGATACTGGCTGTACCCAAGGACTATAAAGAGATCGCTAGCCCAACAGACATAAAAAGAGATCCATACAGGAAAGATTGATGAACCACCCCTATTGGATCTCTGTTTTGTTTATGGGATGAAAAGGCTTGTTTCTGTCAGAGTGTTTGTTGTTAGGATCTTATGGCTTGGTTTCTCAAAAAAAGTGGTGATACGACTTGAGCACGCTCTTATAAACACGAACGATAATATGCCTAAGCGTTGCCTTAAAAATATTCTTATTTATCAAAAATGCATATTAATACTACAAATTTAAATTTTTTCTCAAATTGTGGCATTAATTTAATGAAATATCAGTTTTCCCCATCAAAAAGTCAATAATGTTGATATGTCCGATACCATCTCTGGAAAAATCGATTCTGTCTAAAGACATTACATATTTTGGGGCAGCATCCGATATTGGCCCAAAAGCACCAAATTCTCTTTGTATGGTTTCTTTTGAAGCAAGTAAGTAAGCTGCCTGAATGAAACATTTCTTCTTTCCGTCTATTACTACAAAGTCGACTTCTCCCTTGTACGTTTTACCGGTAAAAACCTGATATCCTCTTGTAATCAATTCATTGTAGATGATGTTTTCTAAAAAGAATGAATCTTCATAATTAACCAGATTGGTGTTTATCATTCTGAAACCCGAATCAACGGCGTATTGTTTTTCAGTATATTTTAAAGCTTCTTTACCAACGATGTTGTATTTTTTTACTCTGTTGATAAGACAGGCTTTCTCCAATTTATCCAGGTATCGATATATCTTCTTTTTATCCAATTCAACTTCGTTAACACTATCAAAAAAATTTTTAATGTTTGTGCTGGAAAATTCCTTTCCGGCATTTGCCATCACATAATCGGCAATCTGATTAAAATCCTGTCTGCTGATCCTTGATCTTTCGGTAACAATATCCTTATCAATGATGCCTCTGTATGTCTGTTCCAGGTAATTCTTGACATCCCCTTCTCTTTCAAAGGAAAAGCGAAGCGGCATACCTCCCCAATTTATATAATCATAGATAAAATTATATGGATCTGCCTGTTTTCCAATGCTGTTCAGATATTCGATTGATTCAGCAAACGTAAAAGGCATGATTCGAAATTCTATACATCTGCCTGTCAACAACGTTGCGAGCCTTCCGGAAAGAATTTTAGAATTGCTGCCGGTAACAAAAATGGAACAGTTTACTGTTGCACGCAACGAAGAAAGTGTTTTTTCAAAACTTCTGACATGTTGTATTTCATCAAGAAAGATATAGTATTTTCCTTTATCCTTGATTCTCTTTTTTATATATGTATTCAGCTTCTGAGCTGTTCTTATCTTTTCAAAAGCTATGTCTTCGAAATTGATTTCAATAATATGATCCCGCTCTATACCTTTTTCTATAAACTCGTCTCTGATTTGAGTCAACAGGATCGATTTTCCGGATCTTCTGACACCGGTCAAAACTTTTATCAGATCAACATCATAAAATGCTCTTATTTTTTTTAGATGTAGTTCACGTTTAATTAGCATAGCTTTTATAATTCCTCTTTCTAGTTAAAAATATACCACAATTTTTAAATTTTTAGTAAATTGTGGCATATATTTGAATATTCTTAATGAATATTAGGAAAATTATACTGATATAATGTCCAATGGCACCATAAGAAGTAAATAACAGATAAGTAGCAGCACTCTCTTATATTCTTTCCTGATCAGGCTTGTTAAAGCAGTAGTTTTCTATCTGACCTCAATATTGAAATCAAAATAGTTTCCTATCTATTGCTGTTGTTTTAGAAAAGTTCATTCTGTGCGTTCAGCATTCGGCTTCGCATATTCCTGATAGTCAAGGAAATAGTCCGTATATATTATTTTTGTTGATTTCTTTTATGTGATACGAATGTTTGTTTCTGCCTTCTTCAAAAGGAATGCTCTTTGAATAAAATAATGCTCTAAGCAATTGCTGTACGATTTCCCACATAATATTGATACATTCTTTAAAAGAGATTACCTTTATGCTTTGCTATATTTAGTATACTTGAAAAAACTTAAAAGATGTTATTAAGCTTTATCCGTTTCTTAAGACACTTAAATATATAAGAGACAGATGTCTAAACTCTATTGTTATATCTATCTAAATCTAAGCTTTCTCTTTGTTAAATAAATAGTCAGATAAACTTTCTTTTGAAATATTACCTTTGTAATACTCTTTCCAAATCCAAGAATAATCTGTGTTCTTTGTATTAATTACAACTTTACCTAAATCCTCATTCAAGTAATATGACAGCCCATCATTTATCTTTTTGATTATGTAGTTTAACAATTTCAGTTTAAAAGCTTTAGTTTTTGCCAATCTATATAAAAAATAACTATCTGAGATTTCCGGATTTACCGGTAGCCAACCCACCTTTTTTGTTGCATCTAAAACAGCCGTGTTATTATATTCCTTGTGCAAAGAAAAATCATATCCTTCGACATTATCGTTAAGCATGTCAAAATAGTTGATTATATTATAATTATCTATTGCTTTCGCCGTTTTTCTAAAATAATTTTTGTCCTTTATAAGATCACCTAAATCAAGCTTGATTAACGTTTTTAAAGGGATTTCTGTTGCTTTAATTATTCCGTCATAATCATATTCGTATAGTACATATATATCGTTTTTCTTTCTCTTTATTTTCCCTTCTAAAGGAATAATACGTATGCTAACAATTTCCTCTCCTTCATATTCAAAAAGAATCCCCGCATAGGCCTTCCCGTCATTTAATAAATTATATGCAATTCCTTCTAGTAACAATTCAAATTGAAAACCATTATTGACACAAATTGATGGAACTAATAAGTTTTTGAGCCTACTCTCTTTAGGTTCAACATTATAAAAATCTGTATTATCGTTGCCAAAATCATACGAAAAGCTTTGCGTGTAACTATCAAAAAACTTTGTTTCATTTAAACTATAAGAATTCTTTGATTGATTTTTGTTGTTTCTTTTGATGTAATTAAAAATTGAAAACATGTTTCTTTTCCCAACCGTGTTTTGTTTTATATTTCTTTTCATCATCTAATCTTGGATTTAAACATAGAATCAGATATACTTCTGAAGGATCTTTGTTAAATCTAAAATCAAAGCCATCGCAAACGATCTTTAATAATTCACTATCAGTTTTAAGTTCCTTTGAAAAACGAGTGTATGTGTATTCAATATTACATTTTTTCTTAATCGTGTTTTCAACATATGATTTCCATCCTGTTGTTAACAGATCACTACTGTTCATTAGAAACATATCATTCTTTGCATTAATCAACTCTGTGATTTTCTCAGCCAATCCGATATTTCCTTCTCTAAATATAATATCATTTGTTATATCGGCAACCGCTTTCTTCCATTTATCGTTTTTGTTAAATTCTCCCCATAAGATTGCTAAACCACCTATTTCTGTCCATTCGATAATAGGCGAAATAAATTTATTGAGTATATAAGTTGGGTTTTTATTTTCACTGTTAAGGTCAGAATGTATATACTCCTGATATATCAACATGATTTTTGTTAAACTATCATAATCAATCTTAAATTGTTGCAAATTATCTTTACAAATGGAATCTACCGCATCTTTACAAACGAAATGAAAAGTTTCTCCCAAGTAGTCAGGATTATCTCTGTTTTCCCAGTTAGCCAAAACAAAGCCACTAACACAGCGTGCCAATTCCTTAGGAATCTCTTTATTAAAGTTTTGTAATGTATCATCAAGTTTTGAAATACTTGTTTTTTTCTGTTTTAGTTTTTCTTCCCTAATATATTTAAATAATTCTTCCTCTTCATTTTTAAGCACCTCAAATAATCTGTTCAATTTAGATCTATATTCATAAAATCTAGTCAGAACTATACATTTTATAGGGTTTTTGTTCTTTAACTCTTTTCCAAAACCGAACAGTTTTCTTATTCCAAAATCAATTACTTCTATAGTGTTTAATAGATATTCGTACTCTTCTAATGCAATTTGCTGTTTAATAATCCAATCAGGTGTTATTCTTCTTTTTTCAATTCCTCTTTCTTTAAAAATGTTCTTATAAAAAGGGTAGTATTTAGAACTTCTAATCGTTTCACAATCTATAATTGAATTGTTTGTATCAATTTCTTTAATAATGACATCTGATGTTTTAGAAAAAATATAATTGTAATAATACTTTTCTGTACTAAGGATTATATTGATATAAAACAGCGACGCAGTATCGATCAAAGCTAAATAATCATCAGTTATTTCTTCATTCTTTTTATCATCAACATTCTTCTTAATATCCTCAATAATGCCATTTAGAATACTTGAATAATATCTTATCTCTCCAAAGTTAACCGCAGCATCACTTAATCTAATTAAATCGAATAAGTAGTCACAAATATATGCGTAGTTTTTCGCTTCATTTAAATATTTCATACATTTTTGATTTAAACCAAATATTGCATCTTCAAACCACCATTTGTCTTTTTTGAATCCAACATTTAAACCTGTACCTGTGTTCATCGCTATTATTACTTCAGTAAAATCTGTTGTATGCCATTTTCTATACTCTGTTTTTTCTCTAAACCAGTAAGAATCATTTAAGATAAATCTTTTTACTCCCCAATATGTATTTATAAGACAATTGTTGCGTTTCATTAATTCCAAGAGCGAAAAACTATTATCATCGTGAGAACTGATTAATTGATCAATTACACAATCAAAATTATGTATTATTATTTCACATCTTCTTTGGAAAAACTTTTGGAAGCTAATATCATTTATATAAGGTTTTTCTTTTATTTTCTTCGATACAATAGTTTCAATGTCGGAGTATTCATCATCTAACACCCGGGTAATATTCGATAGTTGATAAGTTCTACTATTTACAAAACCATAATTCACTATTGTAACAACAGCGAAAAATCCAATTTCAGAAACAGTTCCCCAACAAATCTTTTCTTCTTTAAGAATTAAAATTAATACCCCTAGACAAATAATAATAAAGTCTGTAATTGTCCATATACATGAATTAATTTTCCTATCTTTTAAAAATAGGTCGGTTATTTCACCAGAAACATTACTATATCTTGAAGAATAAACTGTAGAAACGTTGGTGCAAAACAGGCCAAGAATTACACCGTAAATCTCTATACAAGTTATGATTATGTCAATGAATATGCCGTTACTTATTTCCGTAAGTCTGAATTGTTCCATCAGTGCTTTATCAATTTGATGAAAAGCGTAGAAAAACACAAAACATTTCAATAGTTCAAAAATAATTTTTATAGATAATACGGTTCTATAATTCCTATTTTTGTTTATTAATTCAATTATCCGAAAAACTCTGTAGTAAAAAGATTTTACACGGAATACAATTTTGTTAATCTTTTTTCTTATTGTCCAATATAGTTTGTTGTTCATTGTTTGTTCAAAAGCTGATATAAAATTACATCTCTTTCAACACATTTAACAATTCCAACACGTTGAACGCGTTGTAATACGTTAGATTATTAGTTGTCAACATATTTACGTTTTGCATAAAGGTTTTTATTAACAGGTTCTAGAATATCTTGCTCAACAAATTTCTTTAACAGAATAACACAGAACGGCACTTATGATAAGTGCCAGCCAGGTCAACAGTTCAAACAGTTTCTTCTTTATTAAAGACACAACATAATTATACTTTATTAATCAATAGTTAATGTAGGAATGGTGTGTGATTGTTTTATGGTTATGGGATAGGGAGGTTAGTTTCTGATGGGGGGATTTGTTGTTAGGGTTTTGTTGGTGGAGGCTCCGAAATAATGTGGCAGAGGGTTTCTTTTAAAACTGCTTGGGATTTTTCAATTTCTATTTCTATGTAGAAGCTTGTGTATCGACAAGTTAAATATTTAACTATCCTATTCAGAGAACTCCTCCTCAAATATAAGCCTTATTAAAGGTGTAAGTTTCTCATCATCCGGAGAAGTTAGAAGTTCACCTTCAAAAATATCAGCAAGTTCAAATTTGCCCGAATTGGTATACAAAGATAATCCTTCTTCCGTTGAATTGACTGTTATCAATTCTGCGCCAATTTCGTTGTTAACAAGATTTTTAATTCTGTTTATACAGTCTTCGAGCATAAAATGAGCATATGTTATTTCTTCGCTATTGGATAGTTTGATTCGCTTATGTTTGAATCTGTTATCTATCGCAAACATATGAATCCTTATAGCAGGAGCCAGGATCGCATTGTTTCTACTTTCTTCGGAATTTTTCACCGCATCAGTACAAATAGAAAAGAAACCAGCTATCTGATCACCAACTGTCATTACAAATGTTTTTGCAACCTGAACAGTTAAAGCGTCATTCTGCAGATAATTGTTTATTTTGATATTTCCACAATCAAACCATTCAATCATCTGCCTTGTGGTTTCTTTTGTTCTATACTTATTTATTTTTATTTCCGCTTGGTTCATCAATCAATTCCACTTTATAAACGATCGCTCCATCTTTCTTTACTTTAGAGGAATTGCGGATTGCTGTCTGTATAGCTTTTTCTTTTTTGCTCAGTTTAATTGGCTTTGGCATTTTATTTGCACAAATCATATCATTAGACATACCTGTATAATTCATAATTATTTCCTCCTTTTCCTTGTAAACCTATATAGTCCATTAGAATTAACTAGCTCAAATATCCGTATTCCAAAACTATATATGTATACTAGACACGTATTATGGATCATTTTCATAAAACAGTTTTGTAAACACATTATAACATAGATGTTTTACCTTCCGGTTTATTGAACCGGCTTCTGTTTCGTTTGTGCAACATACAATTTTTGGCTTCTAATCATTATTAGCCAGAAACAGTCATTATTCCTACAAGTATTTTGTTTTTTTTAAACAATTGTTTTATTTTTTTATGTAATGCTTAATGAATAATAACTTTTTGGTTATAGAAAAAGTGTTCTTGCGTCTAATTATGCATTCATATGAATGGATAGTATGGATTTATTAATTTAGTTAATGACTAACAAGTAATAAAGAGAAATTATTTCTATTGATTGTTTTTATCCTAAGTTCAATGTTTATTTTTATTACGTTTTTGTTCTACAATGAGCCGACTCTCAGAGCCCTTTTGATTCAGTACTTTTGAATTTAGGCTTTGTCTTTCAAATGATTTCATATTTCGAGAATTCACTATATAATTTCTGGTAACCCATCTTGCGAGATTACGTGTCATTGGTGTTTTTTCTTGTAATAGTTTTTCAACCTCGTTCATAAAGCCCTCAACGTTATCACGATGCCTCAAGCCTATCAGATGCTCTATTCTGTATGTTGGTTTGTCCTGATAAGGAAATAAATCCAAAAACTCATTTACATTATATCTCGTGGCATTCATTATTGCCGTATTCATCAATTCCAATAGCATAAGCGTTGCTTCGGACCTTAATAATTCCAGCGCATGCTGATCATCAAGCGGTTCATAATTTGGTTTTTCTTTACGATACTCCCATTCGTAATAATCTTTAATCTCGCGCACCAGCTCACTGGTAAGTGTATCTACTTCTTTAGCCCAGACTTCAAAAATTTTTTGAGGCATCTGATATATGAGTCTTACGCACTGATCTTTCTCCGGCTTTTTCATCATATGTTCGAAGCTAGGAAGGGTTCTTGATATTATCACCATCAACGAAATAGCTCTGACAAGCTCATTAAGCAGATTTATTTCGTTATCAGTTCCATCGAAAATGGATGCATCGTTAATTGCAATTATTGTTTGAGCGTCTTTCCGTTCTTGTTCAATCTTCTTTTGTTCTTCTCTTTTCTGATCCTCATCGGTAACCGGCTTTACAACTTCATCAGCAGACTTTACCAGAAATGGAATATCTATATCTCTTAAATCGAACTCTGACCATGTTTCAACAGCTTTTTCAGCTTCTTGTATAATCTTTCGAATTATATTCAAATTATCAGTAATATACGTAACAAACAAAAGAATATTGGCGTTTGTTTGATTATATGAATTTTTTATGACTCGATTAAACTGCATATAGTCATTATCCTCAATGCCTTTGCGACGGATTTCTCTTGCAGCAAAATACGCAAGATAGTTTCTATCAAAAAATAAGTATTTATCCTCAAACTCTTTCAGAATCTTGGCTTGGATAAGAATATCTAATAGGTCACGTGTATTTATTCTCGACCCATACACAGAATTATATTCTTGAACAACACCATCAATCTGACCTAACGAAATTGGATACGCACCCTTGCCGTTGGCGTAAATAAAGTATGCAATCTTATCTAAAATAATGAAAATCTTTTCAACAGTAATTTTTTTGGCATATGGATTTATCAGGTTAGTCAAATTTGCCTCAAAAACCTTGCTAAAAATAGAGCCGTCATTTTGCATTGCATCGCTGATATTCTTGCAGTAATATTGAACGAATTGGACGATAAATTCAGGGTTACAGCTATATAAATACTTCTGTTTTGTCAATGCATCACATAAAATAGCAATATACCGATTCTGAGTATCTACCTCATCATTTACTATAATTCGTACAATATTCGATACAAGTTGTTTTCTTTTATTTTCGTAAAAAGGTTCTATCCTGTAAAAAGTAAAATTACGTGTATCCACTCTCCTCTTCAGCCTATCTTTTATATTTACGTCTATATCAATATCAAACTGGCAAGTCTCTAAGATCGTTCCAAATCTCTCTTCAACATATTGAACAAAACCGCTCCTATGTGCCTCTTCTATGTAATCGACATCATCAATCACAATCGCTATGTCTGAAGATCTCAACTGTTTGAAAGCTTCGTAGGTATTTTTATCTTTTGAATAAGCATCCTCAAATGCAGAACGTATTGTTCTCTCATAGTTTCGTGTGACATCGCTTCCTTTAACAAATAAGGTAACTTTGTTTTTTGAAAGTTCTTTATAAACGGCGCGTGCTAGGATGCTTTTGCCTGTATCGCTTTGCCCATTGATAATGACCTTACTCTCTTCTGAAAGTGTTTTCATAAAAACTTCCATTGAATCAATTTCTTTTGGAAGTCTCTTTCGGTCATCAACTAGATACTCTTCAACAAGCAATGGAAAAACGAAGTAGTCTTGATTGCTCATTGTAATCGCATATTTATCTGTATCCATCTCTTTTATAAAATCATTTCGAACCACAAGACCAAGTTTATTGCATCGGTTTTGACTTAACTCTATTATCGTTTTCTCGCCCTCTTCATATACATCTTCATTAATCTTATAGTTCTGTATTTGATATTCACGGGTGTCAAGATCAAGTACAGCAACATGAAGTTCACTATTGTCCCAATCACCTTTATTGCAGAGTTTACCTCCAGCAAATATGTTTACAGATGCCTCGCCAGATTCTATCTTCTGAGCAGATTCGTAATGTTCATGTCCGACAAAGATTATGTCACTATAAAAATATATAGCTTTCTCTAATTCTTTTTTGCATCTCCAATTAAACACATGGTGCGGATGATGCATTACGGTGATCACAAAATCGTTATTATTACCCGGTGAGGAAATTAACTTAATTTCTTTTTCTGGGAGATAGTGAAAACCTTGATCCTCATCATCTTTAGCTGAGAAAACAGCTGTGTTAATTAGGTTTATGAGAATTTTCTTGTCTCCATATACAATTCTGTTTTGATGGACTAGACCACCATTTGTATAACAGCCAAAGCGTTGTGCAAGGACGTAGAACTGTTGCTGCTTTTGAAGTTCAGAAGCCATCACTGCATTATACGAATTTTCTTTATCAATATTTTCCAAATAGGAACGACTCATCATTCCGAGATCGTAGTCAACATCATGGTTTCCCGGAACAATAGCAAATTTAATACTGTCAATCTTATATCTTTTATAAATTGTCGCACTAAGAGCGTATAAGAAATTTGCTACCTGCTTGTACTCTCTTTTCTTCCCACTGAACGCCAAGTCCCCAGAAACAACGATTAAAACATTTTCTACTCCAATGATAGATTGACAAAGAGTTCCACTTATGGCATTAAGCGTTTTGCTTTTAAAATTCCCATGGTTGCTAAAATGCATATCACTGAGGTGCAAAATTAATAATTTCATCAGTTAAATTCTCCCTTGACATTATCAATATGTAAATACTCGCCAACAGAAATGTAGAATCGTATATTTGTTGAAGATATACTATTTATTCGACAAAAAGATGTATACAAGGATTCGCTACATGAATATTTAGGAAGTATACTTATACACGCCAAATACAGTTTATATCGGAATGAATATCTATTCAACTGATCACAAAGGGACTATGACAAAACTGAGCGATTGAAAAATTTGGCCGCTTCAAGATCATAATTACTGAGAGGACGTTTAGTTTTACCATCATGGTATTTGAATCCATCATTACCAAAATAATATAATGAAGCAAATAAAGCTATTTTTACTCTTCAAAGTGTGAATCTCGATTAGGTCTCGACGACTTTCAGATCCGACCGAGCGGATTTTAAAGCCCACTGTTTTAGTCTATTAATAATCCTTTCTGTCAACGCTCATAAAAAGCCTTAAATGATTATGTAGGAGTATTATGTGCTTTCAGATTGTATTTTTATACTGTTGTCACAGATGTGAAAACTAATCAACAAGTTCGGATTATTAGGAACTTAGTTTGCCCACTTCCCTGCCTAAGTTCTCTATTGATTCCCACCCGGTTTTCCAGGTGCAGATTATCAGATAGATATAATTGATTTATCTGTTAAGGGGATTGAAGAAATGGGGGGGTGATTATAATTGTGATTATGAGTGTTTAGGGGATAGGAAGGTCTGTTTCTGATGGGAGATTTGTTGTTAGGAGCTTGAAGGTAGAGACTCTAAAGGAGTGTTGAAAGGGTTTCTTTTTATGACTTTTGTGGTTAGCTAAAGTGCCAGCTTCGATGATTTGTTTTGTGTTTTAATCATAATTCCGTTGCTCATAATCAATTCTTAGGTAAATTTCTGTTTATGCAATTATATAAAATATTAATAATTATATCTGTTCTTTTTTCAATATCAAAACAATTATTCTCAATTTTATCTGCAACAATCTTCGGTTCTAGAAAGTGTGAATTTCTATAATACTGAGCTTTCAAATCTATTCTTTTATCTCCTACATCTTCGTTTATTTCCTTTTCAAGTAACATCATATTTCCAATGCAAGAATTATCTATGCTGTCACTATCTGGTTTTATGTGTTCAATATTGTAATTGATTGTATCAAAATCTAATTTAAATCCCAGTTCTTTTTCATATATTTCAAATATAGACTTCACGTTTTTTTCTTTTGTTGAACCTGAGTGCTGTTTAAATTTGTTCGAATATCTTATACTTTTTAATTTATTTGCAAACGTATTCTTGTCGATCATTCTTTCTTTTAATGATTTGTAGAAAGACTGTAGCGTTCTTAATTCAAAATCATTTTCAAACATTGGCGAGTACTTATCAACAATATCATCTATTTTATTTGATCTTTCTTCGCCCACAACATGGTAACATATAAAAAATCTATACAAAAAATCTATACAGTTTATATAATCATTTTTATTAATGTTTTTTAATTCGTGCTGATGCATCAATCCTAACAAAATTGGTCTAAATTGTTGCTGTCTCTTGGTAATAAAGTAACTAAAGTATCTCGTCTCAGCATTATTATTTTGTTTTGGTTTTATGATTCTCTCATAGTATCTGGATTTTAAATCTAAATCCAAAAGCAATTCATTATAATCTGTGCCTTTCGATTTAGATACGATTATTTTGTATGGCCTATTCTTTTTATCTTTTGATGTTAT
>JAEEGL014842259.1_pt1 | contig 14665 bp, 5 predicted proteins | sample 9134231 | NCBI WGS metagenome assembly JAEEGL01 (sample SAMN16246548, study PRJNA631951) | gut metagenome | biome: gut microbiome; feature: rumen; material: fiber-attached | host: Bos | place: Iran: Karaj | collected 2018-10 | reverse complement strand
ATTTTATTATCATCTAACTCTAAATTTTTTTTAATATTTTTTATTTTATCAATATTAACATAATTAATTGTACATTGTTTTAAATTTAATTTTAAAATTTTTTCTTCACAATAATCTCTACTTAAATAATTATAACTAATATCAATTATTTGAATATTAGACAAATAATTTATAATATAATCAAGTGAAATATCACTAATTCCAGTATCTTTTAAATCAAGTCTAGTTAATTCTTTCATATTTGTTACTATATCATATACATTTTCATCTGATAATTTATTATTTGACAAATTTAAAACAGTTAAATGTTTAGCATAAATTGAATTATCTATAAAATTTTTAATACCATCATTTGTTAATCCATTAGATTTTAAATGAAGATTTTTTAATTGAGGAAAATTACTTTTTGCAAGAAGTGATAATCCAGTATTTTGTATATTATTATAATTTAAATTTAAATATTGTAAATTTTTATATTTTAACTCAAAAATACTTTTAAAATCTTCAATTTGAATATTTGATATATCTAAATATTTTAAATATATAAAATCATCCTTTAATAAAAACTTAATATTTTCATTTAAAATTTTAATTCCTGATAAATCAAGTCTTTCAATTGATTTATTTTCTAAATTTTCTATATTTTTATTTATTTTTGATAATTGAAAAGTTTTAATCGAATTAGAAAATTCTTCAATATCACAATTATCAAAAAAAGAATAATTAAAACTATCATCAATTAATCCAATAACATAAATTTGATTTTCAATATCAAAATAATATAATGGAGAACCAATTAATCTTGAAATTTTTTCTTTATCACAATCTTGAATATTAATAGGAGAATTTGTATAAGAAATTAAAGAATGAATTTCAGGAATATTATTATTTGAATTAATATCAATAATTGAAGAAATATAAAATTCTTTCATTCCTCTTTCTTCTTCATTTAATGATTCTAAACCAAAATAATTCTTTGAAAAATCATCATCAAAACCTACAATTGCATATTTTCCTTTTAATATAATATTTTCTTGCTTAATAATTAAATTAGTAAAATTAACTTTTACTTCTCTAGGATTTCCCAATTTAGGATGAAAAATATTATTTTTTAAAGTCATAAAACAATTTGTATTAATTATAAAACAATTATATTTATATTCAATTGTATCTTTTTCATATTTTACTAATAAACAACCAATTAAATTAAATGGAATAGTATTTATAAATTTTTCATTAACTTGAGTTTTATTACTTGTTAAACTATATTTATTTTTATTTGAATATAATCCAAATTCACTATTTAATGAATCTAAAAAACTTGATGTAGTAGAATTTTCATTTTCTTCATTTTGATTATTTTCATTTAAATAAGAAATATTTTCATATTTTTCAAAATGAGATAATAATTTTAAAGGACTATCTGGAAAAGAAAATTCAGAACTTGCTCCTCTTTTTAATATATTTGTAACATTTTCTGAAGATGCATCATTCCCCATTAAATATTATATTATATTTTAAAATTATTTAAAAAAAAAAATTTTTTTTTAATATGAAAATTTACTTTATATTTCTATTTTACTTAATTCTCTTATCAAATAATCAAGAACAAAAAAAAGATGAATTAAATAATACAAATATTGAATTAAATGATACAAAAAAACAATCAAATGATACAAAAGAAATATTTGAATTAAATCCTGAGGATGAAAAATTATTAGATCAATTAATTGAATTTGAAGAATCAAAAAATAATTTCCGTAATAATACTAATAATAAAAATTTAACTTATGAAGAATTAAGACAAAAACAAAAAGAAGAAAGTGAAAAAATTTTGCAAGAAAATATAACTTATTTTTTAAATGAAATGGGTTTAGGTAATAAAACTTCAATAACAAAAGAACAATTTATTTCTTTATTTAAAAAATTATTTAATTCTGGAGAAAGAAATAAAGAAAATGAAAAAGAAAAAGTAAATGTGACTGAAAAAGAACAAAGTTTTCAAGAAGCTTATGCTGAAATTTTTATGGAAACTATTTTATCAAAAATTATTGATGATGTTCCTAATGAAGTTCTTGTTAAAGATATTACTAAATATTTTGTACCTGAAAAAATTGTTGAAGCTTTACAAGAAATGATTGGAAATACTAGTAATATTTATAATAATCAAAGTAATAGTGATGATAATAAAAAGGAAAAAGAAAAAACTGATTTATAATTTTTTGTTATAATTTTTTTTTTAATATTGTTTAAAATTTTATTTTTAATTTTTTTTATTTTATTTAGGATAGTATAATTTTCCTTTTTTTAATTTCTTAAAATGAAAAAATAATTATCATATTTATTATATTTAATACTGAAATGATTAACACAAATAAAATTATTTTATATATTCACTCAATAAAAAAAATTACATTTAACATATTATAATAAATTCAATACAAGAGAATTTAAAATATATATTAATTCTAAAAAAAAATAAAATTCTACCTTAAATCAAATTTTAAAAAATTTAATCTAAAAAAAAAAGATAATTAATTTTTATCAATCATTAATAATAATAAAAAATAAAAAATAAAACCTAAAACTAATCCACAGGATTCTGTTTTTCCCAATCAGAAATAAGTTTCTCTCCATAAGACGGACTATACATATTAATAACTTCCTGTGAAAAGTTCTCATTAATCCTATCAATAGCATCACTAACTTCCTTAGTACAATTCTTATCACATTTCAACTCTTGTAAATACTTCAAACCACCAGAAACAAAATCTCTCTTAAAATCTTTATCATCTTTCAAATACTTTCTAAACTGTTCTAAAATATCACATAAAATATCAGGAGGAGCAATTTTAATTAAAGGTTCCAAAGTTTTCAAATCTCTACAATTCAAAATAATCTTCTGTAAAGCAGTTCTAGCTTTCTTATTCAAATCATCACCTTCTCTAGTAATATTAACATTATAAAGCATAAGACCAAGTACTTGTTGTTCAGCAACTTTACCAGCATGTTTAGGAGCATGTTTCCCAATTTGTCCAAGAGCATAACAAGCAGCACCTTTAATCTCAGGTGAAGTTTCACTTTCTAAAGCATCTTTTAAATATGTTACTGCTTGAGCATCAATTGCAGCTTCTGCTAATTTCTCATCATGTGCTGCTATAAAACCTAAAGCATTTATACCATATCTACGTGGTTCACCTCTTACATTAGCTATGAAATCTACTAATACACCTAATCCATGTATATCTACGAATTTCTGGGCATTTTGTTGATCTTTATTTACTATTTCACATATACAAAATGCTGTATTTCTTTTTATTATTTGATCAGGATCCATTAAACTACCTAATAATATTTTTGGATCTTTTAATGAATTCCATACTAATAATGATAAATCTAATGAATGTTTTGCTATGTTACCTAATAGTAAACATATATTACGACGAAGTTGATTATCATTATAATTTAAATAATGGGATATTATATCTATACCAGAATGAGCTATTTTTTCAGCTAGTTCATCACTGTGATCAGATATATATGATAATGTTTGTACTACTGCTCTCTTTAATGATACTTCTGGTTCTTGTAAACATAAAATTAAATTCTCAATTGCTCCTGCTTCTACTACTTGAGATGCTAGTTCTTTATTATGTTTAGCAATATAACCAAGTGACCATGCTGCAGCTTCTTTAACTTGATAATCTAAATCACTTAAATTATGAATTAAAGGAGGTAATGCACCACTTCTTACTATATCCTCAGCTAATTGAGCACTATGTTTAGCTACTGCTCTTAAAACGTAACAAGAGGATTTTTTATAAAAACGATTTTGATTTGATAATGAGTATATTAATTGGGAAATTATATCATTTTGTACTACTGATTCTGCTATACTTTCTGAGAAATTTGCTAGACGACCTATTGCTAATGCTGCTGAGGTTTGGATTGATTGTACTGGATCAAGGAGAAGAGAACGAAGAAGAGGCATTACTCCTGCAGAATTTAATACCATTATATTTTCTGAACGTTGAGCTAAGTCTGCTATTGATTTTGCAAATGTTGCTCTTGCTTGTTCATATATTTGAAATGGGAGTAGGACTGAACGGTTAAAACTCATTTTTTTTTATAATTTTTTTTTTAGGAGTTTTGATATTTAAAAATTATTGTTTTTTTTATTTTTTTTGAGTTTTTTTTTTTTTTAATTTTGTTTTAATTTAAAAAATATAATATATGGTTTGTTTATATAGAGAAACTTATAATGCTTATTATTATGCATCTTTTTGTTCTATTGCTTTTTTAATTACTTTAGTTTCATATCTTGTTTTAATTTTATTACCTTTTTTTCTACAGTTTTCAACAACAGGGGAAAATTTTTGGTATACTCCAACTATTTTTTATGAGCATCCTGTAATAAGATATAATGATGAATATGCAATAATGATAAATTATAAAGATAGTGATAAGTATTTTTCTTTATATGAAACATCATATTCCGAAATAAATAAATTTTATAATAGTAGCTATTCAAATAAAGATGTTAGTATAAACTCAATTTCTGTAACTAAAGAAGAAATAAATAATGATGATGTTATTGATAGTCTCAATCTTAAAATTAATATTCATATAAGCGATAGTAAATATACTATAACAGATATTAAAATAATGTTATTTTTTGATTATATAATTCAAAGTAATGCAAAATATCAATTTCAAACAATGTGTTATTTAGATGGTTCATCATCAAATGGAATAAGTCAATTTATTTCAAGTGGTAGATTACAATTAAAACAAAAAATTCCATTTAAAATGACTGATTTTTATAATATGACATATTCTACAAATTATTTTTTGAAATGGGGAGTTTTAAAATCAGATTTTTATACAATTTATAATAATTTTACAAATGGAAGAGATTATTCAACTAAATTTGAATATTATTATAAAAATATAATTCCTTCTGACAAAGATCAAGATATTTATGTTAATTCAATAATTGAAATTCCAAGTTATCAACAAATTATTGTAGGAATGCCTTCATATATGAATTTAAAATTTAAATGGATTAAATATTTAGCTGCTTTTATTCCAACTTATATTATAATTTGGAATTATTTAAATTTCTTTTTTAAAAATAGAATTGCTAATGTAAGTGTACAAGGTGATTTACCAAAGACAATAAATTAATTTATAATAATTAAAATAATAAAAGAAATATTATTAATTTTTTTTATTTAAAAAAAAACTTTTTTTTTTCTTATGTTAAAGTTTTAATATATAAGAAATGTTTTTAAATATAATTAAATTAAATATATAAAAAAAATATAATATTCTATTTATTTATAAATATAAATTTAAAAGAAAGAAAAAACATGATTCAACCTTCTATCAAACCGAGAGAAAAAAGATCTTCTCTGTCGAGTATTCCTTTACATTATATAAGGATTCCTAATCAATCATTTGGAGGAAGTTTTAATTCAATAAAAGAAAAAGAAACATTAGAATATATTTCTTCTTCAAATCAATTTTTATTTTATGGACAAACAATTCCAAAAATAATAAATACACTTCCTGAAATTGAATCTCTTTCTGAAAATATTTCAATAATTAATTCTTTTTTTTTTTCTAATTATCATGATAGAGAAAAAGTAGATAATTTTAAAAAAAAATATCATCATTATTTAAATGGAACTTATCTTGATACTTTATTAATAATGAAAGAATTTCCTGAATTTTGTGTATTAGATTATATTAATTTAAATATTGAATTTAATTTACAAGAATTATCAAAACAAAAGAAAAGAGAACAAAAATTAATGATGATAACTAGAAATAATATAATATTAAAATTATTAGTTTTAGCTACTGATATACATTTTGCTGAAGTTGAAGGAGATTTAAATTTTTCTAGAATTGAAAATACTAATATAGGAATTAATAATAGTAATTATAATGAAAATGATTTATTATTTTCAGATTTATCTTTTTTACAAACTACAATTGAACAATTTAAAACATTAATAGTTGAAAATGATAATATTTTAAATATTGAATATGATGTTGAAGTTCTTTTTTTAGCGTTATTAGGTTATAAAGAAAAAGCAAAAATAATTAAACAAAAACATAATGATTATTTTAAGAATTTTATTGCTGAATGTGATTTTACTGATAATTTTAATTTTGATGATTTTTTATCAGTAACAATTGAAAAAAAATCATTTTCTGCATTAACAATGAATGAAATATTAATATTTAGAAAAATATTAAATAATGCAGCAAGAAGGAAATTTTATTTTGGATTTGAATTTATAATGAAAAATGTTGAATTTTGTTATATTTTAAGTGAAGGTAGAATTTGGAAAAATTTAGGAAAAAAATTGACAGAAGAACAAGTATATATTTTATGGGGAATTTATGAAGAAAATTTAGAAGAAATTAAAAAAGTTGATTTAAAAGAAACTTTAGGGCATGAATATAAAATAAAAATAAATTCTATAAAAGGAGAAAGAAAATTATATCAATTTTTTAGAGAAAATAATAGAGGAAAATTTGATGATAATAATTCAAGTCCAAGTGATAAAGAAGCAAGTTATAATTTAATTATGGGAAGATTAAATCATGATTTAGAAAAATTAATTGATGAAATTCATTTATATTTTGTAACATCATTAAGAGATTTATTAACTATATTTTTTAAATGTGAATTAAAAGAATTAGTAATGTATTTTTTTGATCAATTTAAAAAAGATAAAAATAATTTTTATATTCCTTTAGAAATATATGAAATATCATTAGAATATGATGAAGATATATCAATTGATATAATGGATAGAGCATTAAATAATTCAAATGTAAAAGGAAGTTATATGGGAATATGTTTAATAAAAAAATATTTTAAATTAGCAAGAAAACTTTTAAAATATAGAAAATGTAGAGAATACTTAAATTCTCCTCCTCCCGAAACAGATGAGTATATTGGTTTAATGTCAAAATTACAAGTAAATGCAAAATTTAAAAAAATAGATGAAATAACATATAAACATCCAAGAGAATCAATTAAAATATTTGAATTTTTAAATAAAGTAGATACAATAAATTCAAATAATGATACAATATCTGATGGAACTACTACATTAAATAATAATGAAGAAGATAGTATTAGTACAGGTACTAAACCTGGTAGAAATCAAAAGTTAAATTCAACTTTTAATAGAGCTAAAAGAATAATGCTATCAGAAAAAGAAGATTCTTTTATTAAATTTCCTAAAAAAAATATTAGATCTAATATTTATTTTCATCAAATGTCAATATCAAATTTAACTAATAATTATAAAAATAAAATTTATCTAAAACAAAGAGATAGTATTTCAATTAAACCAAAAATAACTATTTATAATGATTCAAGTGAAATTAATATTCTTGATTCTCAAGTTGATAATATTTCAAATTTTTATGAAAATAAAGATAATATAGTTAGTAAATTAAAAGAAAAACAAAATGAATCTATTAATGATAAAAATCAAATTCCAACAATTAAAATTCATTCAGATATAAATAGAAAAAGAAGAAGTTCAGTAATTCCAAATATGGCAATAATGGCAAGAGGAAGTTTAAAAAATAATCTTTTAAATAAAACAAGAGAAAGAAGAAAAAGTTTTTTTATTCCTTTTAATGAACATTCAACTCCGACTGGACAATTATCAATTATTTCAAATAATCCAATTATAGATGATAAAGATAAAGTTTCAATTAATTCTAAATTAAAAAGTAATCTTTCTAATATAAAAAATGAAAGTGAATCAAGTGAAGAAGAAAGTAATGATGAAGAAAATGAGAAGAAAATAAGTATAAAACATAATTTGCCAAAAGCATCAACATCTTTAAAACAAATAGCAATTAATCCTTTAAAAATTGATAGTAAAATATCAACAAGAAATAAATTTAAAATTAAATATGAAAAAAAAGCAAAAAATTTAGTAAAAAATTTCAAAAAAGGAAAAATAAAATTAAATGTTCAATTAGTATTAATAGATGAATTAAGAAATGGAGAATTTGCATGTGATGCATTATGTTTATTAAGTTCAATAGAAGAAACTTCATTAAATTTAAATTATTGTCAAAAAATATTTTCATATATTTTAGTATTTACATCTCATGAAGAAACAATAACAAAATGTAGAGAACCATTATTATTTATTGCATTAGCTGCAGAATTTTTATTAAAAATAGGAAATTTAAATAAAAAAGTATTATATAAAGCACAAGCAGTTGCACAAGAAATTTTAGAATTAGGAGAAAAAATACAATCTTCTATTCAAGATGAAGAAATGTTAAATTATTATTTAAAAGATCAATTTGATCATAAAAATAGAAATCCTATTGAAATATATGCAGAAAATAAATTTTTTAATTTATTAAGTAATACTAATGTTGGAGGTATTATTGATAAATTATGGTATGGGAGTGGTAATGAATATTCTTCTTTTAAATATTTGAGAATTACTAGAATTCTTAAAACTAATTCTATGTATGAAAATTATGGTTTTGTTGTATCTAATTATTATTTTCCTCCTGAAACTGTTTTTACTTTTCAATTTAATTGCTTTAAAAATAATTGTAGTGCTAGATATCTTTTTGATAATTTTACATTATTATGTTTTACTTTTTATTATCAATATATTGTTTATATTATTCCTACTCATATTGAAAATAAACATGTAATTTTAATGAGACATGAACAAATTGTAAATTGCTTTTTATTAACTTATTTTATTAATTTTATTTTTGCAATTATTTTCTCATATAAAACAGGAAGAACTATAAAATTTGAAAAATTAGAAGTTGGAAGTCATTCAATAATGATAATTGGTATTCTTTTATTATATTTGAAAATTCCTCATATATTGTCAGGTACTGATGATCATGAATCAAGTAAATCACATGAATTAATAGAAGCAATAATAGCTTCGATTATTTTAATAATGTGTTGGATTAAACTTTTTTGTATTTTTATGGAAACTTCAATATATGGTCCTTTTTTAAGAATAATGACAAGTGTTTTCTCACAAGTTTTTTTTTTTATGTTAATTAATATTTGTATTACTTTTCTCTTTGCTCAAGTTTTTACTATTTTTTTTCAATATTCACATCCTAACTTTAATGCATTTTATAATGGTTTTATTTTCTTATTTGGAACTTCATTTGGTCAAGTTGAATTTGATGGGTTTTCACATTTAAATATTTTTGGTTATATTATTTTAATGAGTTATACAACTTTATCAAATATTATTTTATTTAATTTAATTGTAGGTATAATTAATAATTTATTTCAAAATGCTACTGAAATTGCTGAAGCGGAAAGTAGAGCAATGTTAGTTTTAACTTATGATAGATTGAGATGGGATGATAAATATGGTTTACTTATTTTATTACCTGCTCCTTTAAATATTTTTAGTTTTCCTTTTTGCGTTTTTCTTTTACTTTTTGGAGAAAAAATTAGAAATATTGAAAATATTAATCTTATTTTATGTAAAATTTTTTACTTTTTTATTGCTATTGTTTACTTTTTAATTCTTATTATTTCTGGGGTTATTTTTTTTCCTTTTTCTTTGTTTAAAAGTTATTATCATATTACTTTTGATTTTTGTTTTAAGAAAATTTATGATGAGGAAGGGATAGTGAGAGATAAATCTTTTTATCAATTATTAAGACATTATTTTTCACTTCCATTTTGTTTATTATTTACTTTATTTGAAGATTTATTTAATTTTGCAAAATTATGTTATAAAGAAACAAATAATTCAAATAAAATTAAAGAAGAAGAAAATTTATATTCAAAAGAATATATTTTAGAATTAAGAAGAATATTTTGTCAATTAAAATTTAAAGAAAAAAAAAAAGTAGTATCATTATATGAAATGTATGATAGACTTCATTTATTTAATAAATCTAAAAAATTAAGAAAACTTTTATCAAATAAAAATTCTCTTTATGATTTATCAGGATATATTGGACAAGATTACAACTTTTCAAATATGAGTGGAGAAGAAAACACTTCAAGTGACAGAAGAAATAATAATAGAAAAAGTGTATTTTGGAGTTTTTTTAATAATAAAACATTACTTGATAAAAAATTATTAAGAGAAGCAGTTAAAAATAATTTTAGAACTTTATTAGATAAATTAGTAGATACAGAAGGATTTATTGATTTAGAAAGAGCTTTAATTCTTCTTCCTTATAAAGTAAAGTATTCTGAAAGTTTTTTAAAATCTTTAAAATATTTAAATCTTAAAGTAATAATAAGAGGAATGAGGAAATTTATGTTTAAAATTGAAGGAGATAATTCTAAATATTCATATAAAAAAATGCAATTTTTAATTTATAAAATAATGATAAAATTCAATATGTTATATAATTATTTATCAGATGAAACTATATTAAAAGTTAAAGAAATAGCAAAAAATGTTGATTCTCATCCTCAATTTGGAAAAAATGGAATTTTAATTCAAATGTTTGAAAAAAGAGATGATGAAAGTGAATATGATGATGAGGGTGAAGGAATTAATTCTTTAGATAGAAGCAAAAAATATATTATGAAATATAAATATTCAGGAAATGTAAGTTCAAATAGTAATCAATCAAATAGTAGAGAATCAAAATAATTTTTTTTTATTGATAAATATCCCAATTTCATCTTGGAGTAAAAAATAAAAATATTATTTTTTTTATAAAGAACACTTTTCAAATTTGAAAGTTATCTTTATAAATAAAAAAAAAATTTTTATTGTTTAATTAATTATATGTATTTTTGGTTAAAAAATTATTGTTTTTTCAAAAAAATCACTTTTACAAAATAAAAAATCATCATTATATAACAATATTTTTTTTGGAATTGGAGATATTTTAATCTTTGAATAATTAATGTTTCAAAAAAATATAACTAATATTTTATAGTAAAAATATAGCAAATGAAATTATGCTCATTATAGATTAAAATAAAATTGATTTTTATAACTTTTGAATAATGTTTCCTTCTTTATATTTGTATTTATATAATTTATTAATTATTTTCCAATTTAAATATTATCTAAATGAAATTATATTTCAAATTGAAATCTGTTAAAAATATAATAGTAAAAAGAGATAAATTAATAAAAATTTTGTAATTAGATATTAATGATAATGTTAATAACAATTAAATTATTATTATATAAATTAAATTTTAAAATAGAAAATGTTGTTAAAAGAATAAAAAATTTATACCTATTTATTATTTATTAATAAAATTGTTTTATATTTTATTTAGGAAAAAGATATTATTTAAATAATTAATTTAATATCAATCATCTTTTAATTAATTACTAATATCTTTTTCAATCCCATTTTTATTCTTTTCTTCATTTTCTTTTTTTTCAATTATGATTAGTTTATTTTATTTAAATTAAAAGCATGATCTGCAATATTTATACAATCATTAGAATAATTTATTAAATATTTATATAAACTAAAATTTTCCCATTCATTTTTATTAATATTATTATAAATATTATAAGTTATTTGAAGAACAGAATAATTTGAATTGTTTTGACATAATTTATAATAACATAATCTTTTTATTTTTTTTTATTTTTAATATTTCGTGTATGAAAAATCAAGGGAATTAGTTTTTATATTTCCAACTTAACATTTTTGTTGTTTGAAAACAACTTGATACTTGCTTTGTTCTATTCACTTTTATTAGATGTTTTTTTTCATAAAACTGGGATTTAAACTAGAATAAATATATTGATATTTTTTCTTTTTTATAAAATAATAATAAATAATTACAAATTTTAAATAAAATATTTTTAGAAAAAAAATTATTATATTTTAATTATTTTTTAAATGATTTTCATATTCTTTCACTTTATTTTCAATTTCTTCTCTTAAAATACTAATTTTCTTTTCTCCAGCCGCTCTTTCAACTTGATTAATTTTTTCTATTTTTTGTTTTTCAATAGTATTACTTGCATTTTCATATTGTTTTTTCCTTTCAATTTCTTTATTTTTTTCTTCTTTAATTAATTTATCTAATTCAATTTGTAATTGATTTCTATATTCTTCAACTTTTTTATTTATTTTTCCTTTACTTTTACTTTTACTATCATTATCACTATCACTATTATAATTCTTTTTATTTTTTTTGTCATAATTTTCTTCTTTCATTTCTTTTTCTTTATTTTTAATTTCTTTTACTTTATTATATAATTCCTCATCATCAGGAAAAAGTTCTTTAATCATATAAGGTTGAATTCCTTTATTTTGTTTCATTAATTTATCAAATTTATTTATTACATTTTGTTTTTCTTTTTCAATTTGTTCTGATATTTCTTGTCTTTTTTCTTCCATTATTAATTTTTGTTTTTGATAATCTTTTTGTCTTTTTTCTTTTTGTTTTAATTCATTTAATCTTTTTTTATTTTTATATTTTTGTTGATTTGATATTCTTTCTAACATTTTATCTTTTTCATATTTTTTCACTTTTGCTTCTTCTTGTCTTTTTAATGATTCATAATCAAAAAGTTTTTTTCTTTTTTTTAATCTTAAATTAATTTCATCCATTTTATCTAAAAGTTCTTCTTTTTTTTTTTCTTCTTCTTTTGCCAATACTTCTCTATTTAAAATTGCAGTTTGACATCTTTTATCAATTTCTTTTAATTTTCTTCTACTTAATAAATCTTTTGATTTAGATCTTTTCATTAACATTTCTTCCATTTCTAATTGTTTCTTATGATATTCTTTACTTTTTTTTTCATGTTCTTTTAATTGTTGTTTTATTTTATTTTGTATTTCTTCATATTTTTGTTTTTCTTTTTCTTGATGTTCTTTTTTTTCTTTTTCTCTTTTTTTAAAAAAATTTTGCATTGTTTTTGCACTTATTCTTTCTTTTTCTTCTAATTTAAATCTAGTGTCTTCTATTAATTTTTTTTCTCTTTCTTTATTATCTTCCATTCTTTTTTCAAATTCTAATTGTTGTATTTTTTTTAATTTTTCTCTTTCTTTATTTTCTTTTGTCTTTTCTTTTAATCTTTCTTTTTCATATTGTTCTCTTTCTAATTCTTTTTTTTTTATTTCTTTATCTCTTTTTTTTAAATCATTTTCCATTTTTTTTCTTCTTTCTTCTAATTTTTTTAAATCTTCTTCATTTTTTTTTTCTTTTTCTTTTAATCTTTTTTTTTCTAATTTCTTTAATTCTTTTATTTTTTTTTTTTCTTGTTCTTCTTTTAATTTAATTAATTCTTCTTGTTCTTTAATTCTTTTATTAATACCTTCTTGCATTCTTCTTTCTTTTTCTTCTTTTTCTTTTTGTTCAATTAATCTTTTTTTTTTTAAAGCAATTGCTGCTTCTTTTTCTCTTTCTTTTTTTTCTCTTTCTTTATCTGCAGCATTTTTTAAATCAATTTCTTTTTTTAATTGAGCTTCAATAATTTGTTCAATATCATATTTTTGTTTATTTTTAATTTTTTGAATATTTGCTTTTTGTTCTTCTAATAATTTTTCCATTTTTGGATCTAATTTTGTTTTATTTTTATTTTCTTTTTCATTACTATTATATTTATTATTTATATTATTATTTTCTTCTTCTTCTATTATATTTTGCCTTTTTTCTTTTACTTGATTTATTGTTTTATTTCTAAAATTTTCTAATGCATTATAACGAAATTTTTGTAATTCTTTTGGTAATTCTTGTACATCTGAATTTTGAGATTTAAATTTTTGAAATGAAATTTGATATAAATCTTTCTTGTTTACTCCTAATGATTCTATTGCTTCTATTGAACGTGGACTTGTTATTCTATTTGATTTTGATTTGTAATCACAATTATCTAGGGATATTAAATTATTTTCATTTTCATTTTGATCTTTGTATTCTTCATCAGTTTCCATTTTTTTTTGTTGTAATTTTTTTTATTTTTAGTTTTTTATTTTTAAGTTGTTTTAAATTATTATAATTTAAATAAAAGGGTTTATTTTGATTTTTAATATAGTAAAAAATAATATTAAAACCTTTAAAATATAAATTACTATTATTTATTATATTAATATATTATAATAAATTATAATCAATCAAAGTATTTTTACAAAAATAGAAAAGAAAAAATAAAAAAAATCATATAAAACATTATATTTTATATATTCATTAATTATAATTTAAAATCATTTAATAACTAAAATAACAAAAAAAGTAAAATTTTTATAAATTTATGTTTTTACATTTTAATTTTTTAATTTAAATTCCACTAAAAATTATTATTTTCTCCTTAAATTAAAAAATATTATTTTAAAATAAAGTAGTTACAAAATTAATATTTAAAAAAATAAAAATTTCCAAAAAGTAATTTTAATATTAATAATTTATTTAATTTCCTTCATCACCTTTTAAAGCTTCAATTTGTTTTTGAAGTTCAGTAACTCTTTGTCTAAGTTTTTCATTTTCTTCTTTCAATTTTAAATATTCATTTTTTAAATTATCTTGATCAATTTCTTCAGGAGCACTCATATTCCTTTTAATGAATTCAATAGGATTAGTAGGTTTATCTGTTTCTTCATATAATGAAACTAAAACTTTTGTTAATTGATCTACAACTCCAGTTTTTTCTAAATAAGCTCTGAATTCATCTTTTTT
>JAEEGL014180150.1_pt1 | contig 14665 bp, 13 predicted proteins | sample 9134231 | NCBI WGS metagenome assembly JAEEGL01 (sample SAMN16246548, study PRJNA631951) | gut metagenome | biome: gut microbiome; feature: rumen; material: fiber-attached | host: Bos | place: Iran: Karaj | collected 2018-10 | reverse complement strand
GCAGGCTACTTCACGTAAACGCGCTCTTGAAAAGATCGAGCTCGACGAGATCAAGCCTTCTTCAAGAAAATATCCTTATATCGATTTCAGACCGAACCGTGAGATCGGAAACGAAGTGCTTGAAGTAAAGGGCATTTCAAAGACCATCAACGGCGTAAAGATCCTTGACGACATTTCCTTCAATGTGGGACGTAACGATAAGATCGCCTTTGTAGGCGGAAACACCATCGCTGCAACGACTCTCTTTAAGATACTCATGGGAGAGATGGAGCCCGACGAAGGAAGCTACAAGTGGGGCATCACAACGTCCCAGAGCTACTTCCCGAAGGACAATACCGAGATATTCAAGGGTGATGAGACAATTGTAGAACACCTCATGCCTTATTCTACAGTAGACGACGTGACCTATGTAAGAGGCTTCATGGGCCGCATGCTCTTTGCCGGTGAAGAAGGAAGCAAGAAGGTCAACGTTCTTTCCGGAGGCGAGAAGGTAAGAGTCATGCTCTCAAAGATGATGCTTATCGGCGCAAACGTTCTCATTCTTGACGAGCCCACAAACCACCTCGACATGGAGTCCATAACTTCACTCAACAATGCGCTCATCAAGTTCCCTTCGGTAGTACTTTTCACATGTCTTGACCACCAGTTCATCCAGACTGTTGCAAACCGCATCATAGAGATAGTTCCCGGCGGCAGCATGATCGATAAGCAGACTACATACGACGAATATCTTGAGAGCGATGAGATGGCAAGAAAGCGTCAGGTTCTTACATCAACGATCGAAGAGGAAGATTGATCTTGCAGAAAACTTCTTGTCTTACAAACAGAAACAGGAATTATTTCCACCTGCCCTTAGGGGCGGAGAAGATAGACGGGATTTACAGTTTTTCGGTAAGTCTGCCGAATGCGTTAAACTGTTCCGTTTGTCTCTTTAAAGGTGATTCAGAGGAACCTTATCTTGAGGTTTCGATGATGAGGCATAAAAACGGGATCTTTTACGCCGATGTTATAGTTCCTCCGGAATACGAGAAGGAAACCTTTTATCTTTTTAAGACCGAGACATCCTATGTATCGGATCCCTATGCAAAGCATATATGCGGAAGGGACGAATTCGGGAAAAAGAAACAAAAGGCCGGTTTTTCGATATCTGCACCGGAGCCTGTAAAACCTGAGATATTAAAGGCAAAGCTCTGCGATACGACGGTTTTTGCCGATGATATGTATGTAAAGAACGAGCTTTCGGAGCTTATCCTTTATGAACTTCATGTAAGGAGTTTTACCGCTGCTTCGGAAAAGTCCAAATATCCGGGAACTTTTGCGGGAGTCTCCGAAAAGATCCCTTATTTAAAAAGGCTGGGCATCACTGGTGTGCTCCTTATGCCGGTTTACGATTTCGACGAGAATATGCCCGACGGAAAGACAAACCTTTGGGGGTACGGCTGCCGCGACACATATTATTTCGCTCCGAAAGCGTCTTTTGCTTTTGACAGGGAAGATCCCTGCACGGAGTTCAAAAAGCTCATTGAAAAGCTTCATGCGGCACATGTTGACGTATATATGGATCTTATGTTCCCCGAAGGTGCATCAAAGAGCATGATGATAGATACCGCGAGATACTATGCGGTCATCTACGGAATCGACGGGTTCCATATCGACGACTATATGATAGACCCCCGAATGATGCTCTCGGACCCTTTACTTTCGAACTGCAGGTTCTGGGTTACAAACACAGACGACAGGCTCCTTCGGGATTTCCCCGGAAGATGCCTTAAATACAACAATTCCTATATGAACGATATGCGCCGTTATCTTAAAGGCGACGAGGGCCTTGTTCCCATGCTGTACGACAGGATGAAGAACAGGGGATTTGAATCGGGAATTTCCTTTATCGCAAATCACAACGGTTTCTCGCTGTTCGATCTTTACTCATACGACGTTAAGCATAACAATGCAAACGGCGAGAATGGCAGAGACGGAAACGAGACAAACTACAGTTGGAACTGCGGTGAGGAGGGAGAGACCAAAAACCGCAAGGTAAAGGCTCTCCGCTTAAAGATGATAAAAAACGCCGTTACGGCGCTCTTCATAACCGGCGGCGTTCCGATGCTGAACGCAGGTGATGAATTCGGCTTCTCAAAGCAGGGAAACAACAACACCTATTGCCAGGACAACGAGCTTTCTTACATCGACTGGACATGTCTTGACAAAAACAAGGCTTTGTTTAATTACGTTAAACAACTGATAGACTTAAGGAAAAGCCATTCCGTGCTTAAAAATCCGAAGGATCTTCGGGAGATCGATTATCAGGGACATGGGATACCGGAGATATCACTTCACGGAACGAGTCCATGGAAAGTGGATTATCAGCCTTACAACCGCTTGGCAGGCATATATCTTTGCGGCTCTTACGGAGAGGATACAAAGTCCGAGGATCTGTACATAATCTTTAATATGCACTGGGAAAAGCATGAGTTTGTGCTTCCCGAGCGCAGAGGTACAAAACTTCACATTCTTATCGATACATCGGGTGTAAAGACGGTTAAGATAAATGACGGCTGCGTTACTGCTGAGCCAAGGTCTGTAATTATTCTCGGGAGCGGACAGTGAAAATTAATTTCAAAAAGTTATTCAGCGCATTTTCATTAAAGATCATATGCATTCTCTTTATGACTGCCGGTATCGTGCTCATACAGCTTTACGGCGGATCCGAAGGCCTCGATCTTAAAAGAGTGAGGCTGGGCTACAACATCTACTATGTCGGTGTTCCGATAGCCTGTTTCCTTGTGGCTGAAGGTGCCCTGAGGACCGGAAATATTAAGAAATACATTTTAAGGCTTTTCTTTGCCGCAATACTCACGGAACTGGTGTTTGATTATGCCCGTATGGGAAACGACCTGTTCGACTTTTCGGGAGAAGTCATAAACCATCCCGCCCTTAAGAACTCGCCAAACTTCTTTTTTACGCTGCTTTTCGGACTTATCTGCACTGCGGTTATGGAATATGGTGTTTCAAAGCACTTTAAACAGGGTACCGTAAGATACAATCTGCTCAACCTCCTCATCATTATCGCAGGAGTGGCGGCATCCTATTTCCTTAATTTTGAGCACGGCGGCATCGGTGTTCTCATGGTCATTGCAATGTATCTGTTCCATGAGAACAGGATACTTACCCTTATCGCCATCGCCGCGATACAGATAGTGTTACTGGGAAGCGCATCGGGAATGATAATGTATACACCTGTGGTGGGGACGATCTTCACCTGGTTCTACAGCGGTGAGGAAGGCGCACACAACGCATTTACGAGGCTTTTGTTCTATTCGTTTTTCCCTATTGTTTACGTGATCCTTGTACTTATGATCAAAACAGGTATCGGAGCAGGAATTTGACAGTATTTACAACAACCGAGATCAATAAGTTCTTTGCCACACTCTTAAAGAACAACGCTTTTGACGGATTTTATCTTAAGAGCGGAAGAGTGAGAACTTATTATGATATATCCTTTGATGGAAAAAACTTTCCGGAATATTTCGATCTTTCGGAACAGGAAGAAAGAAAAAAAGCACAGTATGTCCGCTGGGAAGATGTGAAGGATACGGTGCTTTCTCTCATCAAAGGAAAAAGAACGCCGCTTGTCATGGAGTTTGTGCTGATCGCCGGCGAAAGCCTTACGGAAAAGACCGCGGCAAGAGCAAATGTTAACTTAAATAACGAGACTGTGAGTCTCAGTATGAATATCACTTTTAAAGACGGGAACTTGAAAGTGGTAACGGGGACATTCAGAAGCGGCTTCTCACTTGAAAAGTCTTTGGATGAAGAGTGGGACAAAGAGGTGGCCGCTTTGTTAAAGCAAAACAGTATTATGTATGAGGTATTGTAATGGAAATACAATTATGGCGTGAGATACTTGAACCTTACTCTCTTGCGGTAGACGAGCTCACGGTTAAATTTCAGCACATGATTTCCGCCAAGCGCGATAAAGGCCAGTATTCGTCTATAGAGCGCGTTGACGGACGAGTTAAAAAGATATCCAGTATTCTTGCCAAGTGCCAGAAGAAGGGTATCCCCTTCGAGGATTTCGAAGACAACATGGACGATATCGCCGGCATCCGCATAATGTGCCAGTTTGTCGAAGATATCTACGACGTTGTGGCCCTTATCCGCCTGCGCTCCGATATGAGAGTGAAGCGTGAAAAGGACTACATCAAAAACCAGAAAGAGTCGGGCTACAGAAGCTATCACATGATAGTTTATTACACCGTTGAAACGGAGAGAGGACCGAGAGAGATACCCGTTGAGATACAGATAAGGACTCTCGCCATGAACTTCTGGGCAACGGTGGAGCACAGCCTTCAGTACAAATATAAGGGCAACCTTCCGGAGAGCATAAACGAAAGGCTCCACAAATCGGCAGAAGCCATAGTGGTGCTTGACCGAGAGATGTCAACGGTCCGCGGCGAGATACTCGATGCCCAGGCGTCATTTAACTACAAAGCAAATTGTGTTGCCGATATACTTACAAACATCCAGAACCTTTACAACCTTGCAAACAAACAGGAGATAGTTCGTATCCAGGATGAATTTTTCAAGGTCTACGCCATGGACGACATGGACGAACTGACGAAATTCTCAAGAGAGCTGGATCTGCTGTCGGAGAGCTATAAGGCTCAGAGTTTAAAATAGTCAGATATGGCATTTTCACTTCCAATAGAATTCGAAAACAAAATGAAGGAACTGTTAAAAGAGGACTTCGAAGCGTTTCTTAATGGCTTTGAAAGCGACTCTTTATCGGGTGTGCGTTTTAACAGGCTTAAAACCGATGCATCCGGTTTTACTGGAGCGGTTCCTTTTTCTATTGACCGGATACCCTGGATCGATAACGGATACTACTATCCCGATGATGAAAGACCGGCAAAGCACCCTTATTACTATGCAGGGCTTTACTACATCCAGGAGCCGTCCGCAATGACACCCGCGAATGTGCTTCCCGTAGAGCCCGGCGACAAGGTGCTTGACATCTGCGCCGCTCCCGGAGGAAAGAGTACGGAGCTTGCGGCTAAGCTTAACGGAACGGGCGTTCTTTTTTCAAACGACATAAGCAATTCCAGAGCAAAAGCCCTTTTAAAGAACCTTGAACTTTTCGGCGCCGGAAACATAGTTGTTATGTCGGAAGCCCCCGGAAAGCTCACGGAACGTTTCCGCGGGTATTTCGATAAGATTCTTATAGACGCACCCTGCTCAGGCGAAGGAATGTTCAGAAAAAGCCCCGCCATCATGAAAAACTGGGAGCAGTACGGTACGGAGTATTACAACAAGCTTCAGCTTGAGATCGTGTCACAGGTCGTTCCCATGCTTAAACCCGGCGGTATGATGGTCTATTCCACCTGCACCTTTGACAAGGATGAAGACGAGGGCACACTTGAATATATTTTAAATGCATTCCGGGATATGCATGTCATAGCACCGGAACTTAAGTACGACGGATTTGACCACGGACATCCGGAATTCATCGGTTCTTCCCACGAAGAGATAAAGAATGCCATAAGGATATGGCCCCACAAAATGAAGGGTGAGGGACACTTTATCGCGCTCTTAAAAAAGGACGAGAGTTCCGAAGAATGTCCTGTTATGTTCGATCATAAGAACTGCAAGGTTCCGCCGGAAGCAAAGGAATTCCTTGATACGTTAAAATGTCCCATAGCTTATGACAGACTTGAATTAAAGGATAACAGGCTATATATGCTTCCTCCCGAGATACCGGATCTTTCGGGCCTTCGCATTATGCGAAAGGGACTTCTGCTGGGAGAACTTGAAAAGAACAGGTTTGAGCCTTCACAGGCCCTCGCAATGTATTTAAAACAGGAAGATTATCCGAACACTTGTTCGTTTAAGGCTGATTCTCCCGAAGTAATAAAATACTTAAAATGTGAGACCGTTGAATGCGATGACGTTAAGGACGGCTTCGTGCTTGTCTGTGCAGATTCCTATCCACTGGGCTGGGCAAAGTCAAAGAACGGCATCCTTAAAAACAGATATCTTCCCGGATGGAGAATGATGTGATGAAACGACTTGATGCTTTTCTTTCGGAAAACAGCACACTTTCAAGGAGCGATGCGAAGAAAGCGCTTAAAGCCGGAAGAGTCACGGTGAACGGCAATATCGTTAAAGACGCTGCATTTAAAGTCGGTGATAGTGACAATGTGGCATTGGATAAGACGACGATAGAAGAGATAGGTCTTGTCTACATCCTCATGAACAAACCGGACGGTGTGCTTTCCGTAACCGAGGACAGCCGCAACAGGACTGTGCTTGATATCATAAAGGAGAGCGAAAACCTTCCGGATGCCATTAAGCAAAAGCAGCTGTTTCCCATAGGACGTCTCGATAAAGACACAGAAGGACTGCTTGTCCTTACAAACGACGGCAAACTTGCCCATGAGCTCATGAGCCCTGCGCATCATGTTGAAAAAGAGTATTACGCCGTATGTTCCGGTACGCCTTCGAAAAACGCCGCAGAGCTTTTTAAAGAGGGCATACAGGTAGGGGAGGAATATAAGGCAAAGCCCGCAAAGCTTGAGATAAACGAGTGTGCGGACGGACAGACAAAGTGCTTCGTTACACTTACGGAAGGACGTTTCCATCAGGTAAAGCGCATGTGCCATGAGATAGGGCTTACCGTCACATATCTTAAGCGTGTAAGGATCGGCGGGATAATTCTTCCCGAGGATCTTAAGACAGGAGAATCGGTGCTCATGCCGGATTTTCCCGAAAAAGTAAAAAAATGAGGCTTTCAGAAGATGGCTAAAAAGATCGAAAAAGGCGAATACGGATATTTAAAACACAGGAAACTTTCGGGAACAGTGCATTTCTTGCTTCTTGTTGCCGCTGGGGTCCTTTTGTTTTTTATAGGACTTCTCTTAAATAAGTGGGATGTAAAGAACATATTCACGATACTTGCGATCCTCATGGTGCTCCCTGCGGCTCGTGTGCTTGTGAGTCTTATCATTCTTATCCCATACAAGCAGTCGGATAAAAAGACAAAAGATCTGATAGATACATATAAGCGTGATAACGATGTGTTGTTTTACGATCCGGTATTCACAAGCAGCGAGCACGTTATGCACCTGAACGCCCTTCTTATCTCAGGACATCAGGTCGTGGGCTTCACGACTGCACCCGAGAAAAAGAATAAGACCGAGGAGTATTTTAAAAAGGAATTTTCCGCAAGAAACCTCAACATGATATATTTTTACGCGGATTCCGAAAAAGAGTTTGCAAGCCGTATGAAGAAAAGAGCTGAAGAAGGCACATTATCCGAAAAAGAAGCCTTTGACATGAAGGAAGTTTCGGACATGATAAGGACGGCGATCGTATAATGATAAAATATGTTATAAAGACAAATGAAGCAGGACAGCGTTTTGATAAGCTTCTTATGAAGATATTGAAAGAAGCGCCGTCCTCTTTTGTTTATAAAATGCTGAGAAAGAAGAATATCGTCCTGAACGGGAAAAAGTCTGACGGGAAAGAACAGGTTGCTGAGGGTGACGAGATAAGCTTTTTCCTTTCGGATGACACGTTTTATAAGTTTAAAGGTGAAAATGCTTTTGATCCCGAAAAAAGCGGAGAGACCGGTAAAACCGCGCAGGTTAAAGGCTTGGTACCCTCCGAGATCGTTTATGAAGATGATGATGTACTGATTGTCAATAAACCGGCGGGAGAACTTTCACAGAAGGCCGTTCCGACCGATGTTTCCGTTAACGACAGGATAATAGCATATCTTACGGAAAAAGGCATAGGGAAGGATGAAGCCTTTAAACCGGGCATATGCAACAGGATAGACAGAAATACCAGCGGGCTCATCATCGCGGGAAAGAGCATGAAAGGCCTGCAGGACATGGCAGAGATGCTTAAGAACAGGAGCTTTAAGAAGTATTACCTCTGCCTTTGCGCCGGTGAATTAAAACAAAGCTTTAACAAGGTCTCATACATAAAAAAGAACGAGAAAACAAACAGGATAGATGTCTTTGATAAAGAGACTCCCGGGAGCGAAAGGATAGAAGCAGCCTACAAGCCGCTTATCGCAAGGGACGGTTGTTCGCTCCTCGCTGTAGATCTTATTACAGGTAAGTCTCATCAGATCAGGGGACAGCTTGCATCTCTCGGACACCCGTTACTGGGGGATGTGAAATACGGATACAGGGATGATCCGGGGATACATGCTTCACATCATATGCTGCATTCTTTTATGGCGGTATTTCCCGATGATACGCTTCGTCTTAAAGGGTTAAGCGGAAAGGTCGTTTCCTGCGATCCTCCCGCTCAATTTCTAAACACTGCATATAAACTGTTCGGAAAAGAGGAATACGAAAATGCCGCGGGGAAGCTCAAGAGGCTTAAGGGGTTCGGGACTTGAGGAACTCATTAACATAACAAACGACAGATATCGTGAAGCGGGGCTGGCTCTCATCCAGAAGATCCCGACGCCCATCACTCCTGTCAGGATCGACAAAGAAACAAAGCACATAACCCTCGCATACTTCGATCAGAAAAGTACCATCGACTACATCGGCGCGGTGCAGGGGATACCTGTGTGCTTTGATGCAAAGGAATGCGCAATAGATACCTTTGCCCTTGCAAATATTCATCCCCACCAAATGGAATTCATGAGAGATTTTGAAAAACAGGGCGGCATCGCATTCTTTCTCGTGAGCTACACGAAAAAGGAAAAACTGTATTATCTCAGGATCGACGAAGCTTATGAATACTGGAAACGCATGGAGAACGGCGGCAGGAAGAGCATCGCATTTTCGGAGCTCAAAGAGGAATGGTTTTTTAACTCAAAAAACGGCACGGTTATCCCTTATCTTGATATGATACAGAAAGACCTTGACTTTCGGGAAAATTTATAGTACACTTCCATAAATTTCATCTGCTAATTTGGTAACTAATTAGCACTTTAAAGCGCAAAAGCGAAAGGAACGATATGGAACAAAAACTCTTAAGAACACCTGAAGGCGTGCGGGATATATACGGAGAAGAGCTGATCAGGAAAGAAGCCTATGAGCAGGCTATTAAAAACGTGATGAGAGAGTACGGGTACTTAAGGATAAATACCCCTTCTTTTGAGTACTTTGACAATTTCAGCGAAGAAAGAGGCACGGTGCCTTCAAAGGACATGTATAAGTTTTCGGACCGCGAAGGCGAGATATGTGTTCTGCGCCCCGATGTTACGCCTCAGGTCGCAAGATGCGTCGCAAAATATTATAAGAACGAGACACTTCCCGTAAGGCTTTTTTACCATGAAAACACATTTGTAAACAATGAGGGACATCAGGGAAAGTTAAAAGAGATAACCCAGATCGGTGCTGAACTTGTGAACCTTTCAGGTGTTGCAGCGGATGCCGAAATGATATCACTTATGGCAGATTGCCTGTTAAGTCTCGGTCTCACCGATTTCCAGATAGAGATAGGAAACGCAGAGTTCTTTAAGAGCCTTGCGGCCGAAGCCGGATTTGACGAAGCGGAGACCGAAGAATTAAAGCTTCTCATCGAAGCAAAGAATCTTTTCGGCGTTGAAGAACTGCTTTCTTCAAAAAAAATAGATGAAAGCCTTAAGGATCTTTTTGTAAAGCTTCCTTTGCAGTTTGGTTCTGTTGATTTTGTAAGGGAATACAGGAACGGCGTTAAAAACGAAAGAGCTTTAAAAGCTCTTGACGGCTTACTTGCTCTCTATGACAAGCTTTCCGTATACGGCAAGGAATCCTTTGTTTCCTTTGATCTCGGCATGCTCACACATTACGATTACTACACGGGCGTAGTGTTCAAGGCGTATACCCATAAGACCGGAGAACCGGTTGCGGCCGGCGGACGTTATGATTCACTTCTTTCACAGTTTGGAAAGCCCGCTCCCGCCATAGGTATCGCGATATATGTTGATTATCTTCTCCAGGCCATGATGAGACAAGGCATTCAGCCTAATGTCATAAGACGTTCCACCCTTGTTCTCTATGATGAGAGATACGAGGATAAGGCCATTGAGATGGCGGATTCACTGAGATCCGACAAGCTTAACATAACACTTTTAAAACGTGTTGATAGCATAAGCGATAAGGAATATGACGAATATGCGTCATCAATACTTGCCGGAGGCATCCTTTATCTCGATAATGACAAGACCATAAAGATAAAGGACCTTGAGAACGGAGAGATAGAAGAAAAATCACTTAACAAGGAGGGCAACTGATCATGGAATATATAACATTTGCTCTCGCAAAAGGGAGACTTGCATTTAAGACCCTGGAACTCCTGGAGACTATAGGGATCACCTGCGAAGAGATGAAAGACAAGGACTCCAGAAAGCTTATTTTTGTAAATGAAGATCTGAAACTCAAATTCTTCCTCGCAAAAGCAAACGATGTTCCGACTTATGTTGAATACGGCGCTGCGGATATAGGCGTTGTGGGCAAAGATACTATACTCGAGGAAAACAGAAAGCTTTACGAAGTGATGGATCTTAAGCTCGGTAAATGCCGCATGTGCGTAGCAGGCCCCGCATCCGCTAAACCGCTTCTTGAGAGCGGGCAGCTCATCAGAGTCGCTACGAAGTACCCCAGGATCGCAAAAAACTACTTCCTCAACAAAAAGCATCAGACGGTTGAGATCATAAAACTTAACGGTTCGATAGAGCTTGCTCCTATAGTCGGGCTTTCCGAAGTGATCGTCGATATCGTTGAGACAGGAACTACTTTACGCGAGAACGGACTTGAGGTGCTTGAGGAGATACTTCCTCTTTCCGCAAGGATGGTTGTAAACCAGGTTTCCATGAAGATGGAGCGCGACAGGATAAATGAGATAATCGAGAAGCTTCAGGAAAAGTTGAGGTGAGTCTGATGAAGAGGATAAAAGTAAACAACGAAACAAGAAATGAACTAATAAAGGAACTGAAAAAACGTAACCCTGCAAATTACAGGGAGTACTCCGACAGGGTTTCCGATATACTTGAGAAGGTTGAAAAAGAAGGCGACGAAGCTGTTTTCGAATTCACAAAGAAATTCGACGGCGCGGACATCAATGCCGGTAATTTCAAGGTAACAAAAGAAGAGATAGAGGAAGCATATAAAGCTCTTCCCGAAGATGTTTTGAACGTTATAAGGAAGTCTGCGGAAAACATCAGAAAGTTCCATGCCATGCAGCTCAGGAAAAGCTGGATAGACACCGATGAATCCGGGACGATCTTAGGTCAGAAGGTAACAGCTTTAGAGTCTGTGGGAGTATATGTTCCCGGCGGAAAGGCCGCATATCCTTCCTCGGTGCTCATGAACATCATCCCCGCAGCGGTTGCCGGTGTAAAGCGTATCACCATGACCACGCCTCCCATGAAGGACGGAAAGGTCTACGCGGGAACTCTTGTGGCGGCTTGTGAAGCGGGTGCCACCGAGATATATAAATGCGGCGGTGCGCAGGCTATAGGCGCTCTTGCCTACGGTACGGATTCCATTGGAAAAGTCGACAAGATAGTTGGACCCGGAAACATCTATGTTGCTCTTGCGAAGAAACAGGTTTACGGACTTGTTGCCATAGATTCCATAGCAGGTCCCTCCGAGGTAATGGTGCTCGCCGATGAGACCGCAAACCCTGCATTTGCCGCAGCTGACCTCCTTTCACAGGCAGAGCATGATGAACTTGCCAGTGCCATTCTCGTTACCACAAGTGAGGAAGTTGCAAATAAAGTTTATGAAGAAATTATAAAACAGACCGAAAAGTTGAAAAGAAGTGATATAATAAAAAAGTCGCTTGAAAATTTCGGGTATTTACTTATCGCTGATACATTGGACGAAGCCATAGATATAGTGAACTTCGTCGCCAGCGAACATCTTGAGATACTGACCGCAAATCCTTTTGAAGTCATGACAAAGATAAGAAATGCGGGCGCAATATTCCTTGGCGAATATTCTTCCGAACCTCTCGGAGACTATTATGCGGGACCGAACCACGTCCTTCCCACCAACGGAACAGCCAGATTTTTCTCACCTCTTTCGGTGGACGACTTCATAAAGAAGAGCAGTATCATCTATTACTCAAAGGAAGCGCTTCTCTCATGCGGAGAAGACATAGTCAGATTTGCCGAAGCCGAAGGGCTTACGGCTCATGCCGCATCTATTGCTTTAAGGATCAGATGACATCACAGGAGAGCCTACATGCGTGAAGCTGAGATAAGAAGAAAGACTAAAGAGACGGACATCGTCTGCAAACTGAACATTGACGGAAAAGGCAACAGTGAGATAAGCACCGGAGTCGGTTTCTTTGATCACATGCTCACCGCATTTGCCCGCCACGGATTCTTTGACATTTATTTAAAATGTGAAGGAGACACATATGTTGACGGACATCATACCGTTGAAGACTGCGGCATCGTGCTTGGACAGGCGTTTTATGAAGCCCTCGGTACAAAAGAGGGCATAAAGAGATACGGGTGTTTTACTCTTCCCATGGACGAAACACTTGTTACCTGTGCCGTTGATCTTTGCGGAAGGCCCTATTTAAACTTTGACGTAAATATTTCCGTCCCGAGGCTCGGGCATTACGATACCGAGGTCACAAAAGAATTCTTTTACGCTTTTTCTTATTCGGCAATGATGAACCTTCATCTAAAGGAACTCGCCGGAGAAAACAATCATCACAAGATAGAAGCATGCTTCAAGGCTTTCGCAAAAGCCATGGATGAAGCTACCAAATACGATGAAAGGGTCGAAGGCTCGCTTTCGACAAAGGGGGTTATATGAAATTATTTCCGGCGATCGATATCAGAAACGGTAAGTGCGTAAGGCTCAATCAGGGAGATTACGACCAGGAGACCATCTATTCCGACGAACCGTGGAGAGTAGCTGCCCAGTTTGAAGAAGAGGGAGCCGAGTGCATACATATCGTTGACCTTGACGGCGCCAGAGAGGGCATGAGCTTAAACGATGAAGCCGTTAAAGAGATCATCAGCCATGTTGCCGTTCCAATCGAGATCGGAGGCGGCATAAGAACGCTTGACGATATCGAGAACAAGCTTCATCTCGGCATAGGCCGTGTAATCATCGGTACAAAGGCTCTTGAAGATCCCGAGTTTGTTAAGGTTGCCATAGAGCGCTTCGGAGCTGACCGCGTCGTTGTGGGCATTGATGCCAAGAACGGCTATGTTGCGGTTTCCGGCTGGAAAAAGGTGAGTCAGGTCAGAGCCATTGATTTTGCTCTCGAAATGAAAAAAGCCGGAGTTAAGACCATAATCTATACCGATATCTCCAGAGACGGTACGATGACAGGACCCAACATTGAGCAGACAAAGAACATCGTTGATGAGACGGGACTTGAAGTCATCGCTTCCGGCGGAGTTTCTTCCGTTGACGATCTCAGAGCGCTTTCCCTTATCAACGTACACGGCGTTATATTCGGAAAAGCCATCTACGAAAAGAAGATAGACTTAGGAGATGCCGTAAGGCTTTTTAAGAACACAAAGAACAAGAAAAAGATCATCGCATCCATTGATGCCGAGAACGAAACCAGAGAGACAGTGCTCTCACTTGTTTCGGACTATGACACATCCGGCGTTGATGAGCTTTATGTATATAACTACGCAAACTCCGATAAAGACCGCGAAGAGTTCATAAAGACTCTCCGACTCATTCGTGAGAAGACCGATCTTCCTTTTATGGCCGGTACATATATCGATCGTCTCGAGGATGTTAAAAAGGTTTATTATGCCGGTGCATCCGCAGTTATTATCGATATGGAGGCCACTTCCGATCCCGACATTCTTTCCGAAGCCGTGAACAAGATCGGTGGTAAGAATGTTTACGCTCTTGTAAACTTCGGTCAGAATTACAAAGAAGATCTCATTCACGAGATCGGTCAGGTGTGCCTTAAGTACATCGATGCGGGCATTGCGGGCATTTTCGCAAAGCATGTGTGCATCACTCCGAAGATCGTTAAATACTTAAATGACAATTACTGCGATGTTTATATAAGGGATGCGCTTCAGAGAAACTCCATCACGGAGCTCCTGGAACTTCCCAATGTTTCGGGCATTGCAACAAATTTCTATGAGGGCAAGGACGTTTACGCCCTTAAGAAATCACTTTCGGGACAGGGCTTTGACATTGAAGCTCCTTACGCATCGGTTCGTTTCATTGACATAAAGACCGACGAGCACGGACTTGTTCCCGTCATCGTTCAGGATTACAGAACAAGGGAAGTGCTGATGCTGGCATACATGAATGAAGAATCCTTCAACCTCACTGTTGAGACGGGAAGGATGACCTATTATTCAAGATCGAGACAAGAGCTTTGGGTAAAGGGCGAGACTTCCGGAAACTACCAGTTTGTAAAGTCTCTTTCCATTGACTGTGACAATGATACGATCCTTGCTCTTGTTAAGCAGATCGGAAATGCCTGCCACACAGGAAATCATTCCTGCTTCTATCGCGAGATCTTAAAGGGCGCATTTGAGAATGAGGATATCTCGGCGGTGCTTGACAAGGTATTTGCGGTGATCATGGACAGAAAAGAGAATCCGAGAGAAGGAAGCTACACTAACTACCTGTTCGATAAAGGCATCGATAAGATACTTAAAAAATGCGGAGAAGAAGCTACAGAGATAGTGATCGCCGCTAAGAATCCGGATGCG
>JAEEGL012425935.1_pt1 | contig 14665 bp, 16 predicted proteins | sample 9134231 | NCBI WGS metagenome assembly JAEEGL01 (sample SAMN16246548, study PRJNA631951) | gut metagenome | biome: gut microbiome; feature: rumen; material: fiber-attached | host: Bos | place: Iran: Karaj | collected 2018-10 | reverse complement strand
GCTCCGAAGCCCAGGTTCTGGTGCCACTTCATACGTATTTCCTTCCACTTGGCAAACCAATCCAGCTCCGTGCCGGGCTTGATGAAGAACTGCATCTCCATCTGCTCAAACTCACGCATGCGGAAGATGAACTGACGTGCTACTATCTCATTGCGGAACGCCTTACCTATCTGTGCAATACCGAATGGTATCTTCATGCGACCGGTCTTCTGCACGTTGAGATAGTTGACGAAAATACCCTGTGCTGTCTCTGGTCTGAGATAGATCTTCATTGAGCTGTCAGCACTGGCACCCATCTCAGTAGAGAACATCAGGTTGAACTGACGTACATCGGTCCAGTTGCGTGTGCCGCTGATAGGGCAGACGATTTCCTCATCGAGGATAATCTGCTTCAGCATCTCGAGGTCCATCTTGTTCATGGCCTCAGAATAACGTGCATGAAGATTGTCAAACTTCTCCTGATTCTCCTTCACGCGTGGGTTTGTTGCGCGGAACTGTGCCTCGTCGAATGCATCGCCGAACTTCTTCTGAGCCTTGGCAATCTCTTTGGCAATCTTGTCCTCGTACTTTGCCATCTGCTCCTCAATCAGCACATCTGCACGATAGCGCTTCTTAGAGTCACGGTTGTCAATGAGAGGGTCATTGAAAGCATCAACGTGGCCAGAGGCCTTCCATATCGTGGGGTGCATGAAAATGCTGGAGTCGATGCCGACGATATTGTCGTGAAGCAGCACCATTGACTGCCACCAGTACTGCTTGATATTGTTTTTCATCTCAACACCGTTCTGCGCATAGTCATACACGGCGCCCAGTCCGTCATAAATCTCACTTGAAGGGAATACGAAGCCATACTCCTTACAGTGACTTACTATCTTCTTAAATACGTCTTCTTGTTGTGCCATTGGTTTATATTTGTTTTCTTTCGTTATTTATTCAGTTCGGCAAAGTTACAAAAATTAATTGAAACAGCAAAACACCGTAACGGTAATTTATGAATTTTGCATAAATTATGCATTCTGCATTCTGAATTTTGCATTCTGAATTCTGAATTCTTAATTATGCATTCTGAATTCTTAATTTTTCATTTACCTCATGTACCAGGTATTATTCCTCTCCATCATGGGGACTACGATCTCCTCGCGCGTGCTGTCAGCGTAGTGGAGAGAGAGGTAGGCTGTGTCGCCCTTTGCCCTCAGAGCCTCCACCTCTGTCAGGCCACCGTGCTCCTTGCTCTGCTGCTCACGATACATCTGCACATTCAGCAGCATCTGCTCCCTGTAGTCCTCAGGCACAGTATCTCCATGCAGCTGACCCGCAAGAAAACTCTCACAGTCACCATGCAGCAGCTGGTCATAGTATGCCTTAGCAGACTGCAAAGCCATTTCTTCACGCGACACTTCCTTTTTGCAGCCGCACAAGAGCAGCGGCAGGATGAAAAATAGAACTCCGTATCTCATCACTTACTTCTCACAAACACATTGATCGGTGAGCCGGTCAGCTTCCAGTGCTCCCTTATCTGATTCTCTATAAAGCGCTTGTAAGGCTCCTTGACGTACTGGGGCAGATTGGCATAGAAGATAAAGGTAGGAATCTGAGTGTCAGGAACCTGCGTGCAATACTTAATCTTTATGTACTTACCCTTGATGGATGGTGGCGGTGTTGCCTCGATGATTGGCAGCATCACCTCGTTGAGCTTACTGGTTCCTATGCGCACCTTACGGTTCAGATACACTTCTTTTGCGGTCTCAAGGACTTTGAAGATTCTCTGCTTAGTGAGAGCAGAGGCAAAGATGATGGGGAAATCCGTGAACGGAGCCATTCGCTCGCGTATGGCGTTCTCAAAGGTTTTGATGACTGCCTGCGACTTATCCTCTACGAGGTCCCATTTGTTGACCACCACGACGAGGCTCTTGTTGTTCTTCTGAATCAGCTGGAATATGTTCATATCCTGGGCCTCTATGCCTCTGGTCGCATCTATCATCAGTATGCACACATCGCTGTTCTCTATAGAACGGATGGAACGCATCACGCTATAGAACTCCAGATCCTCGCTCACCTTGTTCTTGCGTCTTATTCCGGCAGTATCAACCAGATAGAAATCGAAGCCGAACTTGTCATAGCGTGTATATATAGAGTCACGCGTGGTGCCGGCAATATCAGTCACGATATTGCGCTCCTCACCAATAAAAGCGTTGATGATACTTGATTTTCCCACGTTTGGTCTGCCAACAACGGCAAAGCGCGGGATATTGACATCCAGGTCATCTGAGCCTTCCTTGGGCAGTTTGTCGAGTACCATATCGAGCAAATCACCCGTGCCGAAACCAGACAGAGCGCTGACACACACAGGATCTCCCAGGCCGAGAGCATAGAAGTCTGCGGCATAGTATTGCTGCTCGTTATTGTCAGTCTTGTTTGACACCAGTATGACGGGCAGCTTAGAGCGCCTCAGTATCTGCGCTACGTCGCTGTCCAGGTCGGTCACACCGGTCTGCACGTCAACGAGGAAGAGCACAAGGTCTGCCTCCTCCGTAGCTATCTTCACCTGGTCGCGGATTGCGCCCTCAAAGACATCGTCACTATTCACCACCCAGCCGCCTGTATCAACGACTGAGAACTCTCGTCCGTTCCATTCACACTTACCATACTGACGGTCACGCGTAGTGCCTGCCACATCACTTACTATAGCGTGACGTGTCTTCGTCAGACGGTTGAACAGAGTTGACTTGCCTACATTAGGCCGTCCTACAATTGCTACTAAATTTCCCATAATCAAAAAATAGCCCCACCCTGGCCCTCCCCTGGGGGAGGGAATTATATTACCTTTTGGGGACGTATTACCCTCAGGGGATGTATTACCTTCAGATATTACTGAAAGGCAAGGCGATATTTATATTGTTTTTTATCTCGATTATTACCTTATTTATATTCCCAAAGAGCTCCTCGTTTGTAAAATGCAACACTTTGTATCCCATCTTTTTCAACCAGGCATCCCTTACCATATCAGCTTCTTTCCGTTGTTCTGTGTTATGGTAGCCCCCATCCAGCTCTATTACCAACTTCTCTGAGATGCATGCAAAATCTGCTATATAGTCACCTATTACATGCTGTCGTCTGAACTTTACTCCAAGCGAACCATTCCGAATGTAATTCCACAGAAGCGCCTCTGCATCAGTCATGAATTTCCTCTGTTCACGCGAAAACGCCTTGGTCAAGGAATACCTGTCCGGGTTTGCCGTCTTAAATTCCGGTTCTTCTACTGACATATTGCTCTGTTGTAGTTATTAGACATTACTCTATACCCACATATCTCAAAGAAACACTCTTGAGGGACTCTCATATATCTCCCCTCTCCCAGGGGAGGGGACTAAGGGGTGGGGCTCTTTCCCTCCCCTAGGGGAGGGCCGGGGTGGGGCTTTCCTCCCCTAAGGGAGGGTCGGGGTGGGGCTCCTCCTCTAAGGGGTGGGGCTATACCCGAACTTATCCAACTCCCTGTCGTTGCTGCGCCAGTCCTTATCCACCTTCACGAAGGTCTCAAGATATATTGACTTACCGAAGAAGCGCTCAAGTGCCTTGCGGGCCTCTGTGCCTACTTTCTTTATTGCTATACCCTGATGACCTATTATGATACCCTTCTGCGAGTCACGCTCCACGAAGATGGTTGCGGTGATGTGTATTGCCTTCTCTGTCTCCTTGAAGCTGTCACATCTCACCTCTACCGAGTACGGTATCTCTTTGTCATAATAGAGCAGAATCTTCTCTCTGATGATTTCAGAGACAAAGAAGCGTGCCGGTTTGTCCGTCAGTTGCTCTTTGTCAAAGTATGGGGGTGAGTCGGGCAGCAGTTCCTTTATTCGTTTCAGGAGCATATCAACTCCAAACTTATTAAGTGCCGACAATGGAAGTATCTCTGCATTGGGCAGCAAGGAGTGCCACCTGTCCACCAACGCTCCTAATGCCTTGTTGGTATCGCCCTCAAGAGCATCGATTTTATTTATGAGCAGTATGACGGGAATTGACAATTTCCCCACCTTCTCAAGGAAGTCCATGTTCTTCTCCGGGTCTTCCACCACGTCGGTCACATACAGCAACACATCGGCATCGGCCAGAGCTGACTCTGAGAAGTTCAGCATCGACTCCTGCAGCTTGTAGTTAGGCTTCAGCACTCCGGGCGTGTCAGAGAACACTATCTGCATGTCCTCCGTGTTCACGATGCCCATGATGCGGTGACGCGTCGTCTGAGCCTTGAAGGTAGCAATAGAAATACGCTCACCAACCAGCTGGTTCATGAGCGTACTTTTACCTACATTAGGATTGCCTACTATATTTACAAATCCTGCTTTATGCATCGTATCCCCATTTGTAATAGCTTGCACCATGAACAAATCCTGCGCCGAAGGCAGTTAATATCACGTTGTCGCCTTTCTTCAGTTGCTTCTCAAAGTCCCAGAGGGCAAGAGCAATAGATGCGGCGCTCGTGTTGCCATAGTGTTCTATATTTACCATTACCTTTTCCATCGGGAACTCCAGGCGCTTCGTTACTGCCTCAATGATGCGCATATTCGCCTCATGGGGCACTATCCACCTCACGTCCTCTTCCTTCAGGTTGTTGCGTTCCATTATCTTCTGCACATCATCTGCCATTGAGGTCACAGCATAGCGGAACACTGTGCGGCCCTCCTGATAGATGTAGTGCATGCGATGGTCCACCGTATAGTGCGAGGCGGGACATACAGAGCCACCGGCCTTCATGTGAAGGAACGGCAGTCCCAGACCGTCTGTTCTCAGGAACGAGTCCTGGAAGCCTACGCCCTCTTCCTCTGTCGCCTCTACCATAACGCAGGCAGCGCCGTCGCCGAAGAGTACACACGTCTGACGGTCTTGGTAGTCAGTCATAGATGACATCTTCTCGGCTGCTACGACGATAATCCTCTTATAGCGGCCACTCTGTATCATAGCTGACGCCAGGTCCACAGTATATAGGAAACCGCAGCATGCGCAAGAGATGTCGAAGCCGTGAGCATTCTTCATGCCCAGCTTACCGATAATGATAGATGCGTTGGAAGGGAAGCGATAGTCAGGAGTCGTGGTAGCGCAGATGACGCAGTCAACCGTCTGTGGATCAACATCTGTCTTCCTCAGCAACTCGCGAACAGCCTTTCTGCCCATATAGGCAGAGCCGAGACCCTCCTCATTCAGGATGCGACGCTCCTTAATACCGACACGTGTCAGTATCCACTCGTCGCTCGTATCCACCATGCGAGAGAGCTCCTCGTTAGTCAGGATATACTCAGGCACATAGCCACCGATACCTGTGATAACTGCATTCTTCATACGTACACGTCTTACTCTGCCTCAGCCACTTCGATAGCCTGCTTACCGCGATACTGGCCGCAGGTAGGACATACCGTGTGGTAAACATAGTACGCACCACAGTTAGGACATACTGCCAGCGTAGGTGCTACAGCCTTATCATGGGTACGACGCTTAAGGGTACGTGTCTTTGATTGTCTTCTTTTAGGATGTGCCATTTTTCTTTTATTCTTTTAATCGTTAGTTTTTAATTTCAACAGTTAATCATTCGACCGGACCACCAAACAGAAACGCGACTGAGTTATGGCTCAGCTACAGATTCTCTGGTAAAATCCAGCCTATGACTTCAAATCTTTTAGTTTCTGCCAGCGCGGGTCAATAGCATCCTCGGCACCATCACCACTTCGGGTGGCTGACTCTTCTTCCTCCGTTGCTCCCTTAGGTGAGAGCTCCTTCAGTTTTTCCGTCATCGCAGCATTGCATTTTCCAGGTGCATGAACGTGCTTGATGGGTATTGCCAGAGCTATTGTCTCATAGATTATCCAACCCAGCGAGAGGATGCCTTGATTCTCATCCACCACTATAAGCTGGTCATCTTCGCTTGCCTCTGTGCCCAGTTTCACTACAAACGAAGCCTCACCCTCCACATGCTGGTCCATATCATCGAGACACAGGTCGCATGTTACGGTAACGGTACCATCGATTGACAACGTCAAAGCGAAGTCGCCACCTGCAGCCTTATTCAGCAACACGTGAGCCTCGACTTGTCCGTGCTTAATCTCAGCACCATCAAGACTTCTGAAATACTCATCATCCAGCGACTGACTAAACTCTAAAGCATCCGTCGTCAGTCCCTTCAGGTCAATATTCAATAGTTCTAAACCGTGCATTTGGGTGCAAAGGTATTAAAAAAAAATGACTCTCCCAAAAAAAACCACTGTTTTTCTTTCATTATTGATTATTATCAAAGCATAATGCCTGCTTAATGTCAGCCAGAATATCCTCTTTTTCCTCCAGTCCGATACTGAGACGCACCGTAGTATCACGCACATCCATCGCCTCTCGCTGCTCCGGGGTAAAGGTGCCGAATATGGTTGACGCTGGATGAATGGCCAGCGAACGATGGTCAAAGAGATTCGTTGCGCGGCGTATCAGCTTCAGCGAGTCTATGAAGCGGTAACAGTCCTCCTTTGATGCCAGGTCAATGGTAAGCATAGCTCCCGGAAGCGGTCCGAACTGCTTCTCGCTGAGATTGTGGTAAGGGTTATCGTCAAGGGCCGTATAATTCACCTTATTTATATCGGGGACATCTCTCAACTGCTTAGCAATCCACAGAGCCGACGAGGCTTGTCGCTGAAATCGCAGGTTGAGGGTTTCCAGACCCAGAGTCTGCATATAGGCCTCGTGAGGCGTCATCAGAGCTCCGAAGTTTGTGAGTATCTCTGTCTTCAGCCTGGCAGTAAAGGCATTCCTCTTCCCTACCCTCTTTACGCGTTGCCGCAGCGCTTCATTACGGCTCTGGCTCCAATCGAAAGTGCCGTAATCGATGATGAGTCCGCCCAGCCCGGTGGCTCCGCCGCTGATATACTTTGTACTTGAAATGACTTCTATGTCTATGCCAAAGTTCTTTGCATGAAAGGCGGTGAAAGGCACTATGGTCGTATCGGCAATGAGCGGAACGCCATGAGCATGGGCTGCCTCAGCAAGTGCAGCAATGTCTGCCACCTCCATCTGAGGATTGGTGATAATCTCGAGGAACACGGCACACGTGTCATCATCTATCAACCGTTCCGTCTCATCCACGTTTGTCAGGTCTGCAGTACGCATCTCCACCCCAAACTGCGACAGCGTCTGGCTGAGGAGCGAGTATGTGTTGCCAAAGAGATGCCGTGAGGTTACGACGTTACTACCCTGACTCGTTATGGCTATCAGCGTATTGGCTATTGCTGCCATTCCTGTGTTGAGGGCTGTCACGTTCAGCGCTCCGGTGTATCGTTGCACGCGGCGCTCAAAGTTCTGTACTGTGGGATTGCTGATGCGGGAATAGCTATGTTCGGGTGAGCGCCCACAGAAGGCATCGCTCATAGCTTTGGCAGAGGGAAATTCAAATGCCGCCGAATGATATACGGGTTGGGCTAACGCGCCGAACGGGTCGGGCTTTGCATAAGGGGTGCTGAGGATACTTGTTTCGTAATTCATATACTGTGGTTGTGGTTTATATTAATCTAATACCTTATAGCCGCCCTTTGTCAAGGGAGGTAATTGTGGTTTGACGGAATACTGACAATGTCATTCCAGGCTGCAAAGGTAACGAGTTTTTTTCATCCTGCAAGGTATATGGCCCAAAATACCATAAATATGTGATGGGTAGAATAACGCACATAGGTTATATAAAATGCCGTTAATATGGGATTTCACACTCCGTAGAAAGTCCGTAACTTTGCACCCAGATTAATGCAACAAGAATACAAACCCTATAAACACGAAAAAAAGAGTATGGCACAGATTAAAGTAAACGGAGAAAAGCAGACGGTGACACTACCACTGAATGTCACGGAGTTAATACATATAAATAAGGTGGATCAGCCCGATATGGTTTCTGTTCAGGTGAATGAGGAGTTTGCTGATCGCGAAGAGTGGAACAAGATTTATCTCAGCGATGGCGACGAGGTGGATTTCCTCTACTTCATGGGCGGAGGAGGAATGTTTCGTGCGGGTTATCAATTCAAGTAATCTTATACAGTTATGATAGATTTCACAGAACAACAGATAGAACGCTATTCCCGCCACATCCTTCTGCAGGATGTCGGCGTTGAGGGTCAGGAGAAAATCCATGATGCCCGCGTGCTTGTCATCGGTGCCGGTGGTCTCGGTGCTCCAGTCAGCCTGTATCTCGCAGCTGCGGGTGTTGGCAGAATAGGCATTGTGGATGCCGACGTGGTGGATCTCAGCAATCTCCAGCGTCAGGTGATACACTTCACAGCCGATGTGGGCAAACCAAAAGTGGATAGTGCGAAAGACAAGATGCTTGCCATCAATCCCGATGTAAAGGTCGATACATACCAGACGTGGCTGGACTCCTCAAACGCTCTTGACATCATCAGGGAGTATGACTTCATCATCGACGGCACGGACAACTTCCCCGTAAAGTTCCTCATCAATGATGCCTGCGTTATGGCCGGCAAGCCGTTCTCACACGGTGGCATACTGCGCTTCACGGGCCAGACGTTCACCCATCTTCCAGGCACGGCGTGTTACAGGTGTATGTTCAAAGAGCCGCCACCACCGGGAGCCGTTCCCACATGCAGCCAGGCAGGGGTCTTGGGAGCCATAGCAGGAATGCTTGGCACCATTCAGGCAGCAGAGGCGCTTAAATATATAATAGGTATAGGCGAACTGCTGACTGACCGACTTCTCACGTTTGACGCCAAGACGATGCTATTCCGCACTGTCAGCGTAAAGAAATCAGGCAAGTGTCCAATCTGCGGCAGTCACCCTACCATTGATCACCTCATAGACTATGAGCAGGCTGCATGCGATTTGAAGGGCAACCATTAACCTTTTTCACAACGTATATTACAAGAATAAAAGAATTATGACAATCAATGATGATGTGATACAGGCTATCATCGCCCAGGCTAAGAGGGAGGCTCCCGTGGAAAGTTGCGGCTATCTCCTGGGCATCGGCGACACAGTAACGGAGAGCTACCCCATGACCAACATCGACCACTCTGAGGAGCATTTCAGCTTTGACCCCAAAGAGCAGTTTGCCGCACTCAGATACGCTCGCAAGCAGGGACTGCAGATACTTGCCAACTGGCACTCACACCCTGCGTCTCCATCCCGCCCTTCAGAAGAGGACATCAGACTTGCAAACGACCCTACCATACGCTACGCCATCCTGTCACTCCTCAACGGAGACATTCGTCTGAACTCTTTCAGCATCAAGAACGGCAAAGTAGAGGACAAACAGGAACATTACTAACAAAACGTCAAAGAGTCCGCGATACCATCGCAGGCAATCACCGCAGAAAAATTGTCTAAGAGTCTGCGATACCATCGCAGACAATCACCGCAGAAAAATTGTCAAAGAGTCTGCGATACCATCGCAGGCAGTTAAAATCAAAACCCTATGAGCAGAATAGCAAGAAACATAATTGATCTCATCGGTCACACCCCGCTTCTCGAGCTGACAAAGCTTGAAAAGCATCTGGGATTGAGAGCTCGTCTCGTAGCAAAATTAGAGATGCACAACCCTGGCCGCAGCGTCAAGGATCGTATCGGCATCATGATGCTTCAACGCGCAGAGGCGGAGGGCCTCATCGACAGTAAGACGGTCATCATCGAGCCTACCAGCGGCAACACCGGCATCGGTCTGGCTCTGGCTGCCAATCAGCGCGGCTACAAACTGATACTCACCATGCCCGATGCGATGAGCATAGAGCGACGCTCGCTGCTGAAGGCCTTAGGTGCCGAGTTGGTACTCACCCCAGCCTATGAGGGCATGGCAGGTGCCGTACGCAAAGCGAGGGAACTGGCCGAGCAGTACCCCAACTCGTTCATACCCCAGCAGTTCAACAACCCCGCCAACTCTACAGCCCACAGACTCACCACAGGTCCTGAGATATGGAATGATACTGACGGGAACGTGGATTTCTTTGTGGCTGGCATAGGCACCGGCGGCACCATCACCGGTGTGGGAAGTGCGCTGAAGAAGCTTAACCCACGTGTGCGAATAGTGGGCGTAGAACCCTGGAACTCCTCTGTCATCAGCGGCAGCAAGGCAGGTCCTCATAAGATACAGGGCATCGGTGCAGGCTTCGTTCCCAAAGTGCTTGACCTGAACGCGATAAATGAGCTGATACGGGTAAAGGACGAGGAAGCCTTTGATGCAGGGCGGGTGTTGGCCAAAGAGGAAGGTGTGCTTGCCGGCATCTCTTCCGGAGCTGCACTACATGCAGCCATCACCGTAGCTCGACGCCCTGAGAACGAAGGCAAGACCGTGGTCGTTCTGCTGCCAGACACAGGCGAGCGATACCTTTCAACAAAACTCTTTAAAGAAGAATAGACATCATGGCAGACGCAAAGAAACTTTCAATCATAGCCTTCAGCGGCGATTTCGATAAACTCACAGCCACCTTCACACTCGCTACGGGAGCAGCGGCAGTGGGCTACGAGGTAAACATCTTCTTCACCTTTTGGGGATTAGATGCCATCAAGCAAAAGCAGGGACGGGCATTCCTCGGTTCCAACTGGCTGACGAAGCTCTTCGGCTTCATGATGGGCGGCCTCTCAGCCACACCTACAAGCCGATTTAATTTCCTCGGTGCAGGACCTACGATATTCCGCAAACTGATGCGCAAGAACAATGTCGCTACCCTCGAGGAACTGGTGGAAGCGGCAAAGGTCCTCGGCATCAACCTCTACGCCTGCGAGATGGCCATGCACGTGCTCGGACTCAAGAAGGAGGACTTCATACCAGAGGTGAAGGACGTCTTAGGCGTCGCAACATTCCTGGAACTCTCAGAAGGAGGCAGAACACTGTTTATATAACCCCCAAACAGAACAATAACAACGGAATATATGGCAACACACACATTAGACATCACGGCAGAACACTGCCCCATGACATTTGTAAAGACAAAGATAAAATTGGCACAGATAGCCAAAGGTGACACCCTGGAGGTATTGCTCAAGGAGGGTGAGCCTCTGAACAACGTACCCAAATCAGCTCAAGAACAGGGCTTTGAGGTCCTCGCCACCGAGCAGGTAGAAGGCGACACATGGCGTGTCACCATCCGTAAATAGTTTATTATTAAAGAGTCTGCGATACCATCGCAGACATCCAACACAGACATTCCACAAACAGAAAAACAAGATTATGAGCGAAAACAACATCCAGCGTAGTGTGACTACGCAGACCGCCCGCAAGCTGGCGAACACCACCAAGACAGCCCCGCAGATGGGCTCCATCACCCCCAGACTGCTGCTGAAACTCCTCCCCTGGGTTCAGGTTGAGAGCGGCACCTATCGCGTAAACCGCACAAAGGTAGAACTGCGCAAGGCCGAGCGCATCAAGATCAGCTACCTTGATGGCGTACCATCATTCACGGCCAAGAGCCTGCGTCGCATACCTCTGTTCTCTCACATCGATGAGACTATCGTATCACGCCTTGCACGCCGCTTCGTCACCGAGGAAGTGGAGCTGGGACAGTTCCTGATAAAGGAGGGCGAGGACCGTCAGCGCTTCTTCATCGTCGCCGATGGTCAGGCAGAGGTCATCAAGAAAGGCATACACGGTGAGGAACTGCGCATAGCGCTGCTGAACACCGGCGAATACTTCGGTGAGGCCGACCTGCTGAGCGATTCACCCGCTTCTGTCAGCGTTCGCACCATCACGCCTGCCGTATTCCTCTCACTGCAGCGCGAGGAGTTAGAGCGTCTCACCAAGGAGATTCCAGAGTTCCGTGAGCAATTCCAGCAGGCCGTCGATGAGCATCTGCGCCTGAAGGCTACCGTCAACGACCACGGCGAGAAGCACATAGACCTTGTCAGCGGAGCTGAGGAAGACAACATCATCCCTGAGACATACATTGACTACGAGGAGCAGCCCACCGAGTATTCTCTCAACACGCTGCAGACCATCGTACGTGTTCACACCCGCGTCAGCGACCTTTACAACAACCCGTTCAACCAACTTGAGCAGCAGCTGCGTCTCAGCATCGAGAGCCTCAAGGAGCGTCAGGAGTGGGAACTCATCAACAACCGCAAGTTCGGACTCCTTGCTACTGCCGACCCGTCAGCCCGCATCTCTGCACGCTACGGTGCTCCTACACCCGATGATCTCGACGAACTCATCTCCCTCGTATGGAAAGAGCCGTCGTTCTTCATCGCCAACCCACGTGCCATCGCCGCCTTCGAGCGTGAGTGCACATGGCGCGGAGTGCCTCCTGTGACACAGGACATCTTCGGCACAAAGGTCATCACATGGCGCGGCATACCACTCATCCCGTCAGACAAGGTAGAGGTGAAGGGACAGTATCTGACCAACCGCGGCGTGGGTACCACAGACATCATCCTCGTCCGTGCCGGTGAAAAGAACCAGGGTGTCGTAGGACTGCATCAGACAGGCATCCCCGGTGAGATTGCACCGTCGCTCTCTGCACGCCTCATGGGACTCGACAAGTTCGGCGTGGCAAGCTATCTCCTCACCAAGTACTTCAGTCTCGCCTCACTCACGGACGATGCAGTCGCCGTGCTTGAGAACGTCGAAGTAGGTTACTATCACGATTACCAGCACAGGAACCAAATTGAGAAATAATGTATAATATAGACCATACTATCAGCGACTTCGACAACATCGGCCAGCTGCGGCAGATTGCATCGCGCTTCTGCCCCGAGGAGCTGCAGTCCGTGGCTCGCACGGTAGTGCCCGATGAGGTCGATGCTCTGAACCTCGCAGACCTTGAGGCAGGCTTTCTGAGCCTGCTTCAGGGTGGCAGTGGGTTCCCGGAGGTTCCTGCACCGCATGGCAGTGTGGACTCCGCAGCGCCATCGTCACTCGCCGCACCCACACCGTCCTTCGGAGTGGGACTACCAGAGGCGGAAAAGCTACGCGACCTGAACTACGAAGAGCGCGACACCCTCAGCCTCGACCAGATACGCCGCGACTTCCCCGTGCTCCATCAGACGGTGAACGGTCACCAGCTCGTCTGGCTTGACAACGGTGCTACGACGCAGAAGCCGCAGTCTGTCATTGACACCATCTCCCACTACTACGAGCACGACAACTCAAACATCCATCGCGGAGCCCACACCCTGGCTGCACGTGCCACAGACCAGTATGAGGAAGCGCGTCAGAAAGTGGCAGACTTCATCAATGCTCCTTCGGCAGAGAACATCGTCTTCGTGCGCGGCACCACCGAGGGCATCAACCTCATAGCCCAGACCTTCGGGCGCAAGTACCTCAACCCGGGTGACGAGGTCATCGTCTCTACGCTTGACCATCATGCCAACATCGTACCCTGGCAGCAGGTGAGCAAGGAGCGCGGCGCCAAGCTGCGGGCCATACCCGTCAACAGTCGCGGCGACCTCATCCTTGAGGACTACGAGCGCATCATAGGCCCGCGTACCAAGTTCGTCTCCGTAGGACATGTGAACAACACCTTCGGCACCATCAACGATGTGGAGCGCATCATTGAGATAGCCCACCGTTACAACGTGCCCGTACTCATCGACGGTGCTCAGAGCATTGCCCACACCCCTATAGACATCCGTAAGCTTGACGCAGACTTCTTCGTGTTCTCCGGCCACAAGATCTACGGTCCCAACGGCATCGGTGCCGTGTATGGCAAGAAGGAGTATCTGGAGCTCCTCCCACCGTGGCAGGGAGGCGGCAACATGATACAGGATGTCACGCTTGAAGAGACAAAGTTCAACGTGCCCCCTGCACGCTTCGAGGCAGGCACGCCCAATGTGGCAGATGCCATCGGACTGGGTGCGGCACTGGACTACGTGAAGCGTATCGGGCTGCCCAACATCGAGGCCCATGAGCACGACCTGACGGAATATGCCCGTGAACAGCTGGCACTCATCCCGGGTGTCACCATCATCGGCAACCCTCAGCGCCGCGTCAGCGTCGTCTCCTTCGTCATCGACGGTCAGGACGTGCCGCTCACCGGTCAGCTTCTCGACAAGGAAGGCATCGCCGTCCGTGCAGGCCACCACTGCGCCCAGCCCGCGTTGAGAGCCTTGGGATACGAGATGTCAGTACGCCCCACCTTCGCACTCTACAACACACGCGAAGAGGTAGATAAGCTCGTCCAGGCTGTCAGAAAAATCGCAGGAAGCTAAACATATAAATCCGCAACAGACAAAAGGCTTCACTACTCCCGCAAGGACAGTGAGGCCTTTTGTCTGTTGGCATACACGATATCATGTTTACTCAAGCTTTTGCAAGCTTTGCTTGCTAAGGACAATTGATTTCAGATTCAAAAACGGATCAAAGAATCGTCCCCATAACCATTGTCGCTAAAGTCAAAAAAAATCATTCACCCGTCCCTGTGACACCTAGCTATAAAATCTCAATTAACAAAGGAAAAGAATAAAAAAATGCCGAAATTCTCAAAGGTTTTTGGGTGGAAAGTGCCGAAATTCTCAAAGCTTTGGGGACGGCTATCAATACCCGAAATGAGCCGGAGCAACGCCCTTGACCGCCTCCTTCGCTGCTTTCAGCATAGCCACCTGTTGTAAGGCTTCTTCGCGCGTAGCCCGCGACGATGGACGCCCCAATGAGAGGCGCGCCTCCCTTGCAGAGTCCTGCATGCTCTGGTAGAGTAAATCCATTAAAATT
>JAEEGL011425390.1_pt1 | contig 14665 bp, 9 predicted proteins | sample 9134231 | NCBI WGS metagenome assembly JAEEGL01 (sample SAMN16246548, study PRJNA631951) | gut metagenome | biome: gut microbiome; feature: rumen; material: fiber-attached | host: Bos | place: Iran: Karaj | collected 2018-10 | reverse complement strand
ATTATGAGTATTAGAGGTGCTGGATGGCTTTTTGGATGGAAGGTTGTTGATGAGTTTTGTTTTTTAAATGGATTAGAACTTGTTTGTAGAGCTCATCAACTTGTTAATGAAGGGTTCCAATATTGGTTTAAAAATCAGAATTTAGTTACTGTATGGAGTGCTCCTAATTATTGTTATAGATGTGGGAATAAAGCTAGTATTTTGAAAATTGGATTTAATTTAGAAAGGAATTTTGCTATATTTGATAGTGCTCCTGAAAGTGCTAAAAGTGCTCCTCCCAAAACTCTTGTTCCTTATTTTCTTTAATTAGGTTTTTTTTTGTCCTATTTTTGTGTCAGATTTTTATTAAAATTATTTGTTTAATTTGTTTTTTATTTTTATTTGGTTTCAAAATTGAGATTTTTATTAAATTTTTATTAAGATAATAAAGAATATAATTATAATTATTTAAATTGATATTTATATTATATCATCAAAAAAATAAAAATTAAAATATATTATTTTAATAAATTCAAATTATATTATTTAAAATTATCAAAAAAAAACAATGGGAAGTTCAGATAATAAAAACTTACAACAAACAGAACAAATTAACACGAAAATTGCCTCAATCATAAAATCTCAAAAAAATAATATAATAAATAATTCTAAAAAGCCATTAATCCTAATATCAACAGGAGCATATTGTCCTCCTCATAAAGTTCATATTCAAAATTTTAAAATATGTAAAAAACAAATAAAAACACACAATTTAATTTTATGTTTAATAAGTCCATCACATGATTCATATTCTTCAAGTAAAAATCCATATCCTTGGAATTTACCATTAAAAACTCGTTTAAATTTACTTAATTCAATAATAAAAGAAGAAGAAGAAGAAAATTTTATAATTGCAGATTCATGGGAAGGTGAACAAAATGGATTTATTAATTTTCCAGATGTATTTAAATTAAGAGGAGATGAAATTAAAAAAATTGCAAAAAAAATTTTAGGAATTGATATTGATTTTGGGTTTGTAATGGGAGCTGATTTAGTTATTAGAACTCATTGTATGAGAATTATGATTGATATTGGAATTCTTGTTGTTGTTAATAGACCTGATTGGGATAATGATATAGTATATAAAATGAAAGAAAATTTAACAAGGAATAAGGATAATATTATTTTTATTTGTCCTGAAGAAAATGATTTTTGTGATTCTATGAGTAGTACGATAATTAGAGAGTTGTTTGATGAAAAAAAATTTGAAGAAGTTATGAAATATACTTCTAAGAAATGTGTAGAGATTTTGGAAAAGGATTTTGAAGAAAGGAAAGAAAAGTAATTTGGATATTATTATATTATTTTTAAAAAAAAAATTGTATTTTTTTATTATAAAGTTCAGATGATTATATTTTTATAAAATCAAATTTATCTATAAGGAATTATGCTTTATCAAATAAAAAAATGAAAGTTTTGAATTTAAATATGAAATGAAATATAAGATTAGGAAAATTAAATAATAATTATATTATGAAAGTATTTTAATTTTTATATATTGTAATTCTTTTTTAAAATAAATAGTTTTTCACATTCTATTATTAGAATCAATTTATATTAATTTTAAAATAAAAATTAACTCTCATTTTATCCAAATTTTTCTTATTTTTAATTCAAGAATTTATTTTTCATCTACTAAATGTATTATTTATTTTCCAAAAATGATTATTTAATCTAATAACATAGGTATGTATTGAAAAATTTTTAAATAAAAAAAAATAATAAAAAAATTAATATTATTTGATTAAAATAACTAAAATAATTTATGGGTAATTCTAGAATTTGTGACATTATTTATATGATAATTACACTAGTTTATGTAATAATTGCTTGTTCCCTTATTGCCCCATTAGCAACTTATTATTCACCAAAAAAATTTTCTCCATTAATTGAATCAGCAATAAATAATAATTTAAAAAGAGCACCAATTTTTGATATAAAAGATAATTGTAAAGAAGATGAATATATATTAGGAGAATTTGAAGGAACGAAAAAAGGATATTATAGTAATACATATAAAGAAATTAACGAAAAATGTAGGGGACAGTGTGTACCAGTACCAGCAATTCCTCCTATGAAATATAAAAAATTAAAAAATAAAAGACTTTGTACTACTAAATCAAATAAAAATTACTTTGATTATTATAAATTATCAGTTTCAAATAACACTCAATGTAATAATGGATATCAACCTTGTGGATATTTAGATAAATATGATAGAATTCTTTGTTTACCTCAAAATGAAAAATGTCCAATTAATGATATTGTCTATAATAATCAAAGTAACTATTCTTATAATAATATTACTTATCAAACAATTCAAATAAATGAAAATGAATATATACATTATACAAATCAGAATATAAAAGGATATATAATCATTGGTCTTTCTTCAATTTTTGGAAATGTACCTTGTGGTTCACATGAAATTAGTTTTTTTGTAATATCATATTTAGATAATTTTGGCACTTGTTTCGAGGAATCATCAAAAATGATTGATAAAACAGGTGATTATTTTTATTATAAATTTTTAACTAATTATACTGTAGAAAAATTTTTTGATGAAAATGGAATAAAAGAATATTTATTTGAAAATAATGATTATCAGAAATATAAAAATAGTGATATGTATATTTTTGTTGTTGGATATATCGGTATTTCAAATATATTTATAACAGAAAAGAATCCAAAAATAACATTTATATCTGATATGATAAATTATATAAATACTAAATCTACATGTAGTATTATTTGTTTTATTTCAATTATTGTTTTAGGAGGATATACTGTAATTGCTATTTCTATTTCAATGAGTATTGGAAATACAATTGCCAAATTAATTACTATGGGAATAGAAAATTTAATTCTTTTATTAATAATTATTTGTTCATCAATTGAAATAATAACCGGAAAATTAATATTTATTCCTCTAGGAAAATTTCCTTCTTTTTATTTTAAAAATGCAAATGAATATATAATAAATAATACTGCTTATGCACATTTTTGGCCTTTTATGCCTTTATTTATTTTTAATATTACATTTTTTATTAGTTATTTTATGTATAGAAAAAAGCCAAAATCTGATTATTTATTTGAACAATCAATTAATGCTCAAAATAATTATAATGCACATATAATTAATAATTATCAAGTGGAAAACAATTATCCAAATCAAAATAACCCATTTATTTATGGATATTCAAATAATCCTACATATACTTCTTCTCCTGGTTATTCATAGATTTATTATAAATAATAAAATAAAATGAAAATACAAATTTATCTTATTTTTTATTCAGATAATAAAGTTAAAATAATTTTAATAATTTATTCAATATAATTTTTTTATAAAAACTTTGATAAAATATTTTTGTTAAATCTTTTATCGAATATTATATATTTGAAATTAGTTTAACTATTTTTTATTTATTTACTTTTAAAAAAGATGTTTATTATAAAAAGAGATATTATTCTAAAGTATTAAAAGATAATTAATTTTTCGCAATCACCAAAAAATATTTTTCATATTTATTTAAAAACAATTATATATTAATTTTTTTTAACTTTTTTTTGGAGTTAAAATCGAAGAATATATTGAAGAAGAAAAATTTTTATTATTAATATTTTTATACAATTTGTCAATTATCAAATTTAATTTTTCAAGTAACATTTATATAACTGTGTGAAATGAATCAAAAAATAAAAATATATCAATTAATTCCTAATAATTTCCAAAAATTAAATTAAATAATTCGAAAATAAAATGTTAAAAATATATATATACAATAATTGTTTTTTGGGAAAAAATTTTTATTAAATATATTTTATAATATTATTAATTAACTTAATTCCTAAATGAATAATATTTATTTCATTTTTTATTTATTAAGTTGTATTAATTCATTGTAATATTTTTCATAAACCTCAAAATCCTCATCAGTATTTTTTTTTAAAAAATTATAAATTTCATTCCCTTTTTTTTGTTTTTCTTTATCAGAATGACTTTTTAATTTAATAGCAATTTCCTGTGCTTTATTTTTCATTTTAATAGCTTCAATTCTTTTAAGATCTTCTTTTTCAGCTTCTTCAGCGTCCTTTATTAATTTTTCAATTATTTTTTCATTTAAATCATTATTACTCATATTAAATTCTTTATTACTAATTTTTCCTCCACTTTTTTCCTTAACAGAAACATTTAAAATTCCATCAATATTAATTTTATAAGTAACAGTAATTTGAACTTGTCTTTTAGGTAAAGGAGGTAAATCATTAATTAATATTTCACCAACTAAATGATTTTTATCTGCATATTTATATTCACCTTGATATACTTTTACTCTAGCATTTTTTTGATTATCTTTTGCAGTTACAAAAGTATCTGATTTCTCACATGGAATTGGAGAATTTTTTTCAATTAATACAGCCATTTCTCCATTAGTTAATCTTAATCCTAATGATAATGGTGTAACATCAATTAATGTTAATCTATCTAAACCTATTTCTTCAAAATTAGTTGCTATTGCTCCTGCAATTGCTGCACCTATTGCTACTGCTTCATCAGCATGTAAACTTTTACATATTTTTTTTTCATCTATAAAAAATTCTTTTACTAATTGTTGTATTTTTGGTATTCTTGTTGATCCTCCTACTAAAACTACTTCATCAATTTGTTCTTTTCCTAAATTTGCTTCTTTTAAAGCTCTTTCTACTATTGGAATGCATCTATTGAAATCTTCTTTACAAAAATTTTCAAATTCAGGACGAGTTATTGTAAGATTAAAATCTTCTCCTTCAGCTAAACTATCAATATCAATTGTAGTTTCTTCCATTGAAGATAAATTAATTTTAGCTTTTTCACATAAACCTTTTAAACGACGAAGAGCTTTTTGATTTTTTGATATATCAATCTTTTTCTCTTCATTAAATTCTTGAATACAATGATCTAATAATTTATTATCAAAATCTTCTCCTCCTAAATGCATATCACCATAACTTGATAGTACTTCAAGTAAAGTAGAATCAATAGAAAGAATAGTAACATCAAAAGTACCTCCTCCTAAATCAAAAACTAAAACTTTTTTATTACCTAAATTAAATTCTTCATTTTTGTTTTTATCTTGATTTTCATTCATTTTCATTTGTCCATAAGCTAAAGCAGCAGCAGTTGGTTCATTAATAATTCTAATTACATTCAATCCTGCAATCTTTCCTGCATTTTTAGTTGCATTTCTTTGAGCATCATTAAAATATGCTGGACATGTAATTATAGCATCTGTTATTTCATGACCTAAATGATCTTTTGCATAATGTTTTAGTTTAGATAAGACAATTGATGATATTTCTTCAGCAAAAAATTCTTTTTTTTTTCCTTCATATGTTACTTCTATTATTGGACGATCTGAATTTGATTCTTTTTTTACTTTAAATGGCCATCTTTTTATATCTTCTTGTACTTCCTTGTCATTAAATTTTCTTCCTATTAATCTTTTCGCATCGTAAACTGTGTTTTCTGCATTTTTTGATGATAGATTTTTTGCAGCTTCACCTACTAATCTATCCTTTTTTGTAAAGGAAACTATTGATGGAGTTATTCTACTTCCATTCTCGTTTGGGATTACATATGGTTGTTGGTTTTTCCATATTGCTATACAGGAATATGTTGTTCCTAGATCTATTCCTACTGCTGGGTGTTCTGACATGATTTTTTTTTTAAAAAGAAATATTTTTTTTTATATTTTTTCTGATAATGAGGATTTTATAAATTTTTATTTATTGTTAATTGTCAAAAGAAATAATATTTAATTTTGTGAAACATTTAGAATTTATAAAAAAAATATTAAAGAAATAATAAAGAATTATTAAAGTTTTTTTTCATTCAGAGTAATTATAATAAATGTAAATTATTTTTTATTAACTCTTATTTATATAATTATATTCATTAAATTTAATAATTTAAAATAAAAATAAAAAAAATTAGCATATAAAAAGATGAATTAAAATCTTAAATTAATTTTAATTATTTAATTTATTATAAAACAATTCAAAAATGAAATTCTTTGTATTCTCTTTATTAATTTCTTTAACATTTACTCAATATTCAATATATATTAAAAATATATATACTCCAAAAGAAATATCATGTAATGATAATGATTTTCCTTTATACTTTGATGGAATTAGTGGACAAAAATTACCAAAAAATTTAAAAGCAAAAGATGTTTTTGATATAATTATTCAATCAGATAACTTTGAAGAACAAGACATTTTTATTAAATTTAAATGTGATTTATTTGGTCCATCAAATATTAAAGGAATATATTTAAAATGTAATTTAAAAGAGAAAATTCCTGAAAATATAAATGGACCATTTTATATAACAAAACATAATTTAGAACGAAGTTTCGAAGTAGAATACAAAGAAGAATTATATAATATTACTTTAGGAATAATGAACCAACCATATTATTTAGTAGAAATAAAACCATGTAGTAAAAATTTAAAAAAAAAATTTATTAAATCTAATTTAATATACCCAAATCCATATGACATAATTCCAATAACAATGGCATTAGATGATAAATATGTAATTCCAACAATAATAGCAATGACATCAATAATCGAAACAGCAAATCCAACAACAAAATATGATTTTTACTTAATGCATCCTGGTAGATTTAAAAATGAAAGTTTACAAAAGTTACATAGTTTAGAAAAAAAATATCCTTATAAATGTACAGTTATAACTATAGATATGCAAAGGAAATTTATAGGAGTTAGAAAAAATCGTCGTATTAGAGCACCTGCATATTATAGACTTTCATTATCAAATTTACTTCCTTATATTAATAAAATTATTTGGTTAGATGGTGATACACTTACATTTAAAGATTTAAAAGAAATGTATGATATTGATATGAAAAAATTTTATTATAAAGGTTTTCTTGATGATCCAAGACAATTAGATCATATTACAAAAGCAAATGATCATAATATTTGTTCTGGGGTTTTATTAATAAATTTAAAAAAATTAAGAGAAGATGATATGGAAACAAAATATAATGCATTTATAAAAAAATATAATAGAAAATTAAAAAAACATGATCAAACAGTAATAAACGCAGTTGGATTTGATAAAATTGGTGTTTTACCAGCAAGATTTGGTGTATTTAATTATAGAAGTAAAAGGATTTTAAGAAGAAAACCAATTGGAAGAAGATCTAAAGAAAGATATACTTGGGATGAATTAAGTAAAGCTTATGATGATCCTACTGTATTACATTGTATTAAAAAAGTTTGGACTAGACATAGAAATTATGGTGGAAAAATATGGTGGAATTATGCTAGAGAATCTGATTTTTTTAGTGAAATTTGTCCTAGATGGTATAATTCTTGTATTGGAATTTTTGGGAATGATATTCCAAATGATATTATGAAAAAAATAGAAGAAATAAAATTGGAAAAAACTTTGAAAATTAGTAATAAAAATCATACTAAAAGTGAAAAACCTAGAAAAAGAAGGAAGAAGATTGTTAGGAAAAGAAGAAGTGAATCTATTCCTATGGGAGATGGAATTTTAAATAAACAAAAAAAATAATTTAAAATTTAAAACTAATTAATTTGAATGTTTATATTTTTTATATATATCTTTAATGAAGAATAAAAAATATAATATATTTTAGATTATATCCTTTTATAAAAATAGTATTTAAATAAAATGATATTCAAATGCTAAATTCTTATTTTTATTTAAGAATCAAATAAATAAAATCATATTTTATATTATATTTATATAATCTTTTATCAGATTTTTAAAAAAAGAAATAAATCAAAAATAAACAATAAAATTATTTTTAATGTAGTATTTATTTTACTATAAAATTAGATTGTATTTTTAATTCATTAATGTATATTATTTAAAAAAAATCAATTTGAATGATTCAAATTTAAAACTAAAAATATAATTATTATTTTTTGAAAATATTAAATTAAAATGCTTAAATAAATAAAAATTATTAGTTTAAAAAAAGAGAATGTCGAAATTTTTAAGACATTATAAATTAATATATAATAAATATTATCAAAAATAAAAATAAATATAAAAAAAGTATTAATGATGTTATTTTAGTTAGAGATATTTTTTAAATTCACCATTTTGAAAAAAGAAACATAATGAATTTATTTTATTCTCCAAATAATAAATTTATTAATTTTCACGAATATGAAATTCTTTATTTATATTATATTAATTTCATCATCATTAAATCAATATTCCTTATATATCAAAAATATTTATATCTTAAATAAGGATTCCTATATAGATAATTATTTTCATTTATTTATTGATATAATTTCAGGAGAAGTAATTCCAAATAATTTAAAAATATATAATATGTTTGATATTAATCTCCAATCTGATAATCTTAATGAACAAAATGTATTTATAAACTTTAATTGTGTTTTATATGGCCCAACAAATATTACAGAATCATATATAAAATGTATATTAAAAGAAAAAATACCAGAAAATATTAATGGACCATTTTATTTTACTAAAAATCATTTTGATAGAAGTATTCAAATAAATTATGAAAATAATACTTATAATTTTACATTGAAAACGATGGAACAGCCATATTATTTAGGGACAATAAAAAAAAATTTTTCAAAATTTAATTTTATTTTTCAAAATCCATATAATATAATTCCCATAGCAATGGGATTAAATGGAAAAAATTTATATTCAACAATTATTGCAATAACTTCAATAATAAAAACATCAAATCCAACTACAAAATATGATTTTTATATAATTTATCCAAATAATTACAACATTAAAAATTTAAAAAAACTTCGTAGTCTTGAAAAAAAATATAAAAAAAAATGTTCAATAAAAACAATAGAATTTCTCCTTTCTAAAATAAATTCAGAAATATATATATCTTCATATTACAGACTTTCTTTATCAAATTTACTACCATATATAAATAAAATAATATGGTTAGACGATGATACAATAACATATAAAGATTTAAATGAAATGTATAATATTGATATGGAAAATTTTTATTATAAAGGATTACTTGATGATCCAAGAAAATTGGATCATATTACTAAAGATAATGATCATTATATTTGTATAGGAGTTTTATTAATAAATTTAAAAAAATTAAGAGAAGATAATATTGAAATTAAATATAATAGATTTATTCAAAAATATTATAATAGATTAAGACAAAAAGATCAAACAATTATTAATTCAGTTGGTTTTAATAAAATTGGTTCTTTACCTCCACAATATGGAATTTTTAATATAAATCATAAAATACTTTTTCTAAAGTTTACTTTAGGAGGACGTTCTAAAGAAAGATATACTTGGTTAGAATTAAAAAATGCTTATGAAGAACCTACTGTTTTACATTGTGTTAAAAAAGTATGGAAGTCTTTAAAAAATTATGGTGCTAAAATATGGTGGAAATTTGCAAAGGATAGTGATTTTTTTTATGAAATTTGTAAAAAATATTCTAAAACTTGTAAAGCAATGTATGGTAAAAAAATTTTAAATAAGTATATAAAAAAAATCAAAATGCATAAAAATAAAGCTATTAGTAATAAATATAATAACTTATCAAATAATGTATTAAATAAAAAAGAAATAAGATAAATAAGGATAACAATAAATATTTCCAATATAAATTTTCTATATTTCAATTCTGATATTAAAACAATAAATAATAAAAATAAAAATATATAGATATTAAAAATTTTTTCATTATTAATTAATTTCTAATAATATAATATATTAAATCAATAAAAATATATGTAATTTAAACATATTAAATGAATAATAATTAAAATAAGATAAATAATTAATTGTTTATACTATTTTTTTTGAATAATCTCTTATTTTTTTTATTTATATTATTTTTCAGAAATGAAATATTAGAATTTTTTGTTAATTAATTAATTTATTAATAATATTTTTAATGATTGAGGCCCCTTTACCTTATTGTAATAATTTAAATATTTCAAATAATAAAGAAATTGAACATATATTATGTTTAAATGGGTTAGTATTCAAAATTAAAATTGAAAAAAAAATAAAAGAATCAAAAGAATTATTAAATTTTAATGTTGTTGAATTAAATTCAATAACTTATATATTTTATCAATCTTCTTTTAGTTGAAAAAATTTAAAAAAAATTACCAAATTATTTAAAATTTTTGATTCTATTATTGAAGCATATAATGAATTGAATAAAGCTTTTATTGAACAAAAAGTTTATTTACAGGATGATACAAATGGAATAATAATTCATTTTACATTACCTAATATATAAATTGAAGATATAATTTTAAAAATTAAAAAACAATATTTATCAACAAATAATGGAATTGGCACTATTAAAACTAAAAAATAAAAATTCATGATAAAAATAAGATTAAATTTAAAGAGAATTTAATATTGATAAAAATATGCATTTTATTATCAATTTTAATTATCTGCTATTTATTTTTTCAAATAAATCAATTAAATTACATATTTCTAATCATAATCAATTAACTTTATTATAAAGAATTTATTTATTAGAACAAAATTTTCAAGAAGAAAAAGAAGAAAATGTTAAATTAAAAAAAAATATTAGAAGATTTAATAATACAACGGAAACAAAATAATGAAAATAAATGTAATGATTCTCAAAAAATAGAAAAATTAAATAATCCAATAACAAATAAAAGTAAATGGAGAATAGAGAGTACAATAATAACAAAAAAGAAAGAAATTAAATATCTTTCAAAAAGATTAAGAAAGGATAATAATAATAAAAAAGTCAAATTTAACTTAATTTATAAAGCAACAAAAGATGGAGAAAAAAATTATCCCAATAAATGTGATGGAAAAATAATTACATTAATTGTAATTCAAACAATAAAAGGAATTAAATTCGGTGGATATACTGAAACAATGATTAATAGTAATAATAAAGATTAGATTGATAACAATTTATTTATTTTTTCTTGAAATAAAATGAAAATTAAGAAAATAAAGATTATGATATTATTTCCCATAAAGAAAAATTTGGTCCAATTTTTATAGGTGCTTTTTTTATAGGAGAATATTTTTTTAATATATTAAATATAATTATTATAAATTATCATCTAAAGAAATAATATTTAATTTTTTTTAATATATTAAAAAAATTAAATAATAAGATGGAAGCACCAACTGTATATATAAATAAACCAATTTTAGATGAAAAAATTGATATTAAAGAATTTACAATTAATTTAAAAGAATTATACTATAAAATTCAAATTGGAAAAATAAAAAAAGAATTAAATAATTTAATTCATTTCAAAGTTGAAAAATTAAATTAAATATCAAATACTTTTTATGAATCTTCTTTTACTTTAGATGATTTAAAAAATACAAGTAAAATATTTAGAGTTTATGATTCAATTGAAGAAGCATATAATGAATTAATTGAAATATTTAACTATAAAAAAATATTTTTAGAACTTAATTTAAATAATATTATCATCCATTTAAATATATCAAGTTTATCATCAAAAATAGAAGATATTTCTTTAATCATTCAAAATCATTTGATGTAACTTATGAATCAATAATTAATGAAATAAATAAATTAAAGAGAAAATCATTTGAAAAAGATTTACAACAAAAACAATGGAAAGAAAATATTGAAAACCAATTAAAAGAATTAAAAAAAGAAAACCTAGAATTAAAAAAAGAAATAGAAGAACTAAAGCAATGGAAAAAAAATACAGAAAATGAATTAAAACAATATGAGCAAAAAACTGAAATAGAACAAAAAATAGATAGTAAAATAATAAAATCAAATGAAGAAATAAACTTATTATCAAATAGACTAAAAAAAATAACAAAAATAAAAAAGTTGTCTTTAATTCAATATACAGAGCATCAAGAGATGGTGATTCACCAAATGATTATCATAATAAATGTGATGGAAAAATGAATACATTATGTATAATTCAAACAATAAAAGGCATAAAATTTGGAGGATATACTGAAACAATTATTAATAATAATGGTAATAATATTGATTCAAATGCTTTTGTTTTTTCTTTAGACAAAATGAAAATATATGAAAATTTAAAAAAAGATAAATTTGCTGTTTGTCATTCTAAAAATTGGGGTCCTATTTTTAGAAATGATGCATTTGCTATTTGGAATACAAATTTTTTTTCTTTTAATAAACATACTCTTGGGACTAAACAAGCATCAAATTTTGGAATTATGGATATCGATAATGAACTTAATAATGGTGAAGATTATTTTACTGTTAGAGAATTAGAAGTTTTTCAAATATTTATTGAATGATGGTTTTTATTAAATTTATGTAAATAAAGATATATATTATTACTATTTGATAAAATGAATTAATTTCTTATTTATTTCCATTAAATAATAAAATTTAAATAAAAAAATGATAGATATATTAACTTTAATAATGACAATAGTAATAACAGTATCATTAATAATAGCAAACATATACCTGTTAGCATATTATTGTCATCCAGATGATAAAGGAACAATAATAGGTTACGTAACTAAAGGAATAGTCGTCCTTGGTTTAACCTTAGCATGGGCACAAGTTCTTTTACTTCCTTTAGATGTAAGTAACAATAGAGGAGAAGGAAATGGTATAAATATGAAAGTATTTTGGCTTTTAATTTATGTTTTAAGTATAATTTACATTATTATTATTTTCCCTCTTACTAGTGCATTTTATGATAGTGATTTTGAATTAAGTTTTAATGAAAAAATGAAACATTCTTTATGTCATTTTTTAATTACTTTTATTGGTTTTTTAGCGATTTCTATTATTTTACATTTTTCAATTGGTAAAGCCACTATTCCTTTTGATATTCAAAATTGCCCTATTTCAAATTTTATGAGTTCAGATGAAGAATTTAATGAATTTTTATTTAATAAAACTAATTGTTATCAAAATTCAAAAAAGAAAATTGAAATTAAAGTTAATTATTTAATTACTTGTATTGCTATATTTTCTTTTATTTCTTGGTTTCTTTTTGCTATTTTTGGTGGAATTGGTTTAAGTGCAATTCCATTAGATTTTTTTCATGATTTTTGTACTAGACCAAAATCAATAGATCCAAATGATTTTAGAATAAGAAAAGAAGATTTAATTAATAAAATTGAAGATTTAAAATTATTAGGAGAAGAAATTGAGGAAATGGAAAAAAAAGGAATTGATAAGAAATTTTTTTTATCTTCTTCAAAAAGGAAATATAATAGAAAAAAAAGAGAATTTATTGCTGGAAAATTATTAGCAGAACAAGAATTTGCTATTGTAAATGTTGCTGCTGAAATAAGGAATAAAAATAATTGTGTCATTATTTTTTATTATTTACTTATTCCTTTAGGAATTATTTCTACTATTTTATCTTTATTATGGGTTATACAATTTATTTGTTCTTATTTTATTATTAAAAAAGGAAAAACTGGATATCCTTTTTTATCTAATTTACTTATTTTTTTCCAAGATCATAACTGTGCTTTTATTTCCTTTTTTTTATTTGCTATTTTTAATTTGTATCTTTTATTATGTTTAATTAAAGGGAATATTAAATTTGGAGTTAGATTTTTTTGTTGTTGGACTATTCATCCTATGAAAAAAAATGGAACATATATGAATTCTTTTTTATTTAATGTTTCTTTAATTGTATTAGGTTCTATTTCAATTACTCAATTTTGTTCTTATTCTTTACCTGATTATATTGCTTTTACTGATATTGCTATTATTTTTAATGTTCAAATCAAATATCTGAAATTTTTTAGTATATTTTATAAAAATCATATTTTTGAATATTTACTTTTTATTGTTTTTGTACTTGCATTTTTATATCTTATTTGTAGACCATCTGATAGAGTTGAACCTAATATTGATTATTCTAAGAGACCTTTTGAATATAAAGCTGAACCTATTAGAGAAAAAAAAAATAAAAAAGACTATGGAGAAAAAGATTTAATAAGTATAGATAAAACTAATTAAAATCCTTGAAAAATAATTTTTTTATATTTAACTTATAATTTAAATTGGATTTTTATATATAAATTTACTTTAATTTTTTTTTATTTAAGTTTTTACATAAATAAAAAATAAAGCAGTTATGTTAATCAAATTTAAAATAAGTTTATTGTAATATTTATTGGTTAACTAAAGTAATAAAAATAGAAAAATAGACAAAATATAAAAAAGTTATAAATACTATTTTTCAAAATTATTTAATTTTTAAATAGATTAATTTTATTCTATCTTTTTATATAATTTATGCCTTATCAAAATTATATATTTCTCCTCATTTTTAAATAAACTTATTAATAATTCTTTTTTTATCAATTATATATTTTTATTATATTTCTAATCCTATATTATTAATTCTTTTTAAAAATTAAATTAAAAAATATCTAATTTCATAAATAAACATTTTTAAAAAAAGAAAATGAATATTAAATTTTAATAATTTGAATAGAATTATTTTCCCTTCTCAAAATTAACTCATGTTCTTTATTCTTAACAATTTCAAAAGCAACATTTTCAATAATATCATCTTTATTATT
>JAEEGL011177805.1_pt1 | contig 14665 bp, 11 predicted proteins | sample 9134231 | NCBI WGS metagenome assembly JAEEGL01 (sample SAMN16246548, study PRJNA631951) | gut metagenome | biome: gut microbiome; feature: rumen; material: fiber-attached | host: Bos | place: Iran: Karaj | collected 2018-10 | reverse complement strand
GGCTGTTGTATGAAGTTATTACTTCTTTAAGTTCTGGCATAGGCATAGCCTCCAAAAAGAACAATTGTTCGATGACTCGATTATAACCAAACACATGTTCTTTTGTCAACCACCAAAACGAAAATAGCCTTGGATAATTATTCATAAGGTTTCAGATTTGTATTGTAACTATCATTGGAGATCCGATATGACAAGTAAGACAAATGATTTTAAGAGACTTATACTGCTGAATGCTTTTATGATAGTTTTTTATGCAGTTCTGCTACTGGTTGGGACTTTCTATGATGAAAAGATATCCGAAGCGCTGAATGATCCGCATGGCCTTGTTGTCATGTGGATTTCTGGCATTGGGGCGTATCCATTTTTTGCGTTTACCGTTCTGTTTGGAGGGTGTCTCTATGAAAGAACCCTGCATTCTGATTTAAATAAGGTCTTTAGATTTATTCTCTGTGTTCTGCTGATTCTTGTTATAACTTCTGTGGGCTTTGTCGGTGCAGGAGCATTGGTTGACAAGGATTCTCTGGGGTATATATACCCGCAGTTAAACAGGAACATTCCGGTTATTCTTGGGATAAGTCTTGTGACTGTTTTTCCTTTGGCATATTCAGGTTACAGGCTGGCGAAGAGTGCGGCGGATGAATACCTTTTAAAGCGTGTCATCTGTCTTCTTCTTATATTTGCCATAGCTTATGCACTGCTTCAGATAGGTAAAGGTATCTTTCACAGACCCAGATACAGGCTGACACTTCAAGGGTTTGAGGGAATAGGCTTTGTCCCCTGGTTCAGACCTTTTTTGGGCTATCAGGATTATATTGAAAAATTCGGCATAGATAAAGGCGAGTTCAGATCATTTCCCAGTGGACACAGCATCTTAAGTACATGCCTGGTCATTGCGCTGCAGTCACTTTCCTGGATATCTTTAAGGCTCCGGGATAAACAGTTCCGGCTCGGCCTTTTTGGATTTGTAATCTCTTTTATTATTATAATTTCCAGAGTTATACTCGGTGCCCATTACCTCAGTGACGTCTCGGCAGGAGCACTTACAGTATCTGTTCTGGCATTGTTTTACACATATAGCTGCAAAGTGGCATAAAGAAAAGGTCGGAGGTTCTGATATGGGAGAAAACGGGAAACCTATGCGTGAGATTTCAGTAGAAGGCTGTGAACTTTTAGGTAAAGGCGGGAATGGTGCGGTGTACCGTCTGGATGATGAGACTATCGTCAAGGTGTATTTTTCAACGAGGGCGAGCAGGGAAAAGATAGATCGAAACAGAGAAATAACCAAAAAAGCATTTGTCAACGGCATTCCGACTATGATTGCTTTTGACATGGTGAAGGTGGGCGATGACTATGGCGTTGTTTATGAGATGATAAATGCCAGATCATTGGGGCAGGAGATGGCAGCCCATCCTGACAGAATTGATGACCTGGCTCAGATGATTGCAGACACACTTAAAAAGCTGCACAGCACTGAGTTCGAATATGGGACACTGCCAAGCTCAAAAGAGAAATACAGAAACGATGTGCTGCTTACAGCGCAAGCAGGTTTTTATAAGGCCAATGAAGTGGAGCGAATTAACCGCCTGATTGATGAGATACCTGAAAGAAATACCTTTATTCATCAGGACTTTCATCCGGGTAATCTTATGCTCCAGAATGATGAGATAGTACTGATCGATGTAGACGATTCAGGTCTTGGTCACCCGATCCTCGATCTTGCGGCAATGTGTCTTGTATATGTTTCTGCAGCCAAAAGTCAGTGGAAGACAACCCAAAATGGACTTACCAGGAAGCAGTTTGAAAGAATATGGGATGTGATACTGAAGCGTTACTTTGGAACAACATCATCTTCTGAAATTGCAGAGATAAAAAGCATAATAGAAGGATACCAGTATGTAAGCCTCATAAAAGGTGTGGCCACATCTCCTTCAGTACCAGATATACTGCGCAGGCCGGTAGTGGCGAGTACGAAGCGGAAACTGTTTAAAGTGATAGATACCCTTCACCCAATTCCCTGATAGTTAGTTAAGAAGAGGATTGACGATGCAGAAGAGCGAAATAATACTTCCCGGTGTTTCCAATGCAAGACAGCTGGGGGGATATCCTGTCGGGGATAAATACATAAAAAATAAGGTTCTGATACGAAGCGGATCCCTGTCAGGAGCCTTGCCGGAAGCTGTGCAGATATTGCGGGATACGTACAAACTTAAGACTATTGTGGATTTTCGAATGAAAAATGATAGTGAAAGAGAACCTGACCCGGCAATTTCAGGTTCAGTTTATACAAGTATTCCTGTCATGGAGATAGAAGACTTTTTTTCGGACCTTGCCGACAGTAAGATTGCAGGACAGTTCTCATCAGGAACCATGGACATGGAAACTGTATATAAAATGGCTTTTGAGAGAGGACTCCTGGGACCGGAACTGTACGTGAGATTTCTTTTGGGTGAGAGAGGAAAGAAAGCATACAAAAGCTTTTTTAAGATTCTGGCAGATCATGATCCCGATGAGGGCGCAGTCTTATGGCATTGTGATGATGGTAAGGACAGAGCGGGGCTTGCAGCCATGCTTCTACTGTCCTTTTTGGGAGCAGAAAGGGATACAATAGTCGCTGATTACCTCATGACAAACGAGAGTAATTCATTGAAAATTAAGGCCGCCAGATTAAAATTTGAAGCCTTAGGGCTGGACGGAGATACTCTTGAAGCCATGATCTTTGTCAGCGGCGGAGTATTTGCCAGGTATATAGATTACGCTATTGAAATACTTGATCAAAAGTATGGAAGCGTGACAGGGTATATCAGGGAAGAACTGGGATTATCTGATTCGGATAAGAAACTGTTCAGAGAGAAATATCTGATGGGATCTTGATTCTGACTTGGATTGCCATTTCATTGCCAAGCATCATAGAGAGTTAACTGATCAGCTTTTTTCGGTAGAGTATTATTCTGTAAAAGCTGTTCTGATTACTTTTCAACTTTATTTGTTGACATATATAGGACGTCGATATAATATATAGAAAAGCGATATATAGACAATCTATATAAGGAGTGACGCCATGGCTGTTGATAAATCTCTTTTGACAGGCAGTATGACAATGCTGATACTTAAGCTTTTATCAGAGAAAGATATGTATGGATATGAAATGATCGATACACTGAGGAAAAAGTCCCGGAATGTTTTTGAGCTTAAGGCTGGTACTCTGTATCCGCTTCTTCATGGTCTGGAGGAGAAGGGGATGCTTAAGGTATATGAGCAGGAGTTCCTGGGAAAGACAAGGAAGTACTACAGCATTACAAAAGAGGGGAAAAAACTTCTCAAAAGCAAGACCGAAGAATGGAATGAGTATTCAGGCGCTATAGCCAATGTATTGGCGATGGGGGTATGACCATGGAAGAGTACATCAGGAAATTGCTTGAGCAGGTCAGGTTTACGAAAGCTCACAAGGGGATTGAGGATGAGCTGAGGGTACATATCGAAGAACAGATTGATGATAATATGGCAGCAGGAATGGACAGAGAAGCTGCGGAGAAGGCTGCTGTAGCTGACATGGGAGATCCTGTTGAAGCAGGCATTTCCATGGATAGAGTGCACAGACCAAGACTTGCATGGAGCGTTATTGTAATTGCTGTTTTAATTGGCGTTATCAGCAGTGTTCTCCATGAGCTCCTGGCAATAGATGCCGGACTGCCAGAAGATGTTATCGGTGTGAGAGGAAGTCATGCCTTTTATACGAAAGTGCTGGTGGGAATTGCAGCCATGGTCGCAGTTTATTTGATCGACTACACTGTCATTGCCAGGTATGCGAAAGTAATAGCAGTGGGGATGCTTGCGGTTTTGATTTCTGCGAGCATGGGCTTTATGGTTGATCCGGTATATATGGAATTGCGGATTGGACACGTGTATATTTTTACATCAGCATTCATGCTGCTTTACATCCCGCTTTATGGAGCAATCGTATATAAATATCGTGGCGGCGGAGTCTTGGCATTTTTTAAAGCTCTTTTGTGGATGATCGTTCCGACAATAATAGCTGTCAGATGGCCCAGACTTTCAACAGCATTGGTAATGGTGATGACTATGGCAGTACAGCTTTCGATAGCTGTAGCAAAGGGCTGGTTTAAGGTGCCGAAGAAACTTACAATAAGTTTGTTATGGGCAGCATTGACAGTACTTCCTTTCGGAGGAATTGCAGTTCTTTACAGGCATAGCTTGTTGTCAGGATATAAGATGAACAGGATCAGGGCTATGTGGGATCTTGACATTGAAGAAGCTTATGTGACAAAAACGGTGCGATCCTTTGGTGATGTGAATTTTGTGGGAGATACAGGCAAGAAAGTTCTGGGGGCTCTTCCAAATCTTAACAGTGACTTTTTGCTGACATATCTTGCAAATAAATTTGGCGCAGTTATGGTTGTGTTGATAGTAGCAACTGTTGCGGCGGTGATCATTACCGGATGCATTGCAGCTGCCAGGAGCAGGAACCAGCTTGGCCTGATAATGGGCGTAGGATGCATGAATGTACTGCTTGCAAACATGCTGCTGAATCTGTTTGAGAATCTCGGCGTTATACCATATACGGATTCATTTATGCCGTTCTTCTCAGCGGGGCCAAGTAATATAGTTTTGGCATATCTCTTTTTAGGAATAATACTTAGCATCTACAAGTATAAGGATGCTTATCCTCAGCATTTGGACATTGGCATGAGGGTAAAGCTAAAGGACCTGGAGCTGTAAATAGAATATTTGGAGAAGCATGAAAGAGTTTCAAGCATTTATGCCTGAAACTCTTTTATAATATAAAAAGAAATTTCGGAAAGCCCGCACATATAGATGTGTTCATCCGTTAATCATTATGAAGGGAGGTTGAAAAAAGGTATCCATGGATTTAGAAAATGCTTACGACAAAATATACCGGTATGTCTATTTCAAAATGCAGAATCAGACAGTAGCAGAAGATATTACCCAGGAGACTTTCCTTCGCTTTATCAGCCAGAATGGCAGCATACAGGGGTATGAGATAAAGTACCTGTACACCATCGCAAGGAACCTTTGTGTTGATGAGTACAGGCGGGTGAAACCGGATGCCCTTCCGGAAGGGTATGAGGAGACACTTGCATCAGAAGATGAATCATTTGATGAGAGAATTGCAGTGAGAGATGCTGTTGCAAAGCTGCCTGCAGAAGATCAGGAAATTCTTTTATTGCGACACGTCAATAATGAGTCGGTAGGAACAATAAGTAAGGCGCTTGGCATTTCAAGGTTCGCATTATACAGGCGACTTAAGAGCGCAGAGGATAAGCTTCGGGTTAGTTTGGAGGTGGATGTCCATGAAAAATGAATTGAAGGATGCTTTAAATACCGCGTTTTCGGCTCCTGAGCCAAGGAATAAACAGGCGTTTTTGGAAAGCATCAGACCTCGCGAAGTAGGAACAGTGGAAATGCTTATACAGCAGGCGAGATATATCAGGACTTCTGTATGGCTCTTTGCACTGGCGATAATTGCGTTTGCGCTGTTTGGATCCTGGATGCAGATGGAAGAGACAAAAGACCTGATACCTGAAATCATGCCTTTCCTGGCAGCAGTATCAGTGCTGGAAACCAGGAGATCAAAGAAATATGGAATGATAGAACTGGAGATGGTTACCAGGTTCTCTCTGCGAAGCGTTATCTTTGCAAGGATGCTGGTACTTGGACTTCTTTATCTGATTATCCTTGGAATCACTTCACCGGTGATAGCAGTATCTTTTGGCGGGGAAACAATTATCACTGCGATACAGATAGTACTTCCTTATCTTATAACTATGAGTATCTGCCTGCAGGTGGAAAGAAGCAGCCTTGGCCGAAAGCTGGAATATGCTTCGCTGGCTGTGGCAACACTTGTTTCTGCATTCATGATATGGGTAAAGACCTATGATTTTGGACTGGTAAGCGGAAGTATGGAGCTGATAGAAAACTGGGGAGTTCTGATAGTTCTTTCCCTTACTGCAGTAACAGTATATGAGCAATGGAAGACCATAAGCAATGTGGAGGAGCTTGCATGAGATTAACAGTAGACAGGTTAAGTAAACAATATAAGAACAAGATTGCAGTAGACCGCGTGACATTTAGTTTGTCGGAGGGCGTGACTGGCTTATTGGGGGCTAACGGCGCCGGAAAGACAACTTTGATGAGGATGATAACAGGTATACTCAACCCTACAAGCGGAGGAATAACAGCAGATGGAATTCCGGTCCAGACGGAGGAATACAGGGCTCTTTTGGGGTATCTGCCTCAAGATTTCGGATATTATCCTGAGTTCACAGCAAGAGAGTTTGTTCAGTATATAGCTGCGTTAAAGGGACTTGATAAGAAGACTGCTAAAAGAAAAACTGAAGAACTTCTGGAACTGGTGGGTCTATCTGATGTTGCCGGAAAGAAGATCAAAACTTTTTCAGGCGGCATGAAGCAGAGGGTTGGAATTGCACAAGCCATTGTCAATGATCCTAAGATACTAATTCTCGATGAGCCGACTGCCGGACTCGATCCCAAGGAGAGGGTGCGATTCAGGAACCTTATTGCTGAGATTGGAAAGAATACGATAGTTCTTTTCTCTACTCATATCGTCTCTGATATTGAGCATATCGCAAACAATGTGCTGATGATGCGTGACGGCCAGATCATTTATGATGGCAAGTGGAGCGAGGAACAGGGCGACCTTGAGCAGTTCTATATGGAGGAATTTGAGTGATGAAGAATTTCGGGGAACTCTATAGATTTGAGATCAGGAAAATCATGAAGAACCGTCTGACTATTGCGATGCTCATAGTCACGGTACTTTTTATACTTATTGAAGCTTTTATCCCCAAACTTGTCCTTACAAAAGAGATGATGGATGCTCAGAAGGTACTGGATGGAAGATTGATAGACGATGCTCTTTTGCAGGAGATGTATCCAAAGCTTGAAGGCAATGGAAGGCTCTGGAATGCGCAGAATAATCAGTTCGAAGAGATTGTCAATATGGAGATGGCTTTGATTCCTGATGGAGCGGAGCTTTCAGATTATTCTGCGGATGAGATGTACCGCCTGCGGGAAGAGAGGATTTTGGAAATCATGCAGGCGGATTTTATGACTGATGGGGAAATTGAGTGGTGGAAGAATGAAGGCTCTAAAGTCAATACGCCGTTCACTTACCGTTATTGTCAGGGAGCTATAAATCTGGCGCAGGGCATGTCGCTGACACTCATGTGTATCATGCTTATCGCGGCACTCTGCTTATCTACCGTATTCACTGTTGAGCATCGGCAGAAGACAGATCAGCTGATAATCTGCTGTAAGCATGGCCGCAGGGAGACATTTATTGCCAAGATTGCAGCCGGACTGTCGATTGTTGTCGGGTGCTGCCTGATATCTTCGGCGCTGCTGGCACTTCTGGTAGTTGTTTTGTATGGGCTTGATGGTCTGGACGGCGTGGTGCAGTTGGAGGTGGCTTTGTCTGCTTATCCTTTTACCATGGGGCAGTTTTTAGCAGTGCAGATGATGGTCATGATCACCGCCTCGATCCTTTTTGCTGCGTTTGCCATGGCGATGTCCGAAGTTGTAAAGAACAGCCTGGCAGTTATGGGGATAATGGTGTGCATATTCATCTTCAGCCAGTTGGAACTTATTCCGCCGAACTTCCGCGTGCTGGCGCAGATAAACAGTATGCTGCCGTCAAATCAGATCAGTATATGGTCGCTTCTTGAACTCAGACTGGTTGGGATTGGAGGACATTATTTCACGACTTACGTGGCATCTCCGATAATCTACCTGGTTATCTCAGCTCTTTTGATACTGCTGGGGAAGATTGCTTATGACAGATTCCAGGTTACCGGGAGATAAGTGATTGTAGCGTGCTGCTATTGATCTTAGAATTACAAATTGATTACAGTGTATTAAAATACAGTTAAATCTTGAGCGAAATGTAGTAATCCCATCTTTTTGTATGATAAACTTAAAATGGTCGCCTGTTTAGATTTGTCTTTTCGGAGGGGCAGATGGGATATTGGATTGTCGTTGTTGATGATGATGCGATAGAGCTTAGAAACGCAAAGAAACTGCTGGAAGATCAGGATTTGCGTGTCAGCTGTCTGCGCTCGGGTAGCGATCTTTTGAAATTTATGGAAAATAATACACCGGATTTGATACTTCTGGACATCATGATGCCTGAAATGGATGGGTTTGAAACAATCCATGCGCTCAGGCGCATGGAAGATGAAAAGGAAAGAAGTATCACTCCGGTTATATTTTTGTCCGGAGATCAGGATCAGGCTACGGAAAGGAGAGGTCTTAAGGACGGAGCTTCGGATTTTATCAGGAAGCCTTTTGACAAGGAGATACTCCTTAGCCGCGTGACAAATACCATAGAGAACCACAAGACCATTGAACTTCTCACGGAAAAGGCGACTTTGGATAAGCTGACGGGCTTTTTGAACAAAGTCAGCGGAACCGAGAGAATAGCAGGGATGTGCCAAAGTGGCACCGGCTCACTCATGCTGCTTGACCTTGATAACTTCAAGCTTGTAAATGACATTCATGGTCATGATATGGGAGATCAGGTACTGATCGCGTTTTCTGAGATAGTAAAACACAACACAAGAGCAGAGGATGTCATCAGCAGGATCGGCGGCGATGAGTTCCTGGCCTTTTTCAGCAATCTCACTTCCAAGACAGCTGTAAAAGCGCTGACTGACAGACTGAATGAACAGCTCCTTAGCAAGTGCTTTGAGCTGATGGGCGAGGATTTTGACATACCCATCGGTATCTCGATCGGAGTAGCATTTGTTCCCGAACATTCCAGAGATTATGCCATGCTGTTTAAATTTGTAGACTCAGCAATGTACAGGGTCAAGCAGAATGGAAAGCATGGAGTTCAGATACATGACGAAGAAGTTTTTGTGGAGCCTTCCGACGGCAACAGCGATCTGGACAATGATATGGCACGTCTGAATCAGATCCTGGAGGAGAGATCCAGTTCAGAAGGCGCGATGATCATTGGAAAAGACACGTTCATCCAGATCTACCGCTTTGCACTGAGATTCCTTAGAAGATATAAAAAGGGTGCGGAAAAGATTCTTTTCTCCCTGTCGGTTGATGAAGGGGAAGCAGGAATTTCAGATCTGATGGAACAGTTTATCGAATTGCTTCAGAGGAAACTTAGAAAGAGTGATGTTATAGTGCAGCTGAAATCAGACCAGGTCCTGGTATTCCTTCCTATTATCACGAAGGAAGAGGGAGATGCTGTTGTTGAGAGGATAATGGATGCCTTCGGTGAAATAAACATTCCTTCTGCTGAAGTAGGACATGTCGCCGACCATATCGATTTTGAATGATTGTGAGGGATGATCATGAACCGGGCTAATCAGGAAAGATTCATCATACTTCTTATATCGCTGGCCGGTATTGGCCTGACGGTGGAGAGTATACTTGTGGGATGGGAATTCTGGCTCCCGCCCATCATAGTGATCGGAGCGATATCACTTTGGGCGATGCATATAACAGGAAAACCTGATTATTATGTCCGTGAGGTTGCATATCTTGTCTATGCAATGCTTACGGTTTTCTTTCATGGTGTTCACAGTACCTCTTATTACGATGTCGCTCTTGTGGCGGTTTTTACCATGATGGTCTTTTCTTTTATGGATAAGGGCTACATGATGAATCTGCTTTTGCTGGAATACTTTATCATTCTGGCAATCCAGATATATCTTGCCGTTCAGGAGCAGAACTTTTCTTTTGAGGTGGTAAATATCTCAAGGCTGATCCTGGATGTGGTCATAGTCAGCCTTGTCTGGTTTGGATGCATTAAAGCTATCAATGACAGGACAGAGATGAGAGAGTCCTACGAAGAAAAAGAGAACCGGATGGCGGTTGTTGATGCTGACATGGAGGACTTTCTTACGAATATTTCCCATGAGCTGAGAACCCCCGTAAATGTTGTGCTTGGCATGTCAGAAATGCAGATACAAAAGAAACTGGGGGATGAGGCCTTTTCCATAAAAGATGCGGGAATGCGCCTGGCCTATCAGATTGAGGATATACAGGATTACACGGAATGCAAGCGCAACAAGATCATTCTTGAAGAGGATGATTATATGTGCACGTCGCTCATAAATGACGCAGTGGTGGGATTCAGGCTTCTGAACGATGAAAAGAACCTTGAGTTCATAGTTGATATGGATCCAAAAGTTCCGACCAGAATGCACGGAGATGTAAAAAAGATACATAAGATATTCAGACATCTTTTGGAGAATGCGGTTAAGTTTACCAGAAAGGGCGGCATCTATTTAAGGGTATATACAGAAAACACCAACTATGGCGTAAACCTGTGCATCGAGATGACGGACACCGGAATTGGTATGGATAAAAGATCCATTGCCATGGTGACAGAGGGAATGTATCAGGTCAATAAAAAGAGAAACAGGAGTTCCGGAGGCATCGGTCTCGGGCTTTATATCATCTATGGTTTTGCTCACAGGATGGGAGGCTTTGTAAAGATCGAGAGTGAAAAGAGAATCGGAACAACTGTAAGGGTGACCATCCCCCAGAAGGTTGTGGATAAGACGCCCTGCCTTTCGCTGTCAAACGATTTTTCGGGTGACATTCTTTTCCATGTGCGCTCTGATAAATACAAGGTTCCAAAAGTCAGGGATTTCTACCGTGCCATGGCAACAAACCTGGCTACAGGCATAAGAGTTCCTTTGTACTCTGCAGAAACCACCGGGGAAATTGAGCGCCTTAAGGAGAAGCTTGACGTATCTGTTATCTTTATGGGACAGGAGGAGTATGAGGAAAATCCTGAGTACTTCGATGAGATGAGCGGCGGAGATATAGTTGTGGCTGTATCTGCAGCTCCCGGATTTAAGCCAAATCCCGGAAGCAATGTACTGGTAATGCCAAAACCTCTCTATGCATACCCTGTTATTAAAGTAATCAATGAAGGCCGGAATGCAAGGGATCTTTCCGCAGCCGGAAGTGATGTAAGACCTGCCTTTACCGGTATAAAGGCTCTTGTTGTGGATGATGAGCCTATGAACCTGGTGGTGGCAACAGGTCTTTTCAGGGAATATGAGATGGAGATCGAGACGGCAGGAAGCGGAAGGGAAGCCATCGCAAAGTACAGGGACAAAAACTTTGATGTGGTCTTCATGGACCACATGATGCCGGAGATGGACGGCGTTGAGGCTATGAAGCTTATCAAATCAGAGGCTGCAGAGCTGGGAAGGAGCGTGATCGTGATCGCGCTGACTGCAAACGCTGTTTCCGGTGCGAGGGAGATGTTCATCAAGGAAGGTTTTGACGGATTCATTGCAAAGCCCATTAGCATTCCGGATTTTGAGAGGGTCATGCTCAGGGAACTTGCCAAAAAAGGCGCAGGTAAGGGAGGGCAGGCTACATGAGGAAAAACGGAATCTTAAGGAGCTTACTGGATGCCATAAAGGATCCGGAGAGGGAATTTGTAGAAAGAGTTTATCTGGCACTGTCCATCATATCCGAGGTGACAGTTTTTGTTGCTCTCATCGGTGATATAGTGACCGGAGAGAATCCCTATGAGATAGCAGTGATCGCCGGGACTCTCATATTTGTTCCGGCGCTGACAATACTATGTCTTCGCAGGGACAAGATAAAACTTGCCATAAAGATAACTGTCATAGGACTTGTCTTCCTGATAATGCCGGGGCTTTACTTCTTTGGAGGCGGAGTAGAAGGCGGCGGAGTCCTGTGGATCATCTTCTCCTTCATATACGCGGGTCTCGTACTGACAGGCACATGGCGTACAGTCATGTTGGCTTTGGTTGTCCTGATGGCAATGTGCTGTTATGTCGCAGAATACTATTTCCCGCAACTTGTGCATGAGCACTCAAGAGAGGTGTTTCTGATAGACTCATTTATATCCATAATACTTGTGGGAATTGTGTGCTTTAGTATGACCTGGCTTCAGAATTACTTCTTTATGGGTGAGAACAAAAGAGCCAGGGATGCTGCGGAAAAGGCAGAGGAACTTACCAGGGCACAGAACAGATTCTTTTCCAGCATGAGCCATGAGATAAGGACGCCCATAAACTCGATCCTGGGACTTAATGAACTTATACTGCGCGATCAGAGTGCTTCACAGGAGGTAGTAAAGGACGCCCGCGGAATACAGGGATCCGGCAAGATGCTGCTGGCACTCATAAATGATATTCTGGATTTCTCCAAGATGGAAGCCGGAAGCATGGACATTGTTCCAGTAGAATACAGGATCGGTGAGGTGCTCTCTGAGATCGTCAACATGATCTGGCTAAAAGCCACTGACAAGGGACTTAAGCTCAATGTCACCATCGACCCGAAGGTGCCGACTGTGCTCTATGGCGATGAAGTCAGGGTCAAGCAGATCATCATAAATCTTTTGAACAATGCAGTGAAGTACACTGCCGAGGGAAGCGTTGAGCTTCATCTGGAAAGTAATGCAAAGAATGACAAGACAGTTGAACTTTCTATTTCCGTGACGGATACCGGAATGGGAATAAAGAAGGAAGTCATTCCATATCTTTTTGACGCCTTTAAGAGGGTTGACCAGGACAAGAACCGCTACATTGAAGGAACCGGTCTGGGGCTTTCAATAGTGAAACAGCTGGTGGAGCTCATGGGCGGCACCATTACCGTAAACAGCGTTTATGGGGAAGGGTCTACTTTTACTGTAGTACTGGATCAGGGAATTGCAGATCACACCGAGATCGGCGATTTCAGTATCCACAACCAGAGCTTTGAAAACAGAACTGCCTATGAGAGCAGTTTCCGTGCGCCTGATGCCAGGATACTGATAGTCGATGACAACGAGATGAACCTGGAGGTGGAAGCGAAGCTTCTTAATGAAACGCAAATGACAATAGACAAGGCTTCCAGCGGCACAGAGGCTCTGGAGCTTGATCTGAAATACCACTATGACGTGATATTAATGGATCATCTTATGCCTGAGATGGATGGCATTGAATGCCTTGAAAAGATAAGGAACCACTCCGGCGGAATGAACAGGACAACGCCCGTTGTAGTACTTACTGCAAATGCAGGAAGCGGCAACAGGGAGCTCTATAACCGCTCGGGATTCGATGGTTATCTGGTTAAGCCCGTCACGGGTGAGACCCTTGAAAATACTCTGATGAAGTTTATCCCTCAGGAAAAAATGATAATCAACACCAGCAAGGTTATGAGCATGCGGGAGGATATCAATACCGCAGCGGGATATTCGGGAAAGGCACAGATCGTTATCACCTCCACCAGTATGTGCGACCTTCCGGATGCGCTTGTTAAAAGGCTCCACATTCCGCTTCTTCCCTTTGTCGTACAGACTGAGGAAGGCATATTTAAGGATGGAGTGCAGATCAGTGCAGATGAGCTTATCCGCTACATAAGTTCCGGAAAGAATGCTGCTTCTGCGCCGCCGGATGAGACCACTTACAGAGACTTCTTTGCAAAAGAGCTCAAGAAGGCCCATCATCTCATACATATTGCTCTGACCTCCGACATGAGTACCGACTACAGAATGGCTCTTGAAGCTGCAAAGTCTTTTGACAACGTGACTATTGTAAATTCTGAGTGCCTTTCATCCTCAACGGGACTTCTGGTACTTATTGCGTACAAACTGGCTCAGATGACAGACTCTGTCGAGGATATAGTGGCTGAGCTTGATGCAGTAAAGAAGAGATTAAAGTGCAGCTTCATCATTGACAATACCGAGTTTATGGCAAGGAGTGGACGTGTATCTTCCAGGGTTGACGCCCTCGCAAGAAGTCTCAATCTCCATCCATGCCTTCAGATAAAGGATGACAGATCCGGAATAGGCGGAGTCTGGACGGGAAGCAGAAAGAGGGCCTACAGGAAATACATAGCCAAAGCATTTCCTGTGGATGTGATCCCGGATGCTGAGGTTTTATTCATTACTTACGCCGATGTTCCCATAGAGACTCTGCGATGGATACAGGAAGAAGTCAGCAAGATAGCATACTTTGAGAACGTTGTGTTCATGCAGGCGTCAGCAGCAATCTCATCGAACTGCGGACCAGGAAGCTTTGGGCTGCTTTACTTTGTAAAGTCCAATAAATCCTACAATCTCTCATCGCTGTTCGATGAAGAGGGTCTTCTCATAGATGATCAGGATGAGGAAGAATCTTTCGGCGCCGACAGCTCTTTTGATGAGGAAGAAGAGAGTGTGGAAGCTGCGAATGAAGTTCCAGTGGGAGAGGAAGAAAACGGCTCTGAAGATGAGCTGCGCAGTGAGGATGCAAAAGAGTCATCTAAGTGGTATGAGACGATACCGGGCATAAGACCGGAAGTTGCAATCAAAAGCAGCGGATCTGAAGATGCCTTCAGGACTGTTCTGCAGATATTCTATGAAGCAATAAAAGGGAAGGCAGATGAGCTGGAAAAGTATCTGTCTGAGGGGGATTTCAAGAACTACACGATCAAGGTACATGCCTTAAAGAGCTCCTGCAAACTGATAGGAGCTGTGGACACCTCGGATAAAGCACAGCTTCTTGAGAATGCCGGCAAGGAAGAAAACTACGATTATATAAAAGAAAATCATCAGTCCTTTATTGAAGAATACTTAAGCTTCAAAGATGCTCTTTCTCCCATATTTGAGAAGGACAGCAAAGAAGAAGCGGAAGAT
>JAEEGL010274623.1_pt1 | contig 14665 bp, 10 predicted proteins | sample 9134231 | NCBI WGS metagenome assembly JAEEGL01 (sample SAMN16246548, study PRJNA631951) | gut metagenome | biome: gut microbiome; feature: rumen; material: fiber-attached | host: Bos | place: Iran: Karaj | collected 2018-10 | reverse complement strand
TTTTCTCAATCCTAAAAATCACATTATCTTTGCGCCGTAATTAATTAAAATTAACACATCATGAAACCAACCTTCATCAACCCCAAAAATGCTCCTATATATATAGAGAGAGAGAGAGGGGGCATTTTCCGCCAATCGGTGCGGAGATTCTTCATCAAGTAAGTCTTTGCGGCAATCGTAGCGTTGCTCTCGTTGACGGCATCCACCGCACGTGTGCAGGGACAGACTTCCGGCACATTTGCTGGCCTGAGTTGGTCTTTGGACAACGGAACTCTGACACTCTCAGGCAAAGTTGCAATCGCAGCCGAGGCTTTCATGCAGAGAAATGACATTGTAACCGTCAACATTGGCGAAGGCATCACCGAGATTGGCGACAAAGCATTTAAAGATTGTTCACGTCTTGAGACCGTCAATATTCCGTCCACCGTTACTAAAATAGGTGAAGAGGCATTCATGAACTGCTTCAATCTCACTGCCGTAAACATCGCCGAAAAATCGCGACTCTCTACCGTCGGTTCTTCGGCGTTTGTGTGGGTCGGCTTTGATGAGATTTTCCTGAACCACGATCTGACTTCCGTTGGCGTGCCCGCGTTCTACAAACCAGGCACAAACGTAGTAGTATATACCACTGCATCGGAGTGGGCTCATGGCAATAACGACGGCTACACCGTTAAACGCCTCGCATCCATCACTACCAACAACGACAACATCAGTATCAGTCCTGAGACCGCCCCAAAAACCGCCTGGAATAAGACTTGGTACATCGTTGGCGAGGACATCACAGCGTCGCTCAATGGTTATCAGAGTACTATCACCGTTGCCAATGCTGATGCCCCAACCCAAACCGAAGCCTCCGGCACCAATTCGGTAACATTCGAAATGCCCGACCACAACGTTAAGATTGTTGCTTCGGACGTCACCGCCAGCAAATACTCCATCACCTTAACCCTCAACGGCGGAACAATAGATGACGACGATTATCCCAAAAACTACTACATCACTTCCGACGACATCATCCTGCCTACGCCCACCCGCAATTATTACGACTTCAAGGGTTGGTACGTCGATTCGGAGTTCAACGACGACCCCGTTACCAAAATCCCCACTGGCTCCATTGGCGACAAACATTACTATGCCAAATGGGAGGCCACGCGCTACACCGTGAGAATCGAAGGCGACCCAAAAGCCACCGCCACTCCGTCGCAAGCCGCTAAGGGCGAAAAAGTTACTCTCTCCATTCCGCAGTACGATGGCATCATTACCACTGTTACTGTGGACGGTCATGGTTTGGATGGCGATTCATTCAAAATGCCGGGCGGTGATGTCACTGTTTCCATCGAACACAGCGCCGAATATTACAGCGGTTCAGAGAAGTACAAACTCTACCAATTACAACTCATTACCTACGGCATGGAAAATTACGACTTTTCAAGCGGCAATGTCTCCTACTATGCCGTCGTTGGCAATGTAGAAGCCGAAAAAATCATCTTTCCTGACCGCGATTGCAGTCTCATCCTCTGCGACGGCGCGTCTCTTACCGCCACCAGCATCGAAGCGTCTGACTTGTCAATCTACGGACAGGAGCAAGGCACGGGCACACTCACGGTCAGCGACGAGATAGCGGCAGGTTCCTTCAAACAGTTCGGCGGAGGTGTAACTGCCGAAAAGGTTTCTATTACAGGAGGAACTTTGACCTTGGATCTCCGCACCGCAAACGACTATTTCTCTGCAAATACAGTAACGTACGAAAGCCTGAACATTTTTAACAACGGCCTTGTTGACCAAGAGGGCAATTTTTATGCACAAGGAAACGGTAAGTCCGCGGATATCAACGGCAAAACACTGCGTATAGGGCATAAGATAGACAAGTTTCCTTACTATTCTGCCCTCTACACAACCACATTGCCCCAAGGCGCGGCAGCGGGCGATGTGGTTAAATTTCAGGTAACTGCCCAAGAGGGTTATACCATTGGCAATGTGGTTGTAACACTCAACGACAACGAAACTCTTACTCCGAACAATGACGGCAATTACGAGTTCACAATGCCCGACAAAGATGCCAAGATAAGCATATCGGCAGACCGATTATTCACAATCACTTGCGGCGACAACATCCAAGCCAGCCAGAAGATGGCAAAGAAGGGCGATGAAATCACATTGACCATTGCTGACAATGCCCCGGAAGGCGATTACGTAATCAAAGTTACCGACAAATACGGCCATTTATTGCAAACAATAAAAAAAGAAGATGAAAAAAAATTTACAATGCCTGAAGATGACATTGTACTGAAGATAGACATGTCGGCAGAACCACTTTACACAATCACTTGTGGCGAGTACATCCAAGCCAGCCAGGAGATGGCAAAGAAGGGCGATGAAATCACATTGACCATTGCTGACAATGCCCCGGAAGGCGATTACGTAATCAAAGTTACCGTCGAAAACGGCATAGTGTCTAAAACATTAAATAAAGGAGATGTTACATTTACAATGCCTGGCTTCAACATTACATTGACGCTTGAACCCGTTGCTACCGAAACCGTTACCTACATCGACGAAAATGGCGCAAGCAAACAGGTTGACGCCGCCATTGTAATTGACGAAAACGGCGGCGATTTCGTTGGCGATGGCTGTTATGTGGTAAAAGGCAAAGTAACGAAGGATATAATATTATTTGTGGAAAGCGACATAACCATCATCCTTGCTGACGGCGCGACACTGACATTGCTCGGATCTTATTCAAACCCCCTTATCTCTGTTTATGTCTCAAAATTGTCGGTCTATGCCCAAAGCACGGGCGAGAATGCGGGCAAACTTGTTGCTAACGGAATGGTTTTTGGTACATCTAATATCAATATTAACGGTGGCAATATAAGTGCAAATTATGTCGGCAATTATCCATCTGTTATTATATCAACGAGTGGAATCTCCATCAACGGCGGCTCGTTCACAGCGAACAGCATCGGCTCATTGGCTCCAGTTCAGAGTCCCACCATCACCATCAACGGCGACCGCGTAGAATCCTTTAGTATTGCTACGGCAAATGAAAATGTCCCCGTTACCGTAAAGCGCAACTTTACCGCTGGCATAAACTCCACGATAATGCTTCCATTCACATTTGAGTTTGCTGATCAAGAGAACCCCGACGGCACATTCCACTCGCTCACAGGCGTTGCGCAAAAAGATGATGGAGTTTGGGAGGCTGCATTGACGCAGGACCCAATTGTAAAGATAGCCGCAAACACCCCGTACATCTTCGTACCGAAAAAGACTGGCGAAATAGAGTTTACAGGCAAATTGAGTGTAGCCACCTCATCCGACAATTTTGAATACAAATTAGACGACGAGTGGATGTTTGTGGGCAAGTACGAAAAGAAAGTTTGGAACGAACGCGAATCCACAATCTACGGTTTTGCCTCCTCCGACGCCGACGGCAAAGACAAGGAAGGCAAGGTAATAGGCAAAATCGTTGCCGGCGAATTTGTACGTGCTGGCAGTGGCACCTTCGTCCGTGCAATGCGTGCCTACCTCAGATACACCGGCACAAGCGAAACCTTCTCCAAATCCGCCACCGAACTCCCCGACCGCATCGTTGTGGTATTCCCCAGCGACGAGGACGAACCCAACGACTCCACCGACGACATCAAAACGCCCACCTCGGAAATCAACCCCAATCTGTCTGCCACGGCAAATGTTTGGAGTTTTGGCAAGACCATCTACATCGCTTCCGCGCCCATGACGCCCTACACGATAGTAGATGTTAACGGTCGCCTGCTTCTCCACGGCATCACCGCCACCGACCGCGACGAAATCCACCTTCCCGGCAAGGTAGATGGCATAGTGATAGTAAAAGTTGGCGGCAAGGCGTATAAAATCAGATATTAATATATTGGTTCATTGTGTGGATGCGGCGATGATGGATGCCGCATCCGTTGTAGGGACGCGGCATCCGTTGCCGTGTCCCTACATTATATATCCCTCAAATTTCACCCCGAAACCCTTAATCCGATACATCACTTTCTTGATAGAATCGCCATACCGCTCCGTAGAGACAATCCTTGCGGGCATCGAATCCCTCTCTACATAGAAAGACACAATAGGACACCCCAACCGCGAGCCGAGCCACAGCGGGCGAATCAACTGTCCGTCAAAAAGTTTGAAGATAAAAAGCCTCTTGTCCTCGTCGCGCCAATAGCGAGTTTTTTTGGTAACGCCTACAATTATTTCGGGCAGTCCGTCGCCGTTAACATCCCCATAATCATAGTGATACACGGCATGACGCAACTGCCATACCGACAGCGTGTCGCCCGTGTCGGCAATGTGCAGGAGGGTGGCGAGGCTGTCTTGGGCGTTAACAACAACCACGCGCCCAAAATCCGTGCGGCAGATGGTTTCGCCGGAGTTTTGGGCGCATGAGGTGATGAGCAGCGCGATGGTTGCTGTTAAAATCAGAATGGGGCGCATCTGTTGTCCTTACAATACTAAAAAGCGTCTCTCGACAGATGGTTTTGCTCGGCGTTTTCCTTGGCGCGCTGGTTGACCACCGAAAGGTTCATGTACGAGAGCGTGCCACGCGAAAGGATTACTTCCAGATTGTCTTTCAGATAGATAAAACCCATCGGCACGGCATATTGATCCATGTCTTGGAAACGGTCGCCCTGCATGATTTCCTCCATGATGAGGTCGGACATCCCGCCGTCAAAACGCTCAAACACAAAGTCGAGTCCGCACAACTTGTCCTTGAAGAATGCAGCGTTTGCCAAGATGAGCGAGTAGGTGCGTCCGTCGGCAAAATTCATCTTGTACTCCACGTTGCCGATGGAATTGCGCTTGGCCTGCTTTGCCTTTATCGCCGCCTTGGTAACTTTGATAAACTCCCTCTCCGACATTCCAAACTTGTAATTACCAAAGGCATTGGTGATTACAATAGGCGACTGCTCGCATTTGGCGATTGCCGCCTTCAAGTCGTTCACGTTGCTATTGGCGTTTTGGGCAAGTTTGTTGCCGTTGGGGTTGTAACCTTGGTTGTTGCCGTTTTGGTAATTGCCGTTTTGGTAATTGCCGTTTTGGTTGTTACCGTTTTGGTAATTGCCGTTTTGGTAATTGCCATTTTGGTTGTTACCGTTTTGGTAATTGCCGTTTTGGTAATTGCCGTTTTGGTTGTAGCCTTGGTTGTTAACATTCGTATTACCAGAGCCTCCGCCATTCTGTCCCTGCTGGAATCCGCTCTTGGACGGCGTGAAATTTTGCGCGTTTGCCGCACCAAATTGGAGCATTAGCGCAGCAACAATTATTATTAGTTTCTTCATATTGCTAACTTTTTGGTGACAAAATTTTCCGCTAATATAGAATTAATTTTTTGAAAACAAAAATTATTTGTAATTTTACCATCGAAATTTTGCATAACCTAATTAATATTTGTTAAAGTAATGAGAAAAAATTTTGGAGCAAAAGCCCTTCTGTACCCGATGCCGGTACTGATAATAGGCACATACGACGCCGACGGCAACCCCGACGCGATGAACGCTGCTTGGGGCGGCATTGCCGACGACACACAGATTAACATCTGCCTTTCGCCCACTCACAAGACGGTTGCCAACCTCAAAGCCTCCGGCGCGTTCACGGTGAGCGTCGCCACCGCCAATTATGTTGCCGAGTGCGATTATTTTGGCATCGAGAGCGGCAACAAGGTGGCAGACAAGATTGCCAAGGCGGGTCTCCACGCCGTCAAAGCACCCAACGTAAACGCCCCGATGATTGAGGAGTTGCCGATGTGTTTGGAGTGCAAGGTGATCAGTTATGATGACAAGACATGCCGTCTCCTCGGCGAGATTGTCAATGTTAACGCCGACGAATCGGTGCTCACAGCCGACGGCAAAATCGATGTGCAAAAACTCGCGCCCATCACCTACGATTCGTCAAACCACGCCTACATCAAACTCGGCGACAAGGTGGGCAACGCTTTCAAGGACGGCGGCAAATTCAAAAACTAACGGCGATGAGGTACACGTACAATACTTCTGGCACATGCTCCACGATGATTTCGTTTGACAAGGACGAGGACGGAGTAATCACCAACGTAGAGTTTACCGGCGGCTGCCACGGCAACTTGAAGGCAATCTCAAAACTCGTCAATGGCATGACCGCCGACCAAATTGCCAAAATCCTTGCGGGCAACACCTGCCGCACCAAGCCAACTTCGTGCGCCGACCAACTCGCAAAAGCCGTGGTGAGCGTATAGCGGAGCGTCTCAGAACAACTTTGATAACCACACAAAAAAATGCAAAAACTACTCGCAATCGTCCTGCTGATGCTGCCATTTTCGATAATGGCGCAGACCAACATCAAAATCACGGGAAACGTCATCGACCGCCGCACCAACAAGCCTCTCAGTGGCGTCTCTGTAACGCAGTTTGGCTCTACCAACAGCACGTTGACAGATTCTGACGGCAACTACGAAATCACCGCGCCAGACAATGCCAAACTGATGTTCAAACACGCCAAACATACATCAATCCTTCTGGCCATAAGGGGAAGGAACGACGTAAGTATCAGGATGCGAGAGGGCGACCCAAGCAAACTCGTGGAATACTTCGTGGTGTCTGGTCGTGTGTACGACATCAAGACTGGAGCCCCTGTGGAAGGCGTCTCGATATCACAGGACGACACGGACAACATCGCCAAAACCGACGCAAGCGGCAACTACACTATGCTAATATCAGACGAGGACGACCCAGATTTGGAGTTCAAGCACAGAAAATATTACATAGAAAAAAAGAGCGCGCAAAAACACGGTACGCTGGATATTCCAATGCACAAATTTAGCCGACATGAGTTCTCGGTAATTGGCGGAGCATATTCTGCGCCTTGCCCTTTGTTGGGCAGAGACGGTTTTGACGATCTTATGATGGCATCTGTTAATGTCTCTTATCTGACCTCGATAGCCAAGTGGATGTCGGTGGGGTTGGTCTATTCGCATGGTTTTAAGTATTCGTTCGACGTCCATTCAGACGAAGACTTGGATGTGGACAATAATTCACTTATGTTTGGCATGAGAATCCACTGGCACTCTGGCACACATTTGAGGCTGTATTCCAAATTTGCAGCAGGTTTCTCCAAATATAATTGGACGTACACGCACCCTTCCACCTATTACGACAGCAACAACAGAACGACCAAAGATTCTGGTACTGAATTTGATTTTCAAGCCACTGCTTTTGGCATCACTGCTGGCGGACAGCATCTCAAGGCATTAATTGAGGTAGGATTTGGTAGTTGTGGCATGTTGCAGGCTGGTGTGGTTTACGAATTTTGACCCAAAGACTGACCCTACAAAAAAAATTACCGTCAATTTTTCGTGAGTTTACAAATGAAAAATTGACGGTAATTTTTGTTAAAATTGATGGTAATTGACGTTTGGAAATCCATTGCGCCGCTTGTCGCGATGCAAATATCTGTTTATTTTCCTGCAAACATCTTGGTTGCGTTGATGATGTTGAGTACGTCGGTGAGGTTGTTTTTCTCGTCGGAGGTGAGTTTTTGACCGTTGTTGGTGTCGAGCATGTTGCTGATTGTGCCCGCCCTCGATGTCAACTGACCGAGAAGGTCGCCGAGGCCGCCGCCAGAGGATTGCTGCTGTTGCTGTCCGCCGCCCATCATGCCGCCGAGCACACTGCCGAGGATGTCGCCCATGCCGCCGCCAGATTGCTGTTTCTGTTGGGTCTGCTGTTGCTGTCCGCCGCCCATCATGCCGCCGAGCACGCCGCCGAGGATGTCGCCCATGCCGCCGCCAGATTGCTGTTTCTGCTGGGTCTGCTGTTGCTGTCCGCCGCCCATCATGCCGCCGAGTACGCTGCCGAGGCCGCCCAATGTGCCGCTACCCAACGCGCTGCCGAGGATGGAGCCGAGTCCGCCGCCAGCAGAGGAATTGTTGTTGCCTCCCATGAACACGCTTGCCATGTTGATGATGGACGAGAGGTCGATGCCCGAATTCTGAACCGATGTAGTGGGTTTTTTGATAACTACGTCGGCGAGCGAAATCACCGTTTTGATTATTGATGAAAAATCCATAATATTAGAGGTTTTAATATTAATTCTATTGTCGCGCCTAAGTTATTTATAAGTTTTGGGTTTTGCAAATTTTTTTTGATAAAAAAATCATTTGCCGTTGATTAACGCCAAAAACGCGCATACCGCCACGCCCGCCGTCTCTGTACGCAGCCGCGTATTGCCCAATGATGTTGGCAGGAAACCATTGGCGAGTGCCATCGCGATTTCTTCGTCGCTAAAATCGCCTTCGGGACCTATCAGCGTGCAACAATTTTGACCGGCGGCTACGTTGTCGGCAAAAAACTTCTTCTTTTGTGGTTCGCAGTGCGCTATCATTTTGCAGGGCGCGGCGCAAGATTTCATGAAGTCGTTGTATGGCGTCAACTCGTTGATAATAGGCATGATGACGTTGCCGCTCTGCTTGACCGCCGAGACCGCAATTTTTTGAATACGGTCGGTTTTCAAAACTTTTCGCTCGCTGTGGGCGCAGAGTAGGGGAGTGATTTCGTCGATGCCAAACTCCACCGCTTTCTCCACAAACCATTCAAAACGGTCGATGTTTTTGGTGGGCGCGATTGCCACGTGGTTGCGGTACGGGCGGATGTAAACGTCTGTGTCGATGTCTGTGATGATGGCAGCGCAGTTTTTGCGGTCGCATAGGGTCAACTCCGCTTCATAAAAATGTCCGCAGCCGTCTATTACCGAAATCATCTCGCCGGGGCGAAGGCGCAACACCTTGTAGCAGTGCGCGCTCTCGTCCTCATCGAGATATACTTGCTGTCCCACAGAGGCGTTGCGCGCCTCTGGGACATAGAATATGTGTGCGTTTTCTTTCATTAATCGTCGATGTAATCTTGTTCTTCTTCGTCGGCAGCGGGCTGTTGCTGTGGTTGAGTAGGTTGCTCAGTCTTTTGCGGCTGTTGCTGCTCGTGGCTGTCGTCCATCGGCGTCGGGTCGTCTTCAAGGATGAAGTCGCTGTCGTCGTCGGCGGGGGCGTTGGATTTGTTGGCGTTAGAGGGGTTGTCGCCGCCGCCGTCGCCATCGTCGCCGTCGCCTTCCACGTCAGAATTTACGTTCTGCATGTCGTCCACGTCGTCCACCACGATTGACCCATTGAACGAACGGATAAATTTGTTCTTGTTTTCGTCTGAACCAAGCACAAACTGGTACTCGTTTTTATCCACCTTGGTTGTACGGTCTTTTTCTTTGGTGTTAACAATCTTGTTGTTGAAGTCGTCGTCGTTTGACGAGAGGCAGTACATGAAGCCCGCCTTATAGTTAAAGTAGTACCAGCGTTGCGGCGTGGGTTGCAGGAAGATGCTTATCTGGTCGCCCTTCTTCTCGTTGCGGATTATCTCCACGTAGCCCTTCATGTATTTGCCTACCACAGAGCCGCCCACGAATCCTACGCCGATGTCGCCAGTGGAGCGGTACGAGAGCGTAGCCGTGTCGTAATACATCTGCACGTCGTTCAAGACGATGGTCTTGTTGAGACCGTTGGGCGTCTTGCCGAGGTCGCCGGAGAGTTCGTAGTTTTTGAGCAAAGCCTGCACGGTGTCGTTGCCAAGCACATACTCCATGCGGCGGCGTATCTTCTTGTCGTTGAAGAAGATGGGCGAGAGGTTCACCACGTCGTTGATTTCCTCGGTCATAGTCTTGATTACATCGGCGCGTATCGGGAAGTTCAACGTCATAAACATCGCTCCGGAAATAGTCTGTTTGTCTCTGTTGTGGTATAATTCGCCTGACGTTACAAGTTGCACGGGCTTCATGTCAACGTTGGTGTTGATGGTGCCCTCGCCGTAAACGTTGCAGAGGTTGCTCTGGAACACGATGTAATTGGCGGCGTAACTGCTGTCCCTCAGACGGCGCGGCGTGGCTTCGCGGTATTCCTTGGATTTTGGCTCGTAGGTAAGGCCACGGTTGGCGGCAATCACGTCTTTGTCAGACACATTGTGCTTGTGTCCCATAAAGATGGAGTAGAGTTCCTGCTGTTTTTCGTCGTAGAAGAATCCAGTGTAGAGTCGGCGGCGTTTTTGGTCGGCAACCCTCTCCGAAATCGGGAACATGATGGAGTCAGGATTGATAGTACCCTCGAAGATGAACGGCATGATGGTGCTGTCGCAGGTCTGCTGCATGATGGCGTATCCGTTGAACTTGATACCTGGCGTTGCGCCGTTGAAGGAGTATTTGCCGTCAAATTTAAACTGCGGGCTTATGAAGAAGTTTTGCTCCTCCGGCACGTTACCAATGCCAAACGTAACGCGCACTTTGGGTGCTTTGGCGGCGGTGTCGAGTTTCATGAGGCGGATTTCCATCGAGTCGAGGTCGAGGTAGGCCTTTTCCTTGTTGTAGTTCTGGTATTCGTATTGTCCGCCTATCGCCTTGAAGTAACGCTTGTCCCTGAGTTTTACCGTGGTCTTGATTACGCGGTGGATGAGGGTGTCGAGGTTTGCGGTGATTACGGCGTCCTCAAACCTGTCTATGTCGCCGCCACGGTTGATTTTGATGAGGCCGGAGGGCTTTATCTTGGAGTCAACTACCTTGATGATGCCTGGTTCGTGTACGTTGATGATGTCCTCCTTGTTGGTGAAGGTGGTGTAGAGTGCGTCGTAGCGCAAGGAGTCCTTGTTGCTAATCATTGTTGCGCCGGCGAGCAGTGCCTTGTATTCGCTCTTGACGCGCTTCATCTTGCGGTATTCAGGCACGGAGCGAGTGATGCGGGTTTCGTCGTAGTTGGAGAGTTTGTCGCCAAAACGGTACGACCTCTCGCCAACTGTCCATTCAAAAAATTCGACCCTCTGCTTGTATCTGTGGTGCGGGAAGTGTACACGCGCCGAGTCGCCAGACATCACAAACTGTGCGCGCTCCACGTTGAGGTCGCACCTGACGTTGTAACGGTCGGTGTAGAAGTAACCCGTTGAGTCTCCGGGAGATGTGTAGTCAAAATTGCAGAACATCGTGCTGTCGGCATCAAATGACGAATTTTTTAACAGCATCTTGTCCGAGAAGAACGCCGCGTCGCTGTACAGGAGTTCGCCCTGCGCCTTCATGCTCTTGGGCGAGTAGTCGATGTTGCCGTTAAATTGGAGTTGCTTGTCGAAGACGGCGAGCGACGTGTCGGATGTGAAGATTGCAAAGTTGTCTTGGTGAGGATACCAAAGTATGCCGCACGAATTGGATGTTACTTTGGGGTATTCTGCCTCTACGTCCTTTGTGTTGGAGATTTGCGAGATTGTTACGGGGTCTATTCTTAACGAGTGGCATGTGCCTATCACAGAGTCGGGGTAGAAGGTGAAATGCTCGCTCTCGGCTGTGGCGGTGAGGTACTCGATTTTACCGTTGCCGCCGAGGCCGCCGCCGTTGAGGGCAACTCCCTGATAATAACGGCCTTTGCCGCCGTACAAACGTCTGCCTTCCTCCGGCGTGGGGAGGTCGAATCCCAGCGACAAATCCTGCTGCACGGTAAGGGTAACGTCCATGTCGTCAAAGATGTTTGATACAAAATCACCCTTCGCCTGTACGCCGTTGAGTTTCAGGAAGTTGAGGCTGTCCAACTTGAACGGCGTAACCTTCATGTGGAATTTGTCGCGGGAGTAACTTTCGGAAATCAACTTGTCGTAATACACGTATGCCGTGTCGCTTGTGATGATTCTTGGGTATTCGTCGTAGGTCTTGTGTCCCGATTTGTTGTTGACTGAATCGAGGTAAAGCACGCCTTTCACGTGTTCGAGCACCGAGTGTACGGAGTCGATTTCGTTTCGCTTGGTTTTCTCGTTGTAATTGACCGTAAGCATCGCCATTGAGTCGCACTGCGGGATGTCGATGCGGAATTTGTCGTAGTCAAACTTGAAGTCGTTGCCGTAAAAATCCGCCAGACCAGCCTGTATTTTTCCACGGATTTCCATGCTCAGGTGGCGGTGCACGGTAACACCCGTGCCGCTGTCGGGCAATGCCTTCACCATTCGCGCCGGGCTGAGGTCAAACGGCTCGGCGTTAAAGATTTCCATGTCGTAGGTTTTGAGGTTGATGACAGCGTTGACGCCGTTTTTGTTTTTCATCCTCGACAGGATGGAGATACCGTCGTAGTCTTTCTTGCCGGTGCGTGCGCCGAGGTAGTCGTACATCTTTTGGACGATGGTAGCACCACGGGTGTTGACGTCGTATTCCACAAAACCTTGGAAAGACAATTTCATAAGCATCTGGTGCACTTGGGTTTCGGTGAGCAACATGCCTTCCTCCTTGTTAAGATACCGCTGGAAGTCCTTGGCGGTAAACTTGTTTGACTTGAACGCCTGCGAAAAGTCGCGCAAGGCTATGAGCGGATGTACCTTGTCCATGCCCTGCATCTGGTTGAATCGCTGCATGGTGAAGTGGTCGATGGATTCGAAGATGGCGTAGTCGTATGGCGCGGCGGGGCGGGTGCAAAAATATATTGCCGTGTCGTTGCGCGTCCATTCCATCTGGTTGGCATCTATCTCAAAATGGTGGTAAGTGTCTCTGTATCGGGCGTTTTCCATGCCCGTAGTGCCTTTAAACAGCACCAGTTTTCCCGTTTCTGACTCGTATTTGAGTTTGACGCCCTTGTGGGTGATTCGTCCGGTGTCGGGTCCCATCTGCATGGTGATGATTGCCGTCTGCGCTTCGAGCCTTTTGAGACCAAACACGAATGCCTTTGAGTCTGCGGTGAGCAATGTCTTGTCGTTATATTTGAAGGTAAGGCGGGCGTACTTTGCGCTGTCTTTGACCTCGCCCTGGAATATGACGCCGTTTTGCGCGTAGCCGCCTTCGTAATCAATGCCTTCCGCAAGGTTGGGGATTTTGATGTTGGTGGCGTAACTCGAAAACTGCGGGAACCTCGCCTTTTCGCCAAGGCCGTTCAAAACGAGTTTGTCGCGGTAATGACCCTTGATAGGCGTGCGGAAATACTTGATGTTGTAAAACTCCACATTGTCGGCGTCAAATTCTGCGCTTCGTGTATCTATTTCGTATTCAGGGAGTTTGGCGTAAAGGCTGTCGGCGGAGATGTTGCCGCGCCGCCAGTCAACCTTGCCGCCCTTGCCGCGCCAAATCTGGTCGTTGTAACTGTATGTGCCAGACGTGCCGTATATTGCAAGTGTACTGTCTTGACGCATTTTGCATCGGAGGTCGGTGTTGTCCGCCTTTACGATGATGTCTTTTTCGCCGTTTTGCTCCTTGATAGACATCGTGAAGGATGGTGTTGACATATACCACGATTTGGAGGAGGAGACTTTTAGGCTGTTGGTTGACAGGAGGTCGGCAGTGAATACTGCAATGTCGTTAATCTTGAACATCGACGACTGCGGGTTGTTGAGCATTTCGAGCATATACTCCGCCCACGGCATAAACTCGCTCAGATTGCCCTTGTCCCAAAAACCGTTTAACGCCCGTATCAGGTTGTGCATGTGGGGCGTCGGCGTGGCGCGTTTCTGGATATAACCGTTCATGAGGATTGCGATTTCGGAGCGGTACTCGTCGGAAATCTTGCGCTGCGTAAGTTTTTCGGTAAACTTCTTTACGTCTGCCTTCATGTCCTCGTTTTTGGACGACCTCACGCCCATAAAGTCTTCGAGTTCCTTGGGCAATGCATCCGAATCGGGCAGCAACGCCTTTATCTGTGCCGATGCCATCGTGTTGGCTGTTAGCATTATAACTATTAGTAGTAATAATTTAGCGGTTGTTCTCATCATTGTTAAGTTTTGTTTTGTTATGATACAACGCCCCAAAGATACGAAAAAAAACTATAATAAAAAAAGGCGCAGCCCAATAAATCTTGTTCTGCGCCTTCCGAATGTTAAACCTTAAAAAAAATAGAAAAAAATATTATCTTGCGTCGATAATCTTGCCGAAGTCGTCGGCCTTGAGCGATGCGCCGCCGATGAGACCGCCGTCCACGTCCTTCTGGGCGAAGATTTCTGCGGCGTTGGAAGCCTTGCAACTACCGCCGTAGAGGATTGTGGTGTCGTCGGCGATTGCCTGGCCAAAATTGTCGGCAACAGCCTTGCGGATCATCTCGTGGATTTCCTGAGCCTGGTCGGGGGTGGCGGTGAGGCCAGTGCCGATAGCCCATACGGGTTCGTAGGCGATGATTATCTTCTTGAACTCGTCGGCTGTGAGGGTGAACACGGTGTCAACCAATTGAGCCTTGATTACATTGTTGTAGAGGTTTGCGCCGGCTTCGCGCTGCTCCTTGGTCTCGCCGATGCAGAAGATTACGTCAAGACCCTCAGCGAGAGCGAGTTTGATTTTCTTGAGGAGGATTTCGCTGTTCTCCTTGAAGTACTGGCGACGCTCGGAGTGTCCGAGGATAACGGCCTTCACGCCAATGCCTTTGAGCATCGAAGCCGAAACTTCGCCGGTGTAGGCGCCGTTGGTGGTGGCTGCGCAGTCCTGTGCGGCGAGGATTACCTTGTCGGGGTTGATGGCTGCTGCTACGGATGCCAAGTGCGTGAAAGGCGGAGCGATTACAATCTCCTTGCCTGCGGGCAGGTTTTTCTGCTCTGCATACGCGCTGATTTTCTTTGCCAATTCTACACCATCGGCAACAGAAGTATTCATCTTCCAGTTGCCTGCTACGATAAGTTTTCTCATTTTT
>JAEEGL017116534.1_pt1 | contig 14666 bp, 9 predicted proteins | sample 9134231 | NCBI WGS metagenome assembly JAEEGL01 (sample SAMN16246548, study PRJNA631951) | gut metagenome | biome: gut microbiome; feature: rumen; material: fiber-attached | host: Bos | place: Iran: Karaj | collected 2018-10 | reverse complement strand
GCAAAAGCAGTGAAAATCCAAACAGTTATATCAGTTTATTGGATGATCCGAAGACTATTTTGAAAAAATGCAATAAATCCGTCACAGACAGCGACAGCGAGATCCGATTTGACGTGGAACAAAAACCCGGTGTCAGCAATCTGCTGTCCATTCTTTCCGCTTGCACCGATACTCCTATCGAAGATCTGGAAAAAGAACTTGCCGGCGAAGGCTATGGCACCTTGAAACGCAAAGTAGCGGAAAGCGTGACAGAAACCTTGGAACCCATCCAAAAACGGTATCAGGAAATTCGAAATTCCGATGAACTGATCGATATCTTAAAAGAAGGTTCCAAAAAGGCAAACGAATATGCCAACAGTGTTTTGCTCAGAGCCCAGAAAGCGCTGGGACTTCGCTAAGCATCTCACCGGTTTGATTTGTAAGGCAGGCAGAGTGAGTTTTTCCCTGCTTTGCTCCCGATCAAAGCGGGTTTGCATCGATTTTTCATTTTAAAGCATAGCTTTTATGCTTTATCATTTATTTATAAAGATTAACTATAATAAACCGGGACTCCCCGGCCTGATAAAGGAGAGAGAAAATTGATCAAAGTAGCATTAAACGGTTTTGGTAGAATTGGAAAACATGTAGTAAAATTGATCTTGGAAGACAAAGATTGCGGTATTGAAATCGTAGCGATCAACAGCCCTTCCGGTGCAAAAAGCCATGCCCCCTTGTTTGAATACGATTCCATTTATGGAAAATATCCGGGCACAGTGGAAGCAACAGATGATAGTTTGATCATCAATGGTAAAGTGATTCCTTTCTTAAGAGAATCCGATCCGAACAACTTAAACTGGAAAGAAATCGGTGCTGACATCATCATCGACGCTTCTGGTAAATTCACAGGCAGAGAAGCCGCTGAAGTGCATTTAAAACAAGGCGCTAAAAAAGTTTTGATCACCGCACCCGGAAAAGGTGTCGACGCGACCATCGTTATCGGTGTAAATGACGAAATCTATAACCCGGCAGAACATAATATCATTTCTGTCGCTTCTTGCACTACCAACTGTCTGGCTCCCGTTGTAAAAGTATTGAACGACAAAGTAGGCATCATCAGCGGTTCCATGACCACGATCCACGCTTATACAGGGGACCAAAGATTGGTTGACAAACCACACAAAGATTTAAGAAGAGCAAGAGCTGCCGCTTTATCCATTATCCCGACCACTACCGGCGCCGCAAAAGCATTGGGCGAAGTTATTCCGGAAATGAAAGGTAAAATGGACGGCTGCGCTTTCAGAGTTCCAACTCCTACCGTTTCTTTGGTAGACTTGGTTGCTGAAGTAAAAAGAGATGTTACCGTAGAAGAAATCAATCAATATTTCGCAGAATACGCAGCAGGAGAAATGAAAGGCGTTTTAGGCGTATCTCCGCTTCCGCTCGTATCTGTAGACTACACCAAAGACAGCCGTTCTTCCATCGTAGATACTTTATCTACCATGGTCATCCAAGACAGACTGGTAAAAGTTTGCTCCTGGTATGATAATGAATACGGCTATTCCAACAGAGTTGTCGACGTTATCAAAATGGTAGGAAAAGACCTATAAAATCTATATTGAAATAAAAAACCTTCCGGGCGCTCCGGAAGGTTTTTTTATCAGATACAAAGACTTGCGCTTCTTATATTTACTAAACTTCATCGTCCCTTATATCTTGGATCTGTAACTCTTTTTTGATCAGTTCTTTATATTTTTTGGTTGGTCTTACACCGTATAGTAACTCGCTGAACCTGTTCTTCGGTATTTCCAGCCTATTACAAAAATCCGTTTGACTCATCTGCTGATCCAATAATTTCTTTTTCACAATCAAGCCCAATTCTGTTAGTTCATTTTTATTTCTTTTCAACATTGTACCAACCTTTCAAATGATTTTTATTTTCCACATTATGCTACAGACAAGTGAAAAAAAATCTGCTATACTATAAATACCAAGTGGAAATAATTCCATTCGTTTATTTTTATTCTGGTTAGTGTTAAGACGCAAGTCGTATCTGATGATCAGGCCGTATCTTCCTGCAGGACATCCCACGAAATTGGTATTTTTTATTTTTATTATAATACTACGATTATATGATGTCAATAATTATTGCGCTGTTTCTTCCTATTATTGTGTGAAAGGGTGTTGTTATGAATCAAGGTTTCGGATTGAGATTAAAAAAATCTATTAAAAAAGCTGGCTATACCCAGAAAGAAGTAGTAGAAAAATTGAATCTATCTAAAAATTCTATTACCAACTATGTGAACGGACGTATTCCCAAAGCTGAAATTTTACAGGACCTGGCCAATATTTGCAATGTCAGTATGGAATGGCTCCTTACGGGAGAAGAAACCGGGATCTACCCGCGTTCCAAAATAAAACAGTTCTCCCCTGCTGAAAACGGGTCTTCCGGCTCTGCCGTAAGAGAAACAGAGGCGGATTTTATCCAAAATTCAAAAGATGATGTGATCCGTCATATTATGGAGGAATATACCCTGCGGGCAGAAAGTGAAAAACGCGATATCAGATCCTATGCAGTATATCAATATATCAAATATATCAATACCCTGGCAGAAGATGAGCTGCTTTCTCTGCTTCCTTTTGAAGCATTAAATGACATTCTCGCATTTACAAAAATAATAAACAACAATAAAGACAACGCATAATATTTTTATCAACTAATAAAATAAAAAAGATTTTGGAATCTTCCAAAATCTTTTTTTATTCTCTTAAATCTTATAAAATGTATTGGTGTCAATCGCATAAATATAAGATTCCTTGACCTTTTTTTTGGTCAGCGCCTCCAATGCTTTTTCATACATTTTGATTTGCGCCCGATATTCCTCTTTTACCTTTCTGCCTTTCAGCACATAGCCGCTTTTATAGTCTAGCAGCACATAAGCTCCCTCTTCCTCAAAATAGCAGTCAATGATCCCTTGTACCAAAAAATATTCTTCTTTGGGGCAGATGATTTCGGGAAACACTTCACAAACAGGCAGCTTTAAATTAAAGCCGGCTTCCCGGTAGACTTTTTTTGCCTGTATCATCCGTTTTCCTATGGTGCTTTGATAAAAAGAAAGCAAATTCGGAACATATCTTTTTAAGATCTCTTCTTCCATCAAAGGAGTCAAAAGTTCCTTTTCCGTCATTTCTCTGATCTGTTTTTTGATCTCTTCTTCCTCTTCCACTCTGTTAAAATCCATAAATTGCAGGGCCCTGTGCAAAACCGTTCCCATCTCCGCATGGAACAGACCCAGCTTGTCTGTCATAAACTTCGGCCGCTCTGTAATGGTTTCCTGATTCATCAAAATAAAGCGATTTTGGTCATTTTTTATCCGCTTCAATCCGGTCACCGATACCTTGGAAGGAATATTGGCCGCATCCGGGTAAGGGTAATCTTTTGCTAATGTTTGCACCTCTTTCGGACACTCTTCCTCAAAAGAGATCTGTTTTAGTTTTATCTCGATGGCAGCATAAAATTGCTCTTCTGCCATTCTTGTTTCTTCCGATCCTTCCCGACGATCTTCATAATAATTTTTTATTTCTACTTTTGCGTGACTTGTTTCATAAATCCCTTTTTCCCTGATTTTTCTTTTTGATTCCTGGAATACGGGAGGACAAATCAGGTCCAAATAACAAGAAGCGTTAAAAATTCTGTAATCACAAATCCTTTGGTTCCATTTTTTGAGTGATTTTTCCAGCTCTTTTACAGCGCCCGTGATCACAATTTTCGACTCGGCCCGTGTCATAGCAACATATAACAGGCGGAGCTCTTCCGCTATGTTTTCCAGACGAATCTGATACCGGATCGCTTTCTTGCCAATGCTGTCCCGTTTTACGCGCAGCTTATCGTTGATATATTCCGGCCCAAATCCCAGCCTTTTGTGAAGCAGCAGATTCCCTTTGGTGTCTGTCAGATTGAGCTTCTTTCCCGTTCCGCCCAAAAGAACGATAGGAAACTGCAGTCCTTTGCTTTTGTGGATGGTCATGATCCTGACCACATTGTCTTCTTCCGATAATTCTTTTGGGGATATCCCTTCCTGCCCGTTCTTTTCCGTATTTTCCAAATACCGAATAAAATGGAAAAGACCTTGCGTCGATGTGTTTTCAAACTCTGCTGCTTGATGCAATAAAAACAGCAAATTGGCCTGTCTTTTGCCGCCGTCTTGGAAAGCGCCCATAATGTCATAGTACCCCGTTTCCTCCATGAGCCGCCACAAAAAAGTTTCCAGCGCTTCATATCGGCTGATCTCCTGATACCGACTGATCTGTTCCAAAAAGTCCTGGCATTTTTCTTTTAAGAAACCTTCCGCATTCTCTGTATAGAAAAGCAAAGCATCATAAAAGGTCTTTCCTTCCCCCTCTTGCCGTATGGCCGCAAAATCCTCCGCCCGAAACTGAAACATAGGCGAGCGCATGACGCTTAAAAGCGGGATATCCTGTCGTCTGTTATCGATGATTTTCAATAAGTTCAAAAATATGCCGATCTCGATCGAAGACAAATAGCCGCCGCTTTTATCCGTAAATACGGGGATCGCTTCCTTTGCCAGCATCTTTTCCAAAACATCGCTGTAATCTTTTACGCTGCGCAGAAGGATCACAATGTCTCTATAAGTGACAGCGCGCCACATTTTTTCCTTTTCATCATAAATTTTTTCTCTCAGAAGCTCTTTGATCTTCGACACCATAAAAAAGGCTTCTTTTTCGATACCGCTTTGATATTCTTCTCCATTTTCTGCATCTGTTCCCGTTTCCAAAACACAAAGCTCCGTCTTCGGATGTTCCATCTCTATTTTTTCCCTGCCGGCCTTTAACATCGCGTCTTTTTCATAATCGATCCCGCTGACCCCCTCCGTCATCATCTCGGAAAAGATCAAATTGACAAAAGAGATCACATTTTTTCCGCTTCTAAAATTATGATTCAAGTTGATCTTTGTTTCCTTTGTCTTTTGTTCCAAAGGCGCGTAAGTATGGAATTTTTTCAGGAACAAAGAGGGTTCTGCCGAACGGAAGCTATAAATACTCTGTTTTACGTCTCCCACCATAAAAAGATTGTCATCTCTCTTGATTTTTTCTATAATGGCTTCCTGCAGTAAATTGGTGTCCTGATACTCATCCACAAAAATATATTGAAACTGCTCCTTATACTTCCGGCTTACCGCTTCCTCTTTCAACAACCGGTAAGCAAAGTGTTCCAGATCATTGAAATCCAAAACATTCTTTTCCAGTTTCTTGTTCTGATAGGCAACATAAAAGCCCTTTACCAAGCTGACTAAACTTGCGATCATCGGATATAAATAACGCAGATCTTCCCGACTTTTATGGACTTTCTTGTAATCAAAAGTCTGCTGGTATCCTTTAAAACTTTTTTTAATCGTATTTCTTATATCTTGTACTTCTTTTTTCAGATCCGGATTCACTTCTTTTCCGGCTCGGTTCAGACTTGGAAAAGAATATACAGTCACTTGGTCTAACAGGTCCTTTTCATCCTCTTCCAGCAAAAGCCTTTCCATAAAATCTTTTTCTTCTTCCAAAGTAGATAAATATTCTATAGGGCCTCCCGGTAAGTTGCACTTTTCGATCGCTTCTTCCAGCAGCGTCAAAAAAAGAGTCAGGTCTACTTTGCACTGCTTCGTCAAAGTTTTCATCCAAATGTGCTCTGCAAAATCTTGGTCGTCTTTTCCCTCCGTATCAAAATAACTTGCTTTTTCATCCAGCCATGCGTAAGGTTCCACCTGTCCCTGAATGGCTCCATAGATCCGCAGGATCATATCACCCAGACTTTTGTCTGTTTTATTGCCTCCGTAAGTGTCCGCCAAATCCAAAAAAGCGGCGTCTCCTTGGTCATAAGCGGTTTCCAGCACTTCTTCCAAGGCTTCTTCCCGCAAAATGCTCAATTCCCCTTCGTTTCCCATACGGAACAAAGGATCCAGGTTCAGCTTTTGGAAGTTCTGCCTGATCAAGCCCAGACAAAACGCATGGATCGTGGAGATATAGGACTGATTTAACAATGTAAGCTGCCGCCTTAAATAAGTTTCTTCTTTCATTTGTTCCGGAGAAAAAGGCGCTTCCTTTGTTTCTTCTTCGATCACCCGCAGCTTTTGATAAATCGCTTCTCTGATCCTGTTTCGCATTTCCATCGCCGCTCCGTTGGTAAACGTAACGATCAGCATCCGGTTTATTTCCACCCGATCCTTTAACATCAGCTCTAAGATCCTCTCTACCAAAACAGCGGTTTTACCGGAACCGGCAGAAGCGGAAACCAAAAGCCCAGTATGCCGTAAACGGATCGCATCAGATTGTTCTTTGGTCCATGTATTACTCATTTCGCTTCTCCTTTCCCTTTTCTTCCGCCATTTTCTGCAGCATTTCTTCTTTTCCCATCTCTTTTAAATCTTTATAGCAGGAAGTATCTTCAAACTGAAATTCAAACATGCAGACCTCTTTATAAAGACAATAATCGCACCCGGTCTTTCTGTTTTTTCGATAAGGCTCTATCCGTATATTTCCTTCATAAATATTTTGTCCCGATTCCACCAAAAGTTTCTTTGTATGCCGCATTATCATTTGGAATTCTTCTTCGGAAACCGCTTTGGATTTTTCGTCTACCTGCCCGTTTTTGATACTTACATCCATCACTTTCGATTTACCGGATTCCTTTAGATTTTTATCCAGCCGATACAAAATTTCTATGTCTTTTACCGCCAGCCCTTTCAGTTTCAATTTTTCTCGTATTTTTTCTTCTATTTGTTCTTTAAAATCCTCTTCGGACTCGATCACCGGATTGTCCAGTTTAAAATAAAAGATCCCGGCGGGCTTTGTTTTCTTTTTGGTCAGATTTTCTTTCCCCAAAGCGGCATTTAAATAGACGATCAACTGCATATCCAATCCGTAGTACAGATCGGAAAAATCCAATTCCTTCTGCCCTGACTTATAATCCGTCATTTTTAAATACAGCGTGTCCTCTTCTTCATAGGCATCTATCCTGTCGATGATCCCTTTGATGGCGATTTTTTCTCCGCTTTTTAACGTCACCGTCACAGGCGGGAACTTATCTCCTTTACCGAATTTGGCTTCAAAATCCAGCGGTTTAAAATCCCCTGCTCTTAACTGTTCCAAAAGAACCATGATACTCTTTGTGCCCAGCCTTACCAATTTTTTTGTCAGATAATAATTTCTCGGTGAGCTCAAAAACAACTCGCTTTTTTCTCTTTCCATCACTTCTTCGGCAATTTCTTCCACCAGTTTTTTTACTTCCTCTTCCGTCAAAAGCGCGTCATCTAACTTTTGCAAAGATACTTTTCGGAAAAACAGCTCCATGATCTTATGCAAAAACCGTCCCGCGTCCGCGCCTTGGATCGAATATTCTTTCCATTCTTCCGGCTGGATACCATAGCGTATGAAATGTCCGAAAGGACAGGAAATATAGGACTCCATCCGTGTAATAGAAGAGGTCAATTCTTTTCCGTATAAGGCTTTGCTTCTTTCGTTCCCCAAAAAGTTTTCCTGATTTTTATGATATAAAAACCGCAGCATAGCGCGTGTTTTCTCTTTGAATTCCTCGTCTTCCAAAAAATATTTTAAAACAAAAAGCCATTTTCCTTCCAAAGGCTCTCCTCTGCTGTAATCTTTGATCGCCTTGGTCAGGTTCTCAAAAGCAGGTTTTTTTTGCACCGCCTTCAATTCGAACCGATCTTCTCCCAATACACCGAAAGAAGCAGCAGCGGGAAACAGCTGTTTCAACCGGTCCACATAGATACTGGGGCGATAGGATTTTCCGCCCACATCCGATACAGGATAACTCACATATAAATGATTCGTTGCCTTTAACAGCATGAGATACAGATTCAACTGCTCCAATTTCAGGCGGTATTCCAAACCCATTTTCAAATCGATCCCGGCATCTTTCAGCGCTTCTTTTTCCGTATCCGTAAAAATTTCTTCGTCCGTGGTGATTTTCGGTACGGCCCCATCCGTAAACCCGATCAAAAACAGCACCTTGACTTCTTCTAATTTGGTACGGCTTAGATCCCCCACCATGACCTGATCTACAGTCGTAGGGATCATCCCCACTTCCGCCGCGGAGAAGCCGGCTTCCAGCACCTTTCTATACTCACTCAATTCCATTTCTTCTTCTCCGAAGATCTCTACGATCTGGTCAAAAGTCTTCATCACAATATTCCATATCTGCGCCATTTCATTGGCGATCTCCAGGTGTCCTTCTTCCCGCAGCTGATCGATCCATTTTTCCAGCTTCGCTCTGACGGAGATCTTTTCCAAAAAAAGATACAGCTGTTCCGTATACGCTCTGCCGTCATGGCTTTTCTCCATAGCTTCTTTGAACTCTTTTAAAGGCTCAATCACTTGTTTTCGGTACTCATTCAACAAAGGAAGATTGCCTTCTTCTCCCCTGGTAAACTCTTTTTTCCAGTGGTATCCCTTGATCCCATATCGAAAAGCATAATTTTCCAAAACTTCTGTCTCTTCTCTGGTCAAGGCGCCAAATCCGGTTTTTAAGTATTGAAAAACAGCTTCATAGGAGAAATTTTTTTGTATGATATCCAGCACGGAAAAAATCAATCTGATCACAGGACTTGTGGACACCTGTCGTTTGGCATCCAAAAAAACAGGGATCTCATATTCCGAAAAAATACGCCGTATGAGTTTCTCGTAAGATTCCATATTGCCCGCTACCACAGCCATTTCTCTCCATCTGAGTCCTCTTTCTTTCATGAACCAAACCATACGGGACGCTACCATTCTCACTTCCTCTTCCTCTTTTAAAGCAGGAAAAATCTTAAAATGTTTCGGTTCCTTTCGGTACGCTTTCGGCCGCGCCGTAAAAAATTCCTGTTCCAGATGGATCAGATCGTCTGGTTTTTTCCGATTCTGCCCTTTTTGATTTGCCTTTCGGTTCAAATCTACGGTATGTACCGGGACATGCGCCAGATAAGCCATGTTCTCCAGGTCGTTCAGATTTTCTTTTGGGATCAAAAACAACCCTTCTCTATCATATTTTTGATCCTGATCCAAAGTGACCGTAATATAAAAGTCTACCGCGTTTTTCATGAGCGCGTCGATCAACAGCTTCATTTGTTCCGTTAAAATATCGAATCCGTCCATGACGACCGCAGAACGGCGAATGAAATCGGCTTCGGAAATCATGTGGATCAATTCTTCAAAATAATCGTCACTGTCCAAATATTTTCCTTCCAGATATTGATCATATTCTTCATAGATCAAAGCGATATCCGTACATTTTTCTTTTAAGATGGGATCTTCCACGGTATCTGTGACAGATACCAACATGCGGGGCGTGATACAGTTCATTTTAAATTGAGAGATCGACGCCAGCATTTTTTCCAAAAATCCGTTTTCTTTGGAAGAGCGCTGATACACCGTTAAATCCTGCCGCAACTTCTTCATGCTCTGCCGCAAAGCCATATTTTTCCCTTCACCGTCGATCACGATCTTGGTCAGGCCTCCCACTTCCGAAAAAACACGATCCGCCAGCCTGGAAAAACTCAGCACATCTACTTTTAAAATACCGGGAGGCATTGATTCCACCAACCCCCGTTCCGCTTCCAGAGTAAACTGCTCCGGTACCAGATATAAAACGGAATCGATCTGATCGTTTTCGATCAGTTCTCTGACCTTTTCTTTTAGATATGCGGACTTGACGGCTTCGTTTTTACAAAGGATCGGATAAAGCGCCACAACAAACAACCTCCCATCTTCTCACAATTTGTATTATTATTTTGATTATACCATTTTCCTTTCGGTTGGAAGCATTATATTCTGACAAAAATAAAAAGAATCCCTTTTTACTTCATCGGCCGCGTTTTTTGTCATAAATAAAAATCTATATTTTTTATTTTGATAAAAGAAAATATCGCAAACCCTTCTTCTTTAAAAAAACAGCATAGCCATTTTATCATGACTATACTGTTTTATTTCGTATGGGAAAGCCCTCTCCCATCATCAAAAACCGTCCGCATGGTGGATCTCGGCATTTTCCCTTTCTATTCTATTTATAGCTTTCTCCCGCATTGATTGCAGTATGTATAATAGCCCTCATTGACTGTTCCGCAAAATCTGCATACCATGACCGGTGTTTCTTCCGACAAATTTTTTCCGCAGTTTCCGCAAAACAGCGCGTCCGCTTTGTTCTCAAAATGACAAGCTTGGCATATCTTACTGCTGTCTTCCCTGCTTAAGCCGCTATCTGCTTCTTTCTTCGGCGTCTCTTCTTCCTTATTTTCAGAGGAAAAATCCCCTTGATCGGATACTTCATCCGATCCTTCCGCTTCTTCTGGCTCCTTCCCGTAGATTTCTTCTTCCGGTACCGTCTCGCTCTTTTCCTCTTTGGGCTCATTTTGGATAAAAGCGTCCAGCGCTTCCATATCCGCATTGGGAAAATAAATATATTCTATGGTAAGATCGACCAGCCTCAGTCCTGCTTTTATAAACTTTGTATTGATCTTTCCCTTCGCTTCACGAGCCATTTCTTCCCGATAAGCATTGATATCCGTTGCGGAAACATTTTTTTCTCTCAGAAAGGATAAGATCTCCTGTTTGATCTCCCGTGCCATATCCCGCCGCAGCTCTGCACTCAAACGGATAAAATCAACGACTTCCTCTTCTTTGGGTATCAAAGGAAGGATACTGTTTAAAAACGAACGATAATTATCGATATAAACGTCAAACTCTCCAAAACTTCGCATCAAGAATTTGGTTTCGCCGTCGCCTTGGATAGATCCCTTTAAGCCCCAGTTCATACGCAGGGCGTCTTCCGTATTGATAAAATAAAGTTTTGCCCGAAAATCGCCCGTTTCCGGACCATACAGATCTTCATCGGAATGGAGCTGCGGTATCGTCTGATAGTTTAAAAAATAAGAGCCTGGTGTAAAAAAATCTCTGATTTTATCCTGATACACAAAAACGGCTACTTGATTCTCCGCAACGATCAATTTGGAGTCCGGCGCAAACTGATCGCCGGGATAAGCATACAAAAGCCATTTTTGGCCACTGAGATCTTTACATCGCATTACATCCGCTTCCATGATTTTCTCCTTTCTTCCGCCCAAACATTTGTTTTATTTGAAACATGCATTTACAATGGAATGCATCAATTCCGTCAACATGGTTTCTTTATACGCGTTCCACAATTTTACGCTGTTGATATCCGACGCGATGTTATATTTTACAAAATGATAGATTTTTGTGCAGATAGTCTCGATATTGTCTTCATAGATGATCTCGATAGACTCTACTTCTGCCAGCATATTGGCTAATTTTTCCAGAATGTCTTCCTTGATCAGATAGACCTCTTCTCGCGTAAAATAATCGTACAGATCTTCATAGAGTTTATCATCGCTGAACCTGCTTTTTAAAGAAAAGATAAACAGGGTAAAATCTTCTAAATTATTGCCCGGCTCGATTTGGAACAGCATTTTGAAAAAGAGGTTCCATTCAAAATCCTTATCCCAAATTTGAATCAGTTTTTCACCCAGTATCCTGCTGAAAGCGTCTCTCGGCGCATAAACGCCTTCCAAACTCAAAGAGGCTTCAAAGTCGACCTTTCTGGATTTGATATCCTGTATCTTTTCTACCAGATCTGACAAAGTGATCCTGGGATAAAAAATACCGGAACTTTCGTTTCCTCTTAAGATATAATCGCTCAAAATATCGCAGGTCTTTTTAAAATCAATGATAAATCCCATTTCTTCTTCCATTTTATCGGAAAACATATCGTTGATCGCCTTGGCCACCACCCGTTTAAAGGTAGACTCCCCGATAGTCGCTTCCCGATTCCCCAGGGTATTGACATGTTCATAGATCAATCTGATCTGATTATCGATCCCGATCAAGCTGTCATAGACTGATTTCAGCATATTGTTCAAAAAATCATTGATGAGGATATAATTGTTGTTTTTATATACGACCTTATGTTCCACTTCAGACCAAAAAGAATGGATCAGGGATTTGATCTGCAGCTCAAAGTTTACTTTTACCCCGTCGATCAGCAAATAACCGTCGATCCGATACACTTCCAGCCCGTTTTTTTGCACCTGAGGCTGTTCCATATCCAAATCAAGATAAAAATCAGGTATTTCCGGATTATAGGAGCATTCCCGTTCGTTTTTTTGATTGAAATAAGCCCGCAGGATATTCAATATTTCCGCTTCTTCGTTGACAAACCGGCACTCGATCATAATACCGATCAGATCCGATAAATTGCTCACGATCTCTTCCGGCGTATCATATTGTTTATACAGCTTGTTGCGAATGATCTTTTCCCGCAAACTTTCCGCTGATTTTACTCTTGTATTGACTCCGATAATTTCTTTATTATACGAACTGATAATGTCATGGATCTGTTTTGCCATTTGTTCAGCAACCAAATGATACTTTTCAAAATTATCATTCAGTATTTTCAATGAATCATCAATCGTTTGAAAAAGCTCCAGTCTCATCCAATCATCCTTTCCCAGAAACGGCCTGTCATTCATATTATAGCATAATCATACTTTTAAAAGTAGAGTGAAATCCTTTTCATTGTACCGATATCTTATGAAGATCTTGTGAAATAAATCAAAGTTTTGACTTGCTTCTTGGCCATTTTCCCCACAAAAAACGGGTCTCAGAAACCTTCCGCGACCCGTTTTATTTTATACCATATGATTTAAGGGACCTGCCCCGTGCCCTAAAGAAAGTCCTGTAGACATGGCCCTCGTTACATATTCTTTTGCTCTTTTTACCGCTTCAAAAGGCGAATACCCCAGAACCAAATTGCTTGCGATGGCAGAAGACAGCGTACAGCCTGTCCCGTGCGTATTTTTTGTATCTACTCTTTCACTTAAAAACCAATCCGCTTTACCGTGATCATATAAAAGATCGTCCGCTGTGTCTTTTAAATGACCGCCTTTGATCAAAATATATCCATCCGTATACGCTTCCAGCGCTTTTGCCGCCTTCAGCATATCTTCTTTTGTTTCGATTTTTATCCCGGACAACCGTTCCGCTTCCGGAATATTGGGTGTGATCACATACGCCAATTTTAACAGTTCCGACCGCAGCGTGTTGACCGCTTCCGGTTTTAGCAGGTCAAAACCGCTTTTGGAGATCATGACCGTATCCAATACGATTTTTTCCGCTTGGTATTCCTGCAGTTTTTCCGCCACAGCCAAGATCAATTTCGGAGAAGACAACATACCGATCTTGACCCCGTCCGGCACGATATCCGTATATACCGCGTCCATTTGTTTTTTTACGATCTCTACCGGCACATCGTGTACATCGGTCACACCGCATGTGTTTTGCGCCGTGATCGCCGTAATGACGCTCATACCGTATACTTTATGCGCCGTAAATGTTTTTAAATCCGCTTGGATCCCTGCTCCGCCGGAAGAATCCGACCCTGCTATTGTAAGTGCTGTTTTCATTTAATTCACCTGCAATTCTTGAAAGTCTGTTATATAGTAATCCACCATTTGTTTGATCTCTTCCTCTACCGCATGCCAGTGTTTGTCATATACGCCCACTACCTGAAAATCATGCTGTTTCAACATCTTGACAGCATAATGCGCATCTTCGAAAATAAGACACTCTTCTTTTTGAAGTCCCAGTTTTCTGATGGCCTCTTCAAAAATATCGGGTCTGGTCTTGTTGATACCAAACTCATCCACCGTAACGATCGTTGTGATATAAGGCGCCAATTGGAACCGTTTCATGATCAGATCGACCAACTCTCGATGAGAAGAGGTCACGATCGCCATTTTTTTCGCTTGATTTTTTTTCAAAAACGCCATGACGCCTTTTTTTAAAGGAACTTTCTTTTCATATTGCTCATAGACCATACGGCGCCAAATCTCTTTGACTTCCGATTCTGTCAGATCCAGCTGAAATTCTTCTATAAAAAAGCGGGCGCTTTCACTGAAGCTCATTTCTTCTATTTTTGCTTTCGCTTCTTTTGACATCTCTTTATGAAACAAACGGACAAAATCTTCATCCACCCGATCCCACACGTCCATGGAATCGATCAAAGTCCCGTCCATATCAAAAATAAGTCCCTTGATCATAACCGCTCTACCAATTCCTTCATTTCTTTTGCGTTTTGAAAAGCGTCTTTTCCGTTTAAGATGGCAGAGACCACCGCCACACCGTCAAGACCTTTTCCTTGTAATTTCAGGATATTGCCCGGCTGGATCCCCCCGATGGCAACGGCAGGGATCGTTACCGCTCCCGTAATATCCTGCAGCTTTTCGATCGGGACCACTCTGGTATCCTCTTTGGTCCTTGTGGGAAACATGGTGCCGATCCCCAAATAATCCGCGCCTTCTTTTTCCGCTTTTACCGCTTCTTCCACATTTGCCACAGAAACGCCTATGATCTTATCCTTCCCTATTTTTTCTCTGACCAGCGCGGGGCCCATATCTTTTTGCCCTACATGGACGCCGGCCGCGTCGATCGCCAAAGCCACTTCTATATTATCATTGACAATCAGCGGGATTTTATAGCGGTCGGTTATCTTTTTTAAGCTTGCCGCTTTTGTAATAAAGCTTTCCGTATCCAATTTCTTTTCCCGTATCTGTACTAATGTGACGCCGCCTTGTATGGCTTTTTCCACTTCTTCTTCCAAACTTTTTCCT
>JAEEGL015798299.1_pt1 | contig 14666 bp, 13 predicted proteins | sample 9134231 | NCBI WGS metagenome assembly JAEEGL01 (sample SAMN16246548, study PRJNA631951) | gut metagenome | biome: gut microbiome; feature: rumen; material: fiber-attached | host: Bos | place: Iran: Karaj | collected 2018-10 | reverse complement strand
TCCAGGGCCTGCGCGAGCTGATCGGGGCAGGAATAACCGCCGTGGCAGTCGATCCCTCTGAGCTTGCGCATGACTTCCTCCGCCGGTCTGCCCTCGGCCAGCATGGATATGCCCTGCGTATTGCCGCGGCAGCCGCCTATGAAGCGAAGATTTTTAAGTATCCCGTCGTCGATATCGAATTCGATCTGACGGGAGCAGACCCCTACGGGTATGTACGTATAATGCTTTGTCATTTTTACCTCCGAATGAGTTCTTATTATAAGTTTATTTTATACTTAAAGCGGACAAATGGCAAGAAAAAAAGAGCCTCTCTCAAGAATGAGAGAAGCTCTTTGCGTGGTACTTCAGATTATCGCGTAAGCTCCGTCTCCGACGGCTTCTATGCTTGAGGAAAAGACGGCCTTGAGCGCCTTGTAAAGCTGCTCGGTGTCCTCGGCTCCCGCGGTCTCGAAGCACGAATGCATGGCGAGCTGGGCAAGACCGACGTCCACGGTGTTGAGAGACACGTGCACGTTCGCGATATTCCCAAGCGTTCCGCCTCCCGGAAGATCGGCGCGGTTGGAATAATCCTGCGTTTTGACACCGGCGCGCTCGCAGATCACTCTGAACATGGCGGCGGAAACGGCGTCGGTGTGATAACGCTGGCTGGCGTGGTGCTTAATGACGACGCCCGCGATCATCAAAGGCGCGTGATTGGGATCCTTGAATTCGGGGTGATTGGGATGGACGGCGTGGCCGTTGTCGCACGAAACCAGGAAGCTTGCGGCGAGCAGTCTTCTCAGCTCGCCCGTTCCTCCGTAAAGGACGCTTATGCGTTCGAGAACGTCTCTCAAAAAGGTCGAAGCCGCGCCCTGCTTGGTCTGGCTGCCCACCTCTTCATTGTTGAAGATGCAGCATACGGGGATGGCACCCGAGGGCTGCGCGTCAATAAAGGCGGTCAGGGCGGAAAAGGCGCACTGCAGATCGTCGAGTCTGGGTGCGGAAATGAATCCGTTCCACTCTACGCCGGGCTGGAGATTGTAGAGCATGAGATCCCAGGACACCACGTCCTCTTCATCGACTCCCGCGGCTTCGGCCGCACGGCGGCGGAACTCGCCCTTTTTGTCCGCTCCGCCGAAAAGGGGAAGCATGTCGGAGGCGGGATTGAAGGAGTAGCCCGTGTTGACTTCTCTGTTCATATGTATGGCGACGTTGGGGATGACGGCGCAGACTTCGCCGAAATCGCACAGTCTGGTATCAAATCCGTTCTGGGTCCTGACGCATATCCTTCCCGCGACGCTCAGCGGACGGTCGAGCCAGGTCGAATATATGGCGCCGCCGTATTTTTCGGCGGAAAGACGGATATAGTCGCTGCACAGCTCGGCGTTTTCCTTTATGACGAAGGTCGGGCTGTCCGAGTGGGCGGCCGCCATCATGAAACCCGCGGGCTTGTCCTCAGGCAGGCGGAAGGCGATGACCGACGAGTCTCCGCGAACGACGTAATAACCCCGACCGGGCGTGAGGTCCCATTCGTCTTTTTCATAAAGACGGGCATATCCCGCTTTGACCAGAAGCTCTTCGCAGTGGGCGGCCGCGTGGTACGGCGTGGGGCATTGGGCGATAAAATCAAAGAGTTCTTTGTTCATGGCTTTTTCTCCCTTTCTCAGGCGTCTGCGGGCGCCCGGTACATTGTTTCATATCCTCGTTTATTTTATCATCACGGCCCGGATTTGAAAAGAAAAACTTCCCCGCAGAAAACTGCGGGGAAGCTGGAGCTGGAAACGTGACTTGAACACGCGACCTGCTGATTACGAATCAGCTGCTCTACCGACTGAGCTATTCCAGCGACTAAAATATGATACCATCCAAAAACGAAGTAGTCAATAAGAAACAGGCGATTTCAAAAAAATAACTTGACAATCGACCTTGATATCTGTAATATTTATCTGTTATCCTTGCTCATGTTATGTGGGCCGAAGTCCAAAAGGAGGTGTAATAAATGCCGAAAGTCAACGGCAAGTACGAGACTGTTTTCATCGCCGATCTGGATCTGGGTGAAGAGGCCATCAAATCCCTGGTCGAAAAGTTCACCGCTCTGATCGCCGAAAACGGTACCGTCACTAACGTCAACGAATGGGGCAAACGCCGCTTTGCTTATGCCATCGACGACAAGATGGAGGGCTACTACGTCCTTATCGAGTTCGAAAGCAAGCCCGAGTTTCCCGCAGAGCTTGACCGTATCTATAACATTACCGACGGTGTGATGCGTTCAATCATTATCGCGAAGAACGAATAAGAGGTGCCATATGCTTAACAAAGTCGTGCTTATGGGCAGGCTCGTAGCCGACCCCGAGCTGAGAAGAACTCAGAGCAATACCGCTGTCACCAGTTTCCGCCTGGCAGTGGACCGCACCTTTGCCCGCCAGGGCGAACAGAAGCAGACCGATTTCATCGACATAGTTGCCTGGCAGAACACCGCTGAGTTCGTCAGCAGGTGGTTCCGCAAGGGAACCATGGCCGTAGTAGTCGGACGTCTGCAGACAAGAAAATGGACCGATCGCAACGGTCAGAACCGCGTTTCTGTGGAAGTGGTTGCGGAAGAAGTCTATTTTGGGGAATCCAAGCGCAGCGCCGACGGAGCCCAGCCCTCCGGCAGGGACGACTCCGATCTGCCGTTTGAGATGCCCGAAGAGGAAGACCAGTTCATCGAACTGGACGATGATGACGATAAGCTTCCCTTCTGATCGTCATAATTCACTAAGGAGGTAACTTTTATGGATAAAGAAGCCGCTGTCAGGGCCGAAAAACCCGAGCGCCCCGCCAAAGACCAGCAGCGCCGCCGCAGGAAGGTATGCCAGTTTTGCGTAGACAAGGCCAAGGAGATCGATTATAAAGATTATGCCAAGCTTCGCAAATACGTCTCCGAGAGAGGCAAGATCCTGCCCCGCCGTATGACCGGTACCTGCGCTATGCATCAGCGCCTGCTTACCGAAGCCATCAAGCGCGCAAGACAGATCGCTCTGCTTCCCTACACAGCAGACTGAACAAGCGTTCCGGCGGACAGGTCTTCTGTCCGCCGTTTTACGTTTTTCGACCGCAAAACGCGGTATGATGTTTTTAAGGACGCCCGTTCATAAGCCGAAGAGCATCTCCGGTTTATGAATGTGTGCCCTTGGAACAAGGAGAAAAAACAAATAGATCAAGCCTCGGCGCAAGCCGCAAGGCTTTGTTTTGGTACGACAAAAAGGAGAAACAATGGCAGAAACCAATACTAAAAAAGCTGAAAACAGCTCTAAAAGAGCGGTAAGAAAAACCAGGACCGGACTCAGACAGGCGCCCAGGAGCGAAGGCAGGCAGCCCGTCCGCAAGACTGTAAGATCGGCCAAAAAGCCGGTCAAGAGCGCCCTTCGCATAATCCCTCTCGGCGGCCTCAACGAGATCGGCAAGAACATGACCGCCATAGAGTACGGCGAGGACATAATCGTCATCGACTGCGGCTCTGCTTTTCCCGACAACGATCTTCTGGGAATAGATCTCGTCATACCCGACGTCACCTATCTCGAAAAGAATCTGTCAAAGGTGAAGGGCATTTTCCTCACTCACGCTCACGAGGACCATATAGGCTCGCTGCCTTACGTGCTGCGCACGGTCAAGGCGCCAATATTCTGCACCCCTCTTACGGCCGAAATGGTAAAGCTCAAGCTTTCCGAGCATAAAAACCTCGGAAAGATAAAGATAAGCGTCTGCAAGGCAGGAAGCAAGGTCAAAGCCGGCTGCTTCGAGGTGGAGTTCATCCACGTCAACCACTCGGTGCCCGATTCCTGCGCCTTTGCCGTGCGCACGCCTGCCGGCATGATCGTCCACACGGGCGACTTCAAGATAGACAGCACCCCCGTGGATTCCGAGATGACCGATCTCGTAAGGCTGGGCCAGCTCGGCCGCGAAGGGGTCACTCTGCTGCTCTGCGAGTCGACGAACGCCGAGCGCGCGGGCTTTTCCATGAGCGAAAAAAGCGTGGGAGAGGCATTTGACGCCCAGTTCAAGGGATGCGACAAGCGCATAGTGGTCGCCACCTTCGCGTCCAACGTCCATCGCATCTCGCAGATCATCAGCATCGCCGAAAAGTACGGCCGCAAGGTCGTCATAACCGGCAGGAGCATGGAAAAGATCGAAAAGCTCGCCGCCCAGATGGGTTACGTCCATCCCGCACCGGGAACGGTCGTGGGGGTGGACGCTCTGAAAAAGCTCACTCCCGAAAAGACGGTCATCCTGACTACCGGCAGCCAGGGCGAGCCCTTGAGCGGCCTTTACCGCATGGCCTTCGCAGGCCATAAGCAGGTCACGCTGGGTCCGGACGACAAGGTGCTTATTTCTGCCTCGCCCATTCCCGGCAATGAAAAGCAGGTATTCAGCATGATAAACGAGCTTTACCGCAGGGGCTGCGATGTCGTATACAACCGACTCGCCGATCTTCACGTTTCCGGCCACGCCTGCAGGGAAGAGCTGAAAATCATGATGGCCCTGATAAAGCCCAAATACTTCATGCCCATCCACGGCGAGTACCGCCACCTTATCAAAAACGCGGCCATGGCCGCCGAGGTCGGCGTGGATAAGAAAAATATATTCGTGTCCGCCGTAGGAAAGCCCCTCGAGATAACCTCCAAGGGCGCGCGATTCGGCGCGGAAGTGCCGTCCGGCAAGGTGCTGGTGGACGGCACCGGCATAGGCGACGTGAAGGACGCCGTTCTCAAGGAGCGCACCAGTCTTTCGCAGAGCGGTATGGTGATAGTGTCCGTGGCCGTGAGCCGCGAGGGCTCGATAGTCGCGGGCCCCGACATAACCATGCGCGGCTTCATCCATCAGGCCGAGTCGGAGGAATTCATGAGAGGACTGCGCAAGGCGGCGGAGGACGCGATATTCTCGTGCGTCAACCGCAACAGGATGGATTCCGTCCACATCCGCTCGTCGCTTGAGCGCGGGATAGAGGAATATATGTATAAAAAGACCAACAGGACCCCGATGATAGTCCCGCTGGTGATGGATTGCTGATATGCAGCTTGATGATCTTACGTTGTCCGCTCTTGCCGACGAGCTGAACGGCAGGTTTTCGGGCGGAAGGATAGACAAGATCAGCATGCCCAGGGGGGATATGCTGATCTTCCAGGTGTACGCCGGGGGCAAAAACTCCAGGATACTTGCCTGCTGCGGCGCGAACGCGCGCATCCACGCCACCGAAAACCGCTATGAGAATCCCCAGGAGCCGCCGTCCGCTTGCGTCTTTTACAGAAAGAGGCTGCAGGGCGGCCGCATCGACCGCGTCTTCAAGACGGAGGGCGAGAGGATAATCGGCGTGGAGATTACCTCCGAGGACGAGCTGGGCGATGCCCGCGGCTATACCTTTTACTGCGAGCTGATCGGGCGCAGGCAAAACCTGGTTCTGACCGATTCGGACGGCGTCATCATCCACTGCTTCAAGCAGTTTTCGCCCGAGGTGTGGCCCGAGCGGCCGGTGCTTCCCGGCCTTATCTGGAAGCTTCCGGAGCAGCGCGCGGGCGTGGAAGTTTCAGAGGCCGACCTCGGCCGCATATGCAGGGAGGCGGCGGTTTCGGAAGACCCCGGAAAGGCGCTTTCAAACTCTTTAAGGCAGATCTCGCCCGCCGTGGGGCGAATACTTTTCCAAAGGGCTCAGGGCGAGCCCTCGCGCCTTGAGAAGCTCATAAAGACGGTCGAGCCCGAGCCGTGGGTGAACGGGGAGAGCTTTTCTCCCGTAATGCCCTGCGGGGACGGATGGGAGAGGGCGGATTCGTTTTCACAGGCGTTGGATACGGTTTACAGATCGTTTGAGGAGGAATCCACAAGGAAAAACCTCGCCTCTTCCGTAATAAAGACTGTCCAGAACGCCAAAAAGAAGGCGGTCAGGCGACTTGCGAACCAGCAACAGGAGATGCTCGAGGCCGAAAACAGGGAAGAGGTCAAGAAAAACGCCGACCTTATCATGGCCAATCTTTGGGCTATAAAGCCGGGCGCAGCCGAAGCCGATGTGACGGATTACTGGCAGCAGCCGCCGCGAGAGGTCAGAATAGAGCTCGACCCGCAGCTTTCCGCGTCGGACAACGCCCAGCTTTTGTATAAACGGTACGGACGCCTGAAGCGCGCGGCCGAGGCGCTCGCCGTGCGCATAGAAATAGGCCGCAGGGAGATAGAGTATCTCGACAGCGTTTTGTATTCTCTTTCAAAGGTCAGTACCTCTGCCGAGGTCGACGCCGTAAAAGAAGAGCTTTCGGAGGCCGGATACGTCAAGTACGGCCGAAATCGGAAAAAGGTCCGCGCCCTTCCCGCCAGAGCGCCCGAGATATCGCCTTCGGGCTTTGAGATCGTCTGGGGCAGAAACAACAGGGAAAACGACGAGTTGAGGCGCGCCGCGGACAGAAACGACCTTTGGTTTCACGCAAAGGACATCCCGGGCTCTCACGTAATAATGAAGACCGGAGGCTGCGAGCCTGCGGCCGAGGACATCGAGTTTGCGGCGGGTCTTGCCGCAAAGCACAGCTCCAGCACGGCCGGCTACCGCGTCGCCGTGGACTGGTGCAAGGTGAAAAACGTAAAAAAGACGCCCGATGCCGGAGCGGGGATGGTCAATTACACTTCGTTCAGCACGGTCATAGTATCCGTATAAAAAAGCCGCTCCAAGGAGCGGCTTTTTCGCCCTTATATGTTTCGGGCTATGATCCTCAGAGAGGATACGATATCGTCGAGAGAGTCGTTTATACTTTCCAAACGGTCGCCGTGGGATCGGCCCGGCCCGTAATAAACGTTCATTGGGCTTTCCACCGCGCATCTGCAGCGGCAGCTCCCGTTGATGAAGGCGGAAAAAGATTCTCTGACGTTCAAAGGAAACAACATTGGATCACACCTGCATTCGATTGCCGCGGCACGTTACATACTATGCCGCGTTATTATTTTGTGACACACTATTGACTCGTCCGAGGTCGGCAGGTTATAATCTGGCGGGATGGTGAGCAGGCATGAAAAATAACACCAAAAAGCAGGATATCATAGAGGCATATGCGCGCGTCATCAAGGAGCAGGGCATCGAGGGTGCGTCGATGGGGGCAGTCGCGAAAGGGCTCGATATACCCCAAAGCCTCATTTTCCATTATTTCATCAACAAGGAAGACCTTACCAATCAGCTCGCCTCGTGGTTTTTTGAGGCGTGCTTCGCTTCCTACCGCAAGGCCTATCCCAAAAAGGGCGAGTACGACGCACAGAGATACGTCGCGTTCGTGGACTATATCCTCAATATCCACAGCAACCGCCGCCGCACGGTGAGCCCGGAGGTATATTTCGCCCTGTTGTACCTTATGCCGAGGCAGGCGAGAGTCCGGCAGGCCTTCATCGATCTCAACGACAGAGTTGCAAGAGAGCTCGCCGCAAAGATAGAAGAGTTTTACAAGGCGGGCGTCATAACCGTGCAGGATCACATCGCCGCGGCGCGCACCCTTATCTATATGGCCGACGGCATTTTGTGCTACGGTCAAATGCTGGAAAAGGACGATCTTTCGGATTTTACTGCGGAACAGCTTGAGTTATATCTTGATTATACGGGATTCAGGAGGACAGAAGGATGAACAAACCGATCTTTTGCGTCAGCACCGATAACGAGCACGGAGAATTCGCCTCGAGCCCGGTGGAACGCTATAAGCTCTCCCATGCCTATACCGACGCGCTTTCCTCCGCGGGCGCGCTGCCGATAATGGCCTGCGAGGGCCATGGCGAGGAGTACGCGGACTTTTGCGACGCGCTGCTTCTGACCGGAGGAGGGGATGTGGATCCCGCCTATTACGGCGAAGAGATCAAGTTCGACTCCATCAAGCCCGATCCTGTGAGAGACAAATATGAAGAAGAGCTTTTCTGGGCGTTCCGCAAGGCCGGAAAACCCATTTTCGGTATTTGCAGAGGGTGCCAGTTCATAAACGTCCTGTTGGGAGGCAGCCTTTATCAGGACATACAGTCGCAGACGTCGGCGGGCAACCATTTTGACGTGACCGGACGTCATTTTATGATCACACGTCCCGGCTCTTTTTTGAGCGATCTTTTCGGCGAGCGGGTCAATATAAACTCCACCCATCATCAGGCGGTCTGCAGACTCGCGGACGGACTTATCGAGTGCGCGGTCTCGGAGGACGGGATCATCGAGGCATATCGCCACGAGAGTTATCCGATCTACGCCACCCAGTATCACCCCGAAAGGCTCACCGGCGCGTATAACGATGAAAGATGCATCGATCATCTTCCTCTTTTCAGGTTCTATGTCAATATTGCGAAAAACCGCAAATAAAAAAGGCCTCTCCCGGCAGGACCGGGAGAGGCCTTTTTTTGATTTACAGGACGGTGACGTTCTTCATCAGCAGCTTTTCGGGGCCGCAGTAGTTTCCCTGCAGTACGGTCTTTTCCGAAAGGCGCAGCGATCTGTACACGTCGCTTAGTTTGGCGCTCATGGTGATGCCCGTTACCGGGTATTTTTTGACGCCGTCAAAATAGTACGCGAGCCTTATCTCGCCGCCGATATAATCGTTGTACGGATCCATCTGGAGTCCGGACAGCGAGGCGCATTCGATATAGGGTTCTTTTTCTATTTCTTCGTCGGTCAGCGTGCCGGACTCGAGGGTGACGCATTTGAGCTCGCCCGTAGGCTCCTTGACGCCGAGATACTGGCCGAATCTTGCCGAGCCGTAATAGCCGGTAACGACGCCGTCTTTGATTATGCAGGCGTCCTTGAGGGTGGTGCCGTCGGAGTCGAACAGAGAGGACATCTCGCTGCCCTCGAGCACGGCCTTCACGGTCACGGTAAGTTTATCTCCGACGCCGTCCTTCTGGATATCGTCGCCCGTTTTGTAAAGATTGGCGTGAGAATAGACCGAGGAATAATCGAGGCCGCTTCTGATGGACCTGAGCATGCGGTTGATCTCCTGCGGTCTGAGGACCACGTTGATGCCGTTTATCGGGGTCTGAGGCTTGACGGCGTTGGCGCGGTCCTTGACCTCGCGGAGCTTTTCTGCGATTTCCGCCGTCACCGCCGCGGGGTCGAAGGAGGTGAAGCGGTGATCCTCATACAGCTCCACCGAGCCGCGCTCGTCGGTAAAGGTGGGGATGGCCTCTATCATGACCCTTCGGGAGGACTGCGACTTGTCTATGCCGCGGCTGTTCTTTATCCTCGTGGTGTCGTGATACAGGAAGATCTCGAGCGCGTTTATCGAGCCGCCGGGGACGGTGTCCGCAGCATAAACGGCGTCAGCTATCTCGGACGCAAGCTTTGCGGCGTCGGCTTCGTTCATGTTTGTGGGAAGCTCGTCGCTGAGAGTTTCGTTTTGAGGAAGCTCGTAGGGCTGGTTTGAGACCAGACGGGCGCGCTTTACGGCCTTGGCTATCTTTTCCGAAACTTCCTTTTCGGACATGGACGGAAAGACCGCGAAGGTGGAATCGCCCTTTTTGCCGTCGTGATCGACGTAAACGGTGACGTTCACCGAAGCGGTATCGGTGGATCTGACGGTCTCAAGATCCTTGTGCACGAAAAACAGCTCGTAAGATTCCGTGCGGTTTTCTATAACGCGGTATTCATTCAGATCCTTGCAGCTGTCGAGCAATTTGATTACGTCTGTCATCCCAGCTTGCACCTCGCTTTCAGTTCGGGACCGCCGTCGGAAACACGGACCCATTCTTTATATCCTTTTCCGCAGGAACCCACGCCAATGACCTCGAGTCTGTCCGAGACCATGGAGATGGATTTGAGAAGGTCGGGAACGTATCCGCTCATGACGACGGGCGAAACGTAATTATCGGTGAGTTTTCCGTCGACGATCTCGATGCCGTATTCCGCGGTGCACTGTATCTGCCAGTTTTTGGGGTCTTCCATGCCGTTGCTGCATTCGACGAGATAATAGCCGTGCTTGATGGAGGCTATCATGTCCTCGAGCTTGTCCTTGCCGGGCTCGAAGAAGGTGTTGGTCATGCGGGCGTACGCCTTGCGCTTGTACGAGTCGCGGCGGCCGTTGCCCGTGGGTTCGGTGCCGAGCTCGGTGGCGGAGGTCAGATCGCTGAGGCCGGCGACCAGTATGCCGTCCTTGATGATCTGGGTGTCGTGAGCGGGGACGCCGTCGTCATCAAAGAAGTAGGAGGCAACGCTGAAGGCGGACGCCGCGCCGTCGCGCATATTGGTTATCGGGGAAGCGACGTACTTGCCCACGTACTGCTTGGCAAGCGCCCTGTCCTTGACGAACTGATCCATCTCGACGCCGTGGCCGAAGGCCTCGTGAGCTATGAGGCCGGATACCGTGCAGTCGGTTATGACGTCGTAGACGCCGGGCTCGATCGCCTTGGCGGTAGAAAGATGATAGGCAAGATCCACGGCCTTTTCGGGGTCGTCCTTGAGCTTTTCTATCACCTCGGACAGCATGTTGGAGTATTCGGTCTTTCTGGTGGAAGACATCTTTTCTCCGTTGTAAATGACGATGATGTTCCCGACCGCCCATCCGTAGTGCTGCGTGAGCATGCGGTTTTTGGATACGAACAGCTTGGATACCGAGTAGGGCTGGAGAGAGGTCACGGCATTGAGAACCTTGTCGCTGACAGACAGTGTCCTGGCGGTGATCTCACGGCAGACGTTCAGAAGATATTCATCGTCGTAGTTATCAAAATCTGATTCTCTGACGAAATCCTTTTCGAGAGGTTCATCCTGAACGGCGTCGGCAGAGATCATGCGTCCCTCAAGGGACGGATCGGTCTTGACCGCGGCGATTATTTTTGCGGCAAGGGCGGCTTTGTCTCCGGAGATATCGTCGAGAGAATACTCGAAAAACGAGCGGCCGTTGTTCATTTTGATCACGAAACCGCGTTCGGCCGAGGACTCCTGTACCGCCGAGTTCTTGCGGTCCGCTCTGTACGAAGCGGCATGGATGTCGCTGCCCAGCACGCTTACGTATTCAAAGCTTTTGCCGAGCTCGCTGACAAGCTCTTTGCATTCGCCGCGCATACCGTTGAGATAAGCGGAAAAAGGCATGTTACGTTTCCTCCTTTGTTCTTATTGTTTGCATTATTTCATCGGGATTCATGCCCGAGGAGCTCATTTTGACGATCCTTTCGAGGATGGGGACGGCGTGGGCGAAAAAGCTTTTGAGGCCGCGGCAAAGCCAATACTTTCCGCCCGGACCGAAACGGTCCTTGAGGCACCCGCCTCCGCAGAATCTGAGATATTCGCACGATGCGCATTCCGCCGGAAGGGCCAGCTTCTTGCTCTTGCCGGAGTCGGTTTGCTCCTGCCCGCACAGCATCGAAAGGATGCTGCCGCCCATGACGTTTCCCAGTCTGTGTTCGTCGTCGACGAAATGGTCGCAGGAGTATACCGAGCCGTCCTCCTCGCAGACGATCGCGCTGCCGCATTCCTCGCACATCCAGCACAGTGACGGGCTGCCCCCGGCGACGATCCTTGCGGTCTCGGCGAAAAGCTGCACGTCGGTCTTTCCCAGATCGTTTTCGCACCATTCGTCAAAGACCTCGATCAAAAACCTGCCGTAAGCATCCGGGGTTACGGAAATGGGCAGGATGCCGTCCTGCGAAGGCACGACTACGGGGATGAACTGCACCCAGCCGGTGCCCAGCGCCCTGAGCGCCCGGTATACCTCGACGGGAGATCCGGCGGAATCCGCGTTCACCGTGCACAGTATATCCGGCTCGACACCGTGGGCCTTCAGACGTTTTACTGCCTCGCTCGCTCTTTCGAACGTGCCGCGGCCGCCGAGATCGGTCCGGTTTTTGTCATGGACAGACGGCGGGCCGTCTATACTGACGCCCACGTCGAAGCCGCCGCGCTTCAAAAACTCGCACCAGCGGTCGTTCAGCGCAAGACCGTTGGTCTGGATGTTGTTCCAGACCTCGAAGCCCTTTGGAAGATATTTGCGTTCGAGCTCGAGCGCCTTTTCGTAAAAGTCGATGCCGGCGAGAGTGGGCTCTCCTCCGTGCCATACGAATGATACCGCGGGTCCTTCGGAGGCCTCCATCGTCTGCTTTATAATGCGCTCCAAAACGCCGAAGCTCATCCTGCTCTGTTTTTCGGAAGACGAGTATTTGCCTTTGTCAAGGTAATAGCAGTACCGGCAGCGCATGCTGCAGCGGGAACCGACCGGCTTTGCCATGACGACGAAGCGGCGTTTGTTCATTTCAGGTATTTCTCGAAGAACTCGAGCGTCTTGTTCCAGGAGTCCATCGCCTGGGCCTGCCGGTACATGGGCTTGTCATAATACCAGATGCCGTGTCCCGCGCCGTCATAGCGGTGGAACTCGTAGTTTTTGCCCAGATCCTTGAGTATCTGCTCGAGCTTGTCGACCTCCTCGGGCGAGGGGGAGCGGTCTTCGTTTCCGAAGATGCCCAGGATGGGGCAGTCAATCCCCGCGGCGAGATCGGACGGCGAGCGGGGCTTTCTCGGGCTGAGCTGAGACTCGTCCATGACCGTGCCTCCGCCCCAGCAGTCCACCGCGGCGTCGATGCCGTCGAGAACGGCGGCCGCCAGAAAGGCGTGCCTTCCTCCCGAGCACATGCCGATGACTCCGGCCTTGCCGCTGGCGTTGGGCTGGTTTTTCAAAAAGGCCAGCGAACGGTCCACGTCGTCCATGACCGAGCCGTCGGAGGCGCCTCCGAGATCCCACACTCTTTTTGACACCTCTGTCGGAGTGCCTTCCCCGAAATCCTCGAAGATGTTGGGACAGAAAACGCTGTAGCCGTGGGCGGTCAGTCTGCGGGCGGTCTCGCGCAGCCATTCGTCCCAGCCGGGCATGTGGGGTATAAGGACTATGCCGGGATAGGGGCCCGCGCCGATCGGACGGGAATAATAACCTCTCATCGGCATATTGCCGTGGCCGGTTATCGTAACGGTTTCGGCTATCATGCCTTCATAATCGCTGACAAGAAATCTGTTCCACATAGACATCTCTCCTTTTATATCATTATATCAAAGAGCCTCGCCTTTCTCAACAAAAAAAGAAAAAGCCCTGTCTGAGACAGGGCTTTTCTCATAAGACTCAATCCATGTCGGCCATGACGCCGATGAACAGGGGAAGAGAGGTTTGGTTGTCGATTATCATATAGACGAAGGGGCGGTCGAGAGTGATCGTATAATCTGTTTCGGAGATCGACTCTCTTTTCACCTCGACGGCGGTGGCGGCTCCGGCGCGCGTTCCCTGCTCAGTCAGGGAGATATAGGTTTTGTGAAGCACTCTGCCGAGAAACAGCTTCTGGATGGAAGAGGCAAGCTTGGTCAGGTCCGCGTTGGGTCCGAAGGCCAGGTTCATACCGGCCGAGCAGAGCGCGTCGCTCAGCTCGAAGGAGGATTCGTCCTCGAACTTGGGCATCACCGCTCTGATCTGGGCGATATCGAAGTCCTTGAGTGCGGCCGCCAGCATATCCGGGGTAAGGGATTCGAGGTAGTCGAATACGTTGACTCCCTCGTCGGGGAGCAGGACGGCAAAGCCGTAGTGTCCGTCCTTATAGTCCTTTATGAAGCCCTGAGCGTTGCCGCAGGATATGTGCTTCGATTCCTCGGAACTCAGCATGACGACCTTTTGGAGTTTTCCGTCGACCGAGGTGAAGTATCCGTCGCGCACGCTTCCCGCGTCATAGGGCTTTTCCCATTCGGCGTCAAAAGCCAGAGCGTTTATGAGGTACATGACGGCGTCCTCGGGGATCTGGTCAAGAATGGAATCTATCATGCCGTCGGTCTTTTCATTGACCCAGGAGTTGATGTGTTCCAGAGTGGTCTGATCGAACGGCTCGGCGTAGGCCTGCGCGCCGTAGTAATCGGCGTTGAGCTGCAGGAAATCGCGGTTGACTCTGAAATCGTCCTCCTCCCGGCTCAAAAACCATATGGAGTTCGCCGGCTTCAGCGCGCTGCCATCCTCCGAGGGCAGGGAACTTACGTAGCCGTGAAGATAGGCGTTGAGCTCCTGTATGGTCATTTTCCCGCCGAGAAGGGCCTCCATCTGTTTGAGCGTCTCTCCGTCGGCGCCGTTTGCGGTCATGGCGAGCGCCAGCTGAACCGACAAGGGGGAAATAAGGGTGTTTTGCCGGTCGTTCGCCTTTATGGTCTCGCGCAGGAGATTGAGAGCGAACCTTACCTGATTGGCGCAGAACTGCTCGTCCGCGGGCTTGCTGTCAGCATCGCCCGGGGTGATGCCCTGCATGAGATCCACCGCGCTGACCGGGGTTGCAGGTTCGTTCCCCCGGGGATCGGTGGAAGTGGGGATAACGGTCGTCGTGGTCGGAATGTTTCCGGCGCATCCCGCGAGTATCCCGGCTATCGTCAAAACGCAAAGAAATACGCAGATCGTTTTTTTCATATAAGCTCCTTTCATTTATCAGAGGGGATGCCCAGCGCTTCGAACAGACGTGCAAGCTCCTGCTCGTCGAGCGTTGCCCTGCCGCCCCCTGTCTCATCCTTCAGCGTGTCGCCTTTGAGAGTATAGACCTTCGTCGTGCCGTCCGGAAGGGTGAAACTCACGGTATAGATCTCGTTTTCAGCCTCCCTCGTGGTCTGGGCCTTTGATTGGTTGTCCGTGAGAGCCGCGCTTATCGCGGCCATCATGGTCTGCACTTTATCTTCGTCCTCGCAGCGGACGATCTCTCCCGCGCTCGCTCTGATC